>Ga0070741_10001954_pt1 | contig 58168 bp, 52 predicted proteins | sample Coa_R1_4_FD_66440 | JGI IMG/M metagenome (GOLD analysis project Ga0070741, IMG submission 66440) | Surface soil microbial communities from Centralia Pennsylvania, which are recovering from an underground coalmine fire - Coalmine... | ecosystem: Environmental > Terrestrial > Soil > Unclassified ... | reverse complement strand
AGCTGGCCCTCGAGCCGGTACACGCCGGCCGAGACGCGGGCGAGCTTGCGGTCGAGATTGACCGGATTGGCCTCGCGCTCGCCGTCGTCGAGCTTGAGCACCTCGCCGAGCGCATCGACCAGAAGACCGAACGATTCGCCCCGCGACTCGATACCGATCGCCATGGCGGGTTCGCGGTCGTCGCGGGCCTGCAGGCTCAGCCGGCTGCGCATGTCGACCGCGGTGACGATGCGGCCGCGCAGGTTGAGCACGCCGGCGATCTGCGGCCCGGCGAGCGGCACGCGGGTGATGCGCCCGGGCCGAAACACTTCCTGAACGCGGGCAATCGGCACGCCGAACAGCTGGCCGCCGGTGGTGAACGTGACGTATTCGGTGAGTTGCAGATTGTCGGTCATGGCGTTCACGCGGCCCGTTCGATGGCGGGATCCTGCTCCTTGATGGCCGCAATCAGCCCGGTGCGGTCGAACTTGGCGACAAAATCGTGGAAGCCGGCGGCCCGGCCGCGCGTGATCGCATCGGCGGACACCATGGCGGTGATGGCGATGATCGGCGTGTCGGCGCCGCTCGGCAGGCGGCGGATCGCCTCGGCGAGCGCAAAGCCGTCCATCTGCGGCATCTCGATGTCGGTGACGACAAGATCGAAACGCCGGCCGGACGCGAGCGCCTCGAGCGCTTCGGCCGCCGAGCCGACGGCAAGGACCTGATAACCGGCGGCCCTGATGAGCGGCGTCAGCATGTCGCGGAAGAACGCCGAATCGTCGACCAGAAGGACGGTGCGCGCCATCCGTCCGCCGCCGTAGTCGCGGCGCCGGAACCAGTCGGCGAAGGCCTGCGGCAGGAAATGGCCGACGTCCAGAATTTCCGTGGCGTTGCCTTTGATCACCGCATAGCCGAGCACGCCGGGCCGGTCGCTCGACACTTCGATGTTGAGCCTGTCCTCGACGATGTCGACGATCTCGTCGACCACGAGGCCCATGGAGCGGCCGCGGTCGGAGAACACCAGGATCGGCTGAGCGCCGGCCTGCTTGAGATCGGACTGCGTGTCGATACGCAGCAGCGGCATGAGCTGATCGCGGTACTGCACAAGATAGCGGCCGTCCGAGACTTCGATCTTGCGGCAATCGATTTCCTCGAGCCGGGTGACGAGCGACAATGGCACCGCCTTGGGCTGATGCGAGCCGGCGCGGAACACCAGCAAGGAGACGAGATCGTTGGCGGCGTTGTCCTGCTGGTCTTGCTGCTCGGAACGCTCTTCGCGGCCAAGCTGCGCGGCACGGCCGAGCGTTTGCGCAATGCCGTTCGGGTCGATGATCATGATCACCGAGCCGTCGCCGAGAATCGTGGTGCCGGAGAACGCCGCAATGTCGCGTAGTTTCGACGACATCGGCTTGATGACGATTTCCTCGGTGTGGAACACGCCGTCGACGACGATGCCGAACACCTGGCTGCCGACCTGGGTGACGACGACAAAGCCGCTGTCGCCCTTTCCATCCCCCTTGCCGTCGCTCTCGCCGGCCCCGAGCCGCAGCACGTCCTTGAGATAAACGAGCGGCAAGAGCTTGTTGCGCAGGCGCAACACCGGCGTGTCCTTGATGCGCTCGATGCGGTGTTCGCTGTTGTGGCTGGCGCGCACCAGCTCAAGAACGGCGAGCTGCGGAATGGCGAAGCGTTCGCCGCCGGATTCGACGATCAGCGCCGAGACGATCGCGAGCGTCAGCGGGATTTTGATGGTGAACTTGGCGCCGGCGCCGGCGATCGATTCCAGGTCGACGGTGCCGCCGATCTGCTCGATATTGGTGCGCACCACGTCCATGCCGACGCCGCGGCCGGACACGCTGGTGACATGTGCGGCGGTGGAGAAGCCCGCCGCGAAGATGAAATTGCAGATTTCGGTGTCGGTTTTTGCGGCGAGTTCGGCCTCGCTCGCTAACCCCTGCTCGACCGCCTTGGCGCGGATGCGCGCGAGATCGAGGCCGCGGCCGTCGTCGGCGATCTCGATGATGATGTGGCCGCCCTGGTGGCAGGCGGCGAGCCGGATGGTGCCCTTGGCCGGCTTGCCCGCGGCAACACGCTCGGCCGGCCGTTCGATGCCGTGATCGGCGCAGTTGCGCACCAGATGGGTGAGCGGATCCTTGACCAGCTCGAGCACTTGGCGGTCGAGCTCGGTCTCGGCGCCGACCATTTTCAGCTCGATGTCCTTGCCGAGTTCGGCGCACAGGTCGCGCACGATGCGCGGCAGCTTTTGCCACGCATTGCCGATCGGCTGCATGCGCGTCTTCATGACGCCTTCCTGCAGCTCGACGGTGACGTTGGAGAGCCGCTGCAGCGGCACCTTGAAATCGGAATCCTCGTGGCGGCGCACGATTTCGAGGAGCTGGTTGCGGGTCAGCACCAGCTCGGACACCGTCGTCATCAGGTGATCGAGCGTGTCGACGTTGACGCGGATCGAATGATTGGCGACGCGCTCGCCCCGGTCGTCGTCGCCGCGTTGCGGCATGGTTTGATCGACGGCGTCGGCGTGCTCCGTCGGCTCGGAAACGGGGTCGGAGACGTCAGGCTCGATCGGTGGTGCCAGCGGCGCCGGCGCGGCGGCGCGCCCTTCGGCCAGATCGCCGAGCTGCTCGATCAGCTCGCCGTCGCTGCCCTCCGGTTCCGCCTGACGGGTTTCGAGCTCGTCGAGAATGAGCTTGATGCGGTCGATGGTCGACAGAATGAGCGTGACGGCGTCAGCCGTGACCGGCATGCCGTCGCGAAATTTGCCCATCAGGGTTTCGGCGGCGTGCGCCAGAGCTTCGAGCCGCGGCAGGGCGAGAAAGCCGCAGGTGCCCTTGATGGTGTGGACCAGCCGGAAGATGTTGCCGAGGATGTCGCGGTTGTTCGGCTCGCGCTCGAAGCGCACCAGCTCGGCGTCGACCCGCTCGAGACTCTCGTTGGTCTCGGTCAAAAACTCACGCAACAGGTCGTCCATACCAACGCGCCTCTACAGCCGGCCGTACCGGACGGCACACGCAGAACGAGCACTCATGGCGGGCGGCGAGAGCGCGCGCCACGGTCGCCGGGCGCCCAGGGCACCCGGTCGGACGCCCTTAGTCTGTTGCCAAACTCTTTAATTTCGGTTGCGGGAGAGGCTCACCGACGCCGGTATTTCGCCCTTCCGCCCTGCCGCGACGGGGGTCAGGAGGCCGCGACCACAACCGTCTCGCCCTCTACGGTGGCGGCAACCGAGAAGCCGCAGTCGCGGGCCAGGATGCCGGTGTAGAATGGCTGGATGCCGTGGGCATCGACCGGCTGGGTCGGGTTGCCGCCGAGGAGCTCAGCCACGAGCGGGGTCACCCGGGCATTGAGCCCCGAAGCGGTGAGGCGGAAACCCGGGCCGCCTTCCGCCGGATCGACAATCAGCGAGCCGCCACGCGGAATGGTGCCGTTGGCGACGATCAACATGTTCAACAAAAGCTTAACCTGGTTCTTGGGCTTGAGCTCGCGTGGGAGGTTCCAGGTGATCTTGACCTTGTCGTCCTCGAGCAGGCCACGCGCGACTTTTTCCGCGTCGCCGGTGTCGATCTGGGACCCCGCCGAGCCGGCCGCCCCGAACGCGAGCCGGCAGAATTGCAGTCGGGCCGACGCGTTGCGGGCGCTCTTCTTGATCAGGTCAAGCGCAAAGGTGCGGGTTTCCTCGTCCTTGTCCTCCTCCAGCACTTCGATCCCATTGACGATGGCGCCGACAGGGCTGATCAGGTCGTGGCAGACGCGCGAGCACAGCAGCGCCGCGAGGTCGAGCGCGCCAAGCGCCATGGGACCGGAGGAGATGGGACCTGACATGAGAGGCTCCGCGCAGACTTTAATCCGAGGCCGTGGGTGTCACAGCTCGCGCGATTCGGCAACCGCAGGGGCCTGTTCCAGGCCTACGCCAAGGAGCCCGGCGTGGCCATAAAGGATGCCGCAAAGAATACCGCAGGCCTTGCCGAACTGGTGCCGGCGCTCACCGCAGTTTCGGTCCGCGCGGCGCTGGTCGTGCGCAGCTTCGTAGGCAAGGGCGACGTGCACCGCAAACGCGACGGCTCGCCGGTGACCGAGGCCGACCTCGCGGCGGAAGCCGCGATCCGCGACGGGCTCGCACGCGCCACGCCCGGTTTGCCGCTGGTCTCGGAGGAACAGGCCGAAGGCGAAGCGCCGCACGTCCTCGGCCGCACCTACGCGCTGGTGGATCCGCTTGACGGCACGCGCGAATTCATCGCCGGATCCGACGAGTACGCCATCAACATCGCCATCATGATCGACGGCAGGCCGGCGCTGGGCATTGTCACGGCACCCGCGCTCGGCCTGATCTGGCGCGGCATCGTCGGCCGCGGCGCCGAGCGCATCGGCTTTACGGCCGATGGACAGCTGGCAAACCCGCAGCCGATCCACGGCCGCAAGCCGACACCGCACGACCTCGTCGCGGTCACCAGCCGCTCACACCTCGACCCCAAGACCAAGGCTTATCTCGACGCTTTGCCGGTCGCGCGCATGGTGGCGTGCGGTTCCGCCGTCAAATTCGGCCGCATCGCCGAAGGCTCGGCCGATGTCTATGCACGGCTCAGCCCGGTTCGGGACTGGGACGCGGCGGCAGGCCACGCGCTCGTCGAGGCCGCCGGCGGCAGCATGCGGACGCCGGACGGTCAGCCGCTGCGCTACGGCACCGCCGAACGCATCATCCCGAACTTCATTGCTTTTGCCGATGCAGCAGACGAACGCGGCGCACCGGTGCGTTGATGCGGTGGCAACGCGCCGCCGCGGCTAAGGCGTCAGGGCCTGCCGCAGCTGCGGCCATTTGCGATCGGCCGTGGCGATAAAGTGGACGGCGTCGCCGGCAAACTTTTGCCGATCGGCGGGCGCGTAGAACAGAAACAGGCGGTCGCCCGCGATCAGCCACACATTGGGCCTGCCCGCGACCGCAACGCCGCGCGCCACGCCGACCGGATCGTAGCCGCCATAACGCGGCATATAAATGTCGGGCCGTGCGGCGAACGCGGCGCGGTTGCCGCTGTTGCGAAAGCGCCAGACCACGCCGTCGTGCCGCAGCTCGAATGCGGCGCTGCCCGCCATCGGCTTGCGGTCGGTAAAGAAGGCGACCGGATCGTACCCGTCGATGGCGAGCCCGGTATGCCAATCGACCACGATGCGTTCGGTCAGGCCGGCCGACGCGGCGCCCGCGAACAGCAACATCCCCACGGCAGCGACAACCGAAAGAGTCAAACAGTCGCGGCGCTTTCGTTTTTGCCGTGCTGTGGTCATAGTTGTGGCCAACGCTGCGCTGATTCGAATTGGCTTCGCGCAGGGGGCGCGAGGCTCCATCCTTAAACGTGAGCATGTGACAAAGGCGTTAAGCTTGGGTGCCAAGCTGGAGATGTCGATGACCTTCGCCGTCAGGCTCGCCGCCGCAGCCCTGTTGCTTGCCGCATGGACCACAGCGCCCGCGAACGCGCAGCCGGCCCCGGTTCCGGCGCAGCCACCCGCGATGGCGCCCGCCCCGTCACCGCCGCCGCCGGGCGCCCGAACCGACGAATTCTCGGCCGACGAATTGATCGCCGCCGGCCATCGTTTCTTCGGCGGCGTCTCCCGCGATCTGGCGATGGTCGTGCAAAGGGCCGGCAGCCAATGGGGCCAGCCGAACGGCTACGTTCTGGGCGAAGAGGCCGGCGGCGCGCTGGTCGGCGGCCTGCGCTACGGCGACGGCACGCTCTACACCAAGAACGCCGGCGACCGCCGCGTGTTCTGGGAGGGCCCGTCCATCGGCTTCGATGCCGGCGCCAACGGCGCGCGGACCATGATGCTGGTCTACAACCTGCCGCGCACCGAAGCGATCTACGACCGGTTCGGCGGCATCGACGGCTCGGCCTATTTCATCGGCGGGCTCGGCATGACGGCGCTGACCGCCAACAACATCGTGCTGGTGCCGATCCGCGCCGGCGTCGGGCTTCGGCTTGGCGCCAATCTCGGCTATCTCAAATTCACCTCGCGGCCGACCTGGAATCCGTTCTGAGGTCTCGTTCCGGCGCGCCGGAACTTGCGCCGCAAGCTGCCGGTTCCTCTCCACCCGCTGTTTGCGCGTAACGGTGGGTTTCGTGACCGCGGTCGGCGTTAACGTTTAGGTTAACAACCCGACAATGTGGTAGGCTGTTGGCGCGCGTGTCAGGTAACGTCAGCGTGGAGACGTGAGTATCATGGTCGAACCGGCGATGTATTTCGGCATCGGCTTTTTGGTCGCCGCCCTGTTCGCCCTGCTGTTCGTTCCGCTGGTGCACAACCGCGCCGTCCGCCTCACCATGCGGCGGCTCGAAGCGGCCACGCCGCTGACCATCGCCGAAATCCGCGCCGACAAGGATCAGCTGCGCGCCGAGTTCGCGCTCTCCACCCGCCGTCTCGAGATGAGCGTCGAGCAGCTCAAGACCAAGACGACGGCGCAACTTGCCGAGCTGGGCAAGAAGGCCGACGCCATCAATCAGCTCAAAAAGGAGCTTGGCGAAAAAAACGCAGCGATCTTTGCCCTGGAAGCCCGCGACAAGACGCTGGGCGAGCAGATCCGCTCGACCGAAGACGAGCTCGCGCACAAGGCGGGCGCGCTGCGCGCAACCGAGCGCGCCGTCGCCGACAAGGAGACCGAGCTCGCCAAGATCACCGCCACGCTGGGCGAAAAGTCGATCGACGCCGATACCCAGCGCATCGAGCTCGCCGCGCTGCGCACCCAGCTCGATGCACTGAGAGTGAGCGTCGCCGACCACGAGCGCATCACCAAAGACGCCGAGGAGCGCCTGGCGCGCGAACGCAGCGAAGCCGCCGCGGTGGCCAACGATCTGACCGCGGCGCGCGGCAATGTCGAGGGCTTGAACGCCCGCGCCGCCGAGGCCGAACGCCAGCTCGTGGCGCAGAGCGCCGAAATTGGGCTTTTCAACAAGCGCGTGCAGGAGCTGGAAACCCGGCTCGCCGACCAGGGCCGGCTGATCGCCGAGCGCGATTACGAGATCGCGCGGCTGCGCAGCGAAGCCGACGGCGCGCGCAAGATCACCGACGATTTGCGCAGCGAGCTCGCGATGGCCGACAGCCGCGTGGGCGGCGCAGTCGAGAAGGGCAAAGCCGAGGTCGCGCAGCTCGAAGCGCAGCTCGCCGGCGCCATCGACGAACGCGGCAAGCTGCAGACCGAGATCGCCAATCTGCACCGTGAGGCCGAATCCACCTGGGCCTCCGAGCGGGTCGAGAACGCGCTGCTGCGCGAGCGCATCAACGACGTGGCGGCGGAAGTCGCCCGCCTCACCGCCGTGCTCGAAGGCCCGGGCTCGCCGATCGAAGCGATGCTGGCCTCCGGCGCGCCAGCCTTGAGCCACTCCGCCCCGAGTAACGGCACGAGCCCCATCAACGGCAACGGCGCCCGCAGCGAAGCGGCCCCGGTCACAGCCGACACCGCCGCCGAGCCGAAAAGCACGCTCGCCGACCGCATCCGCGCCCTGCAATCGAGCGCCTCGCGTTTGGCGCGGTCGAATTAGCTCGCACGCCACACTCCAAGGGCGGCCGACATGAAATGGAATATGACGGTCGCCATCGTGACTGGCTTCGTGCTGGCCATGGCCTTGGCATTTGGCGGCCCCATCATCAGCGGCCCGCCCGTCCCGCCGCCGTCTCACATTTCCAACTGAGACACCGCCGATCTGAGGCTAGCTTGACACCCCGCCGACCCAGTCCCTAAATCCAGCCGTCGCCGCCATCCGCGATGACGGCACGGGCGCTTAGCTCAGCGGGAGAGCGTTCCCTTCACACGGGAGAGGTCGTAGGTTCAATCCCTACAGCGCCCACCATTATCATCAAAGACTTAGCTCGAGGCGTTCTCATCGTGCCCATGTTTCGCCCATGAAACGCGGCTTTCATGGAGTAGCCGAACGCACCAAGGTCGTTTGACTGTCTTCGCCAACTCGAATCACCCAGCAATGCGCATGGCCTCTCGTGCAAGCATTGCAAATCGCGCTCCATCATGCTGATTTTCGCCGAATTCGGAATGACTACGCCCCTGCGCTGCGAAATGCTCATTGTAGACGAATGTCATCGGCGATCTGTTTACGCGCCTCATTGAAGGCGACGGACCAAATTGGGTGTTGTCGGCTTGTAGCGATGCTTATTGCCACTGAAGGAGATCACAGGCAGCGTACAGGTAGGGAGCAGCCCAAATTGTGATGGAAGCGAGAGTGATCCAGCCGATGATCTGGTATTTCATGGTGCCCTCCCTTTGTCCCTGTCCAGGCGGCCACGGTCCGTAGGCCCTCCTGGCGTTATTTAGACGCGGCATACGCAGGCGAGGTTCAAAACCGCTTGGAACGACGGGCAGAAGCGCGCTCGGAACGGCGCTGTTTGGCCTTACTCACCGGGCCGCACCCCGCCTCGTTCGTTTTGGCTTTCGTGCGGTCACTGTATAGTGCATTTGCCGGGGCCGACGAGTGGGTGGGCAATATGAAGCGCGAAACCTTTCCAATCGCCCAGATATACGTCCCCGTGAAAGCGTCGACCCGGATGTCGTGCGCGAGATTGCAGAGAGCATTCTCGAAGTCGGCCAGCAGACGCCCATTCTCGTTCGTCCCGATGGTGATCGTTACGTGTTGGTGGAGGGGCTCCACAGGGTCGAAGCATGTAAGGCACTTGGCGAAGAAGCAATCATAGGATTTGTGGTTTCGGCTCATGCCAGCACCGAAACGGTCAAGTCGCCATATGAGACCGATTTGGAGAGCGTGCGCCAGAAAACCGAGCGTTTAAGGCAAACGCGGCTCGCGAAAGAAGCCGCTGAACGTGCCAAGGTGCGAATTGAGAATCCCATCACACCTGGGTCCAGAGAAGAGAAGCCGAGCCGGAACAAAGCCGAAGCTCCGTTGCGGCGAACAAAAGCTCCGTCTCGTATAAAGTGGTTGGCAGACCGAGAGGACTACGGTCTCCGCAAATAAGCACAAAGTCGCTCCTTGGCCAATCCGACGGCCGAACGCGCGCTCTTTACAAGGGAATGGCATCTGAGCCCATCAGCGAAAAGCTAAGAACGCTCATCAAGTCCGCTTGGGATGACGGATTCCCGTGCCTTCTAGCGACCCAGGGCCCGAACGGACCGAATATCTCTCCGAAAGGGAGCATGGTCATTTACGATGATAAGCATCTCGCCTACTAGGAACGGTCGAAGAAGCAGGCGCTTGAAAACCTCGGGCAGGACAAGCGCGTCTGCGTAATGTACGCTAATTTCAAAGCGCAACGAGACGGGGTTTTGGAGTCTGGCTTCTTACGGTTTTACGGCACGGCCGAACTACACGAAAGCGGAGCCGTCCACGACGCCATCTTCAATTTACTGCTGCCGCGTGAGCAAACCCATGTCGGGGCGGATACTGGAATTGGGGTATTGATCAAGATCGACCGCGCCGCCGATGTTCGCGGGAAGTCGTTACCCTAGGTTACAATGTCCCTCGGCCTAGAGCGAGGCGCTAGAACGCGACGCCCCCCCGTGCCTATCTTTCGTCGTCATCTGTAGAATAAATCAAGCTAATTGCCCGATAATGATGCCCGCTTGCCCTAGCTGGAGCCCACATGAACATCTCTGAGCCGTCAAACGCCAGCGAGGCCGACCGCGAAAATGTCGTCCAAGCATTTAAGGACTGGCGAGCTAAAGAACCCTTGGTTTCCAACGGGACAACTCGGCGCAACTTTCATACGCGCTCCTCAGTTATAGGCCGAGTATTTCGCACGATAGCTTTCGGCGTCCTTGCTGTAACTGTTGCGTTGGGGGTGGTGGTTTGGCAATCGGGCAGCGGCGAGGTGACCAAAGCCGCAAGCGCCCTACAGGCGTCGTTGATCCGGCTCACCGCTCACCCAGCAGCAACCCCCATTGGGGTGACGAACGTGCCGACGCAGAATACGGCCGCGTCACAAGGTACACCACCTGCATCCATGTCCCAACCGACCGAAGAACAATATAACAGCCTCAAACAGAAACTCGAGGCCGTAGCGAGTGAACTGACCGATGTGCATCGTATCGCGGAGCAACTTGCCGCCAATCAGAAGCAACTAGGCGACGATCTTGCGGCTCTGAAGGCCAGCGAAGAAACCCTGAAACAAAAATTGCTATCAGCATCGACGCATCCGGCGACGTTCGCAACTGGGGCAAAGAAAAAACCGCAAGAGCCCTCTCGATGGGGAGTCATGGGGCGATCCTCCAACGAACATTCGTCTGCTGGAGCGCCGCTGCCCTTACATTAGGGCGCGAATCGGTGCTGGTTTACCCAGCCACTTTGCAAAAAGCGCGGCAATTTCTCAAGTTCTTTCGCGTGGCTAATTGCCGCCGTCGTCAGGCGCGTCCTTTTGATTCCAATCAGCGTATCGGGGGAAGTAACCTTTTCCGAGCTTGCGCAGAGTCAGAATTGCTGGTCGGCAAGGTGGCCTGCTCCCGGTTTGGATGACACCCGCTTAAGCTAATCCGGCCTGCCGCTCGAACTCCATGAGGCTCATGTAGCCGATTGTCGAATGCCGGCGTTTAGGATTGTAGAAGCATTCGATGTAGTCAAACACGTCAGCTTTGGCGTCCTGCCTGGTTCGATAGATCTTGCGCGCTGTGCGCTCAGTTTTGAGCGACGAGAAGAAGCTCTCCATCGCTGCATTGTCCCAAACGTTGCCGGAACGGCTCATCGAGCAGGCAACACCATGATCGGCCAGCAGCCGCTGGAACTGCTCGCTGGTGTACTGGCTGCCGCGGTCGGAGTGATGCAACAGCGCATCGGGTTCGCCGCGACGCCAGATCGCCATCACCAGGGCATCGGTGACAAGCTGTGCTGTCATCGCCGCACTCATCGACCAACCGACGACACGACGGGAGAACAGGTCGATGACCGCAGCAACGTAGAGCCAACCTTCCGCCGTCCACACGTAAGTAAAATCAGCAATCCATTTGCGGTTGGGAGCGGGCGCCGCAAAGGTGCGGTCGAGCACGTTCGCAGCGACGGCGGCGATCTGCCGCTCACCCGGATCGGGCGGCATTCGACGCCGGCGCGGGCGGGCTTTGAGAGCCTGCAATCGCATCAATCGCTCAATCCGATGCAGGCCACAGGGAATGCCTTCCTCAATCAGATCGTGCCACACCCGCCTGGCACCATAGGTTCGATCGCTGCCGATGAAGCTCGCCCGAACCTTGGCGCCGAGCTCCTCATCGCTGCGGCTGCGTCGGCTGCGCGGTCGCTGCAGCCAAGCATAGAACCCACCCCGCGAGACACCGAGCGCCCCGCACATCCGGTCCACGGCCCAGATCCCCCGGTGCTTCGCAATGAAAGCGAACTTCACGTCGATTCCTTCGCGAAGTAGGCCGCGGCTTTTTTTAGGATGTCCCGTTCAGCCTTCAGCTTGAGCACCTCGCGCTTGAGCCGCGCGATCTCCAGCTGTTCGGGCTTCATCTGACCGTGACCCGGAAATGCCTGCTGCGGATCGTCAGCAAAGGCCTTCACCCAATTGCGCAGCTGTGTCGGATGAACCTTCAGGTCCTGCGAGGCCTGCGCATACCACACACCGCGATCTCTGATCAGCCGAACAGCCTCAAGCTTGAACTCGCGTGTAAACCTGCGTCTCTCCATGACTCACCTCCGGTCCCATAAAAACACCTAACTCGGTGTCTTCGGAACCGGGTGCAAGCCAAACCGGGCAGACTGTCAAAACCGTCGCCCCTAAGGGCGACTCATGATGCCGGCCAACCCTGTGGGATAAACCCCGCCTCCGAGGGCCGCTCCTGCAACTTGCGTCGGCGCCAAGCCCCTCTCCCGGCTTGTTCAATCGAGGCTCTCAAGAGAAGACGGGACAATCTGACGATCGCGACCCGCGGCCGCGAACCCATTCCCCCCTGCCACCGCAGTTCCTCACGGAGCGGTAAAGACTCCTACGGAACCGATCTGAGCATCGGCCGGCGCGTAGCGCCGAATCATCCTGATCATCTGCACCGCCGCACGCCTCCGGTTCAATTGCTGCAATGCCTGCGCAAGCTCCGGCATCTGCTGCCGCGATGTTATAGCCACCAACTGATCACTGCCAAATGGTTCCTGCGCACGAACCGGCACGCGCTTTTCCGCGGTCGACAACAGCGGAGGGTCTGCACTGTTGGGATAGAGCAGCTGCACGGTACCGTCGCCGGCGATGTTAAACAAGATTAAGGCGCGATCATCCGCCTGTGAAATCTCGAGCTGAACAATCTGGCCCTTGCGATGGCGGCTGTCATCGGGCAGTACCTTCAATGCTTGCGGAGTCTTGCTTGCCATTCCTTTCAGCTCACGAACTGCGGCAGTACGGTCAATAACGCTGGCCAGATCGCTGGGGCCGACCGCATAGGCAATCACGTCCCCCCAGGCAACCACGTCGCCGGATGCCGGGTCCCAGATCAGATCGGGATTATCAACTGGCCGCACAATTTCAAACGGTGCTTCACGCGCTGTGAGCTGCGTGAAATTGGTGCTTTTGCCATCGAGTGCAGCGACTCTAACGGGGCGGTCGATGGTAAAGGCCTGCGGCGATGCCGCGGCAACTGGCGGGCGAGCAGCTTCAATGGGCCTTCCCGGATTTACGAATTCGAATATGACACTTCTATCAATGTCTAAGCTCGGAGGCTTTGTCGCTACGATGTTCTGCCGTTGATCAGAGAGTTGGTAAACGACTTGGCGAACATAGGTGAATAGCTCCTTTAGCGTCGTAGTGCCATCGCTGTTTGCATCTGCACGGCCTTCGATTGCGCGTGCGACAGCATAGCTCAAGGCACCGCGCAAGCCAGGTATTCCGGGGATCCTGACCTCCGGGGCCTTCGTCTGACGATCGACCGCGGCTAGGAAGGCCGAGCGATCGAAATCAAGCTCTGTCAATAGCTCGTCGGAACTGGCCGCGATCGGCTTGAGCTCGTCCACAGTGAGCCGATAGCTTGGCACTTGGCGGAAGCTCATCGCTTCGCTACGGGGATCTATCTCACGCGTCATACCACCGCCGTAGCACGTATCCGCCACGAACAGCACGCGTGCGCCGCGCAGCTCGATCTCTCTAATAAGATGGTTGAATTCGGAGCCGAAAATCCTTTCTTTCGAGCCGGCCGCCGAATTCTGAAACTCGCTGAGCAGGAATACGTCTTCCATACCGTCCGGGTGTGTGCCTCTGACTCGCTCCGGCTCCTGAGCCCCGTGGCCAGCCAGCGAGAGCACGATCAGATCACGCGGGCGCAGCCTGGCGATTAGTCCGTGAATTGCCGCCATAACGGCGGCCCGGGTGACCGTTGCCGGGGGGCAGTCATGCACGGCGTTCGAATTAGTTACACATGAGCTTTCGATCAGAGCCGTTACGTCCTGGGCTCCCGAGTGGCGCAAGGCCTGTTCGATATCGTGAGCATCCGCGACCGCCCCCTTTAACTGGCGCACATAACGGTACGAATCGATACCAACAACCAGCGCGCGTACTTCGCCACCCTCGACCGCGCGCAGCGAGCGGTCCTCAGCCGCGGATGGGGCGAGGTTTGCGAGCAGCAGTGCCGCCAAGCTGAATGCGGCGACAGCGCACAGCTGCCGGGATTTGCTAATGGCGACCACCGTGGCCCCCTCCACCCATTTGCGTGTGGACGGGCTGAACGTTGGCGTGCGTTGCGGTCTTCATGGTCGCGGACTTCACGCTGTGCACAGATTTGATCCGATGGGGCTCAGACTTCGCCGATTTCTGATGTGCTTGGAAATGGCGTCTATGATCCGGCGAACCGGTCTTCGTCTTGTGCTCCGTCGACGCAGCCTTGGGTGTTTGGTGGTGCTCGGAGGTCATGCTTGCATGTGGGTTTCGTGTCGTGAACAACGCCTTCGATTGCAGCACAAATGGATCCCCCAAGAAATTGCCGACGGCATGGCACTTGTCACCCAACGACCGGCACAACTCAAACCGGAAGCGAAAATCGTCGGCCAAAAGCCAGATCAGCGGATAGCGTTGCATGGCTCGGCTGCATTCGGGCGTATTGGGATCGTTGACGCGAACGCATGCTAGGAGATCGCCGTCGGTTGCCGCACGCATTAGCACCTCCCGCGTAAGCGGCTGCGGCCCTCCTATTTCAGCGATCTTTTGATCGAGAGCAGCACGGCGCTGACCGCTTGGAAACCGTTTTACAAAGCGGCGCACAACAGTCACGTCCTTGCTGTCCTTGATAAGCTTCCAGGCGGTCTCGACCGCAGGCGTGGAGCGCCGGAACGGCCGCGTAGCCTGGATATCTTCTTGCTCAATCTGAGCCGAGTTCACGGAGGCCAACATCAAGTTCGCTGTCGCAGGCTGTTCTATTTTTTCCAGGGCAGTAATGCGCGCCTTGGCATCATCCAGCCTTTTGCTCGAAGGAAACGCCGTGACAAATCGTCTTAGAGTACCCACGTCAAAGGTGCCGTGCAGAAATGTCCAAGCGATCTCCCCGGCATCCGATACCACCTCGGTAGAGGCTGCAGCAACGACGACTGGCGCTGGCTCTTGAAGGTAGATTTGTTCGCTAGACAGGGATCCGTACACGAACGGCTGCTGCTCATTGTTAGTCGCGTTCATGACGTCGTCACGGACGTCGCGGAAAAGGAATTCGATCTCGAGCCCCGGATCTTCCAGATGCCGCAGCAGTGCCGCCGTATACGCACTGTTACGGCCCATTCCATCATTTGCGGTAGTGCCATCGCGGGCCGCATAGGCGACAAGCACATTTTCTGCGGGCTCAACAGGCGCAAGCCCGAAATCGGCAACGGCAGTCGCACCAGGCTTTGGCGATTGCCGCGCGAATGGATTGTTCCGGCAAGCGTCGAGAATGACCAAGCCAAGTCGTTTTGCGTTTGAGACGGCGAGCATCGCTGCATGCAGACCTATGGCCTCGGTGCCCACATCAATGTCATTCTTCAAAGCAGCGTCGATCGGCACCAGCCAATTGTCTCCCGCAATTTCGATACCGTGACCGGCGAAGAATAGCACGGCCATGTCGGCGCCCTGAGCGGCATGGCCGAATTCTATCAGCGCGCCGCGGAAGCTCTCAAAATCGGCATCTCTCATGGTCTTAACATTAAAACCGAGCCGGCGCAGAGCCGCGGAGACATCGGTTGCATCATTCGCCGGATTGGCGAGCACCGGCACATTTTGATAGTGACTGTTACCGATGACGAGGGCGACCCGGCCGTCGGCACGGGCTTGCGACCACCCGATCAGACATGCAATGACCGCGGAGACGAGGCCCCATCGCCTTGCGACTCGAATATTCATTTCCTTCTCGCGCACGAGTCTGGTCTGACGTTGCACGTCTGGCTCGAACGATATACCTTTTTTGCCGGCACATTCTAGCCAAAAGCGATCCGGCTCTGCTGGCGCCCGCCTGCAGCCCGAAGAGAGGCTTTCATCCATTCAAGCCCGGCCGCGATGTTTCGCGCGGCCCCCCACGATTGGTACTCAAGGCGGGATTTCCGCTCCTACCACGACGTGGTCTGCGCCTTTAGATGCCATTTGCGAGCGTCTGCCTTACTCCGTGGCCCGCCGAGACCGCGCTCAAAGAGCATCGCAAGCCTTTCCATAGCTGTGCGATCCCCGAGGTTAGCTGACTTTTCAAACCAGTGGCGAGCCTGCGCGTAATCCTTTGGTACTCCACGTCCGTTCTCATAGAGGGACCCGAGCCGCAAGGCTGCCTCAGGATCGCCGAGCGAGTCCGCCTGCTTATAGAGCCCCCGCGCCTTGTCATAGTCCTGCGGACCCCCGCGGCCGGATTCGCAAAGAGTTCCCAGGCTGATCATGGCGGCAGCATTACCCGCGTCGACGCCTCGCTGGTACAGCGCCCGCGCATGTACGTAATTCTGCACCGCTTCCGCCATCCGCCCTCCCTGCAAGGCAAACCGTGGCGTGGCGGGAAATTGGCGGCTCGCCGCCTCGCAAGCCACTTCAGCTGATAGCGGATCGGTCTCAACGACATCGATCATACTGACGCTGCGCGCGCCATCGTTTGATGAGACTGCGGTCAAGCGATCGCACTCATTTGCCGAGCGCAGTTCTTCGAGCCGAGCACGCGCCTGCGCTTCATGAGTGCTGTTGGGAAATTTGGCGAGGAAGCTTTCAAACAAATGCGCATCGGTCGATCGACTGATCGCGAGCCAAATGATTTCGTCAACGGATCGGGAAGCGATTTGCGCAGGGCGCCCGGTTGATGTTTCCGCGCCGTTCAGATAAATGCCCTTGCCGGATAATGAGCCATAAACGAAGGGCTGCTGGCGCTTATTCGTCGTCGCCATCACATCATCACGTACTTTGCGGAACAGGAGACCTAGCTCCAGGTGAGGCGTTTGCAGATGCCGCAGCAGCGCGCCCGTATACGGGCTATTGCGCCCGCTGCCGTCAATCGCAGTCGTGCCGTCCTTCGCCGCATAGGCAACGAGCACGTTTGTCGCGGGTTCGACCCGGGCAAACCCGCGATCGACTGATCGGGCCAGCTTGGAGCGAGTCATTTCCGCGGCCAAGGGGTTGTTGCGACATGCGTCGAGGATAATGATACCGAGTTCGTGCGCGCGACTGACCGACTGCATGAGGGTCTTTAAGCTGATTGCCTCATTTGGCACGTCGATATCCGCTTTCAGTTTAGCGTCGATCGGAATGAGCCAGTTTTCGCCGGCAATCTCTATGCCGTGCCCCGCATAATAGATAAGCCTAATGTCGGCTTGCTGAACCTGGGCACTGAAGGAACGCAGCGCATTGCGGAATTCGCCATAGGAGACGTTGAGTGCTGTAGTGACGGAAAATCCGAGCTGCTCGAGCGTGGCGGCAATATCCGTAGCATCATTGGTCGGGTTTGGCAGTGATTTCGAGTGCAGGTACTCGCCGTTACCGATCACCAGCGCGACTCGGTTGGTAGCGGGGTCGGCGCTGCAATTGCTCGCCAAGACGAAGAATGCGAAACAGGTGACAAGTGCAATGCGAAAGCCCCGGACCATAGCGTTGCTTCCCGTGTACGGATCACCATAGCAAAGCCGATTCATCTGATGGCGTAGAACTTCACGTCGAAAGACCAGTGCGCCTCATCCAGGCGGTCGGCTACGCCAGGAATACGCAGCTCGTTTGCGATTTTGCTCAGATAATCGGCAGCAGAAGCGCTCCCGAGCAATTGAGCCGGCACATCGGGCAAATCAATGAGCTGAACCGGTCGCTCGCTCAATAAGGCTAACACCATGGCTGTGCCAGCAGGAGGTGAGGCTACCAATTGAAACCCCGCAAATGGATTCTGCGGGTCCGGAATCTGCATCGGTTTGCCGGGGCGCAGCAAATTCAGATTTTCACGTATGCCACCCGGTAGCATTAGCGACATCGGATTCGGATAGATCTGAGCGAGCCTGCCATTCACATCAATGTCTACAAGGATGAGATATCCGGGCTTTCTGCTGGATACTTGAATCGAGACTTGTGAGCCGATCGCGATGTCGGGCCCAGGCAGGATTTGCATCGCAAGCCCAGCTGCGTTGGGTAGCTTCGCTGCGTTCGACAGCCCCTCAATATTCTGGAGCGTCGGTCGCGAACCGGTGATAGCACCGTTCAGCCCGCTTGTTAGGCTGCCCTGCTGGGTAGCCGGGCCGGGAATCTCATTGCCCGGCAGCTGAGGCGTTGGCAACGGCTCCGCTGCACTCGAACCCGGGGGCGGCGAAGAAATCGATGGCACGGGCGTTAGCAGGGCCGGCGCTGACTTCTCGGGGGCAGGAGACAAAGGGCTTGGCGAAAGTACAGCAGCTGGAGGTGGACTCGGCGCCTCAATAATGTGCACGCCGCGCGAGGAGCTTTCGTCCTGTTGGTCCTGTGCTTTGACAGCGGTAGTGCCTGCGAAAACGACAGCGACGCCGCCACACGCGCCAATCAAGCCACCAATCATGCGCCAGCGAGACATGCCTACCTCAAGCCGCGGCGGAAAAGCGCGGCACGTCCAATTCGGCGCCGGCCTTGATCAACTGCCCCTTCCTATCGATCATCTGAATCGCAGCCCTCCCTCACTCGCGACGCCATTCAACACGTCGGTTGAGTGCATAGATATCGTCCTCGCTCAACCCTGAGGTGTCGAAGAGACGCAGAGGCTCGTTTGCGCCTTTCCCCTCGGTCTTAATTGCGGTGGTCAGCCCATTCTGCTGCAGAAAAGAAGCAACAGCATCGGCTCGATCCTGCGACAATTTCATGTTGAATTCTGCGCTGCCACGGACGTCGGTATGCCCAACGAGAAGGACATGGGATGGCTTCTGTTCTTTCAAAACTTCCAACAATTCGCGAACTGCGGCTTCTCCCACACTGGTGAAATTGGTAGTGCCGTATTCGAAGGTAATTGGTACCGGGACGGCGCGCGGAATAATGCCGCGTACTGAACGAGAATAGAGTCCTCCGAGCGTGCCATCTCGCTGATCTGTTGCGGTCTTTACAAACTTTCTGCCACCTTCAGACGCTGGAGCATTGGCAGCAAGAAGCCGCGCTTCGGCGGAGCGCTGAATCAACCCTTCGATTTCGAATTTTGATGGCGAGACAGGCGTGCGAGATTCGTTCTTTACAATTTCGATGGCAAGGTCGAACGCTTCGGCTGCCTCGGAAAATCGGCGCTCGCCGAATCGCACTTCGCCCAGCGTGGCCGAGGCCTGCCACAGCACTTCCGGAGCTCGGGCAGTCAGGAGCAAACGCTCATAATCGGCAACTGGGCGGCCTCGTGCCATCATCAGCTGAGCCATTTTCAGCCGCAGCGCCGAAAGCCGCCTTTGCACTGGGATCTGGTATTGGCCACACTCCGCACTTGTCGCGATCTTATCAACGAGGTTCTGCGCCAGTGCTTCGTTCCCCGAATCGACTAGCCGGTTAAAGTCCTCAAGCAATGGGTTGCAATCAATTGCAAGCACTGGTGTTGACACGGCCATTGCCGTTGCCATGGCGGACACAATAGTCAAGACAAGTCGCCGAAGCTTAGGCATTTTGAAGATCCCAAGATAGACGACGGCTCAACGGCTCAACTTGGCTCGCTCTTGATCATGTTGATTATAGGCCATAACGAACTCCCGACAAGCCTCTGGCCCTGATCCCGATAGGTGGCTGATTCCCGTCGGTTAGTATGCCTGGTCATTGCCGGGATCATAGACCATGGTCGTGCGCTCATTCGGCCAATACTGGGTTTTGCTTCGAGTCCCAGAGGCTGCGGCGGCTGATTGACCAAGTCTGCCTATGACTACCTTCGGCTATGTCGCTTCAAAGTTCGGCCATGCCGCTTCATTGGCGCGGGCATCTCCTCAGGCATGATCGCTGCCGCGGGCGTCATGTCGTTCTCTAGAGCGCGAAACCGCACCGGCCGATAACCGCGTGCTAGCAAGGAAGATAGGGGATAGACATTTCGACAGACCCGACCATTGCAAGCACCCGGCGAGGATTCCATAACCTCCGCCATTCGGTTCGGAGTAAATCGCAAGAACAACATGACGTGCGAGCCGGGTTTATCGAGCGCATCGCCTGGGCGCAGATCCCACGGGTTCTTTACTGGATTAGTGATGGCCGGTATTGCCGCCGTCGTGAAGTGCGTGGCGAGCCCCCAGGCCGCGCTGACGAAGGCCGAACAGTCAACGCCAGCGGCGTCGCCACGCGGCGCATTGTGTGTGCAGATGTTACCCGCGAGTACGCCACGCTGGATCTTGGCAGCGATCTGATCAAGCGAACCGTGGCAGCCCCAGCAGTAAGGAATTCCGCGCACATGCTGCCCAAGCTTGCCGTGTAAGTAGAAGGGACGGCGAACGCGGCCAGCGAAGCCGGTACACACCGCATCTGGATCGCGGCCATACGCCGCAGGGGTGACCAACCACTGAACGCCCTCAAATGCGAAGGCCGTCTCGATCACGCGTTGCCGCGTCAGCGGGCGAACCGCGGCAATCGGTCTGTGAGCGAACGTCGCTGTCGGCATCTCATACTTGGGAATTGCGACATCGATTGGTTTATCCCCGGAGAGACGGCGGAAGCCGACTGCCAGAACTTGCACGCTGCCGCTCTGGCTGCGGAGAAAATATACATCTCCATCAGCTGAGACGGATACAAAGCGACGCGATAAGGGGGAGTTACCGAGGGGAAGTTCATACACACCCTCAAGTTCGCCCGCGGCCGAATACCGGGCCACGAATGCTGCAGCAAGGCCGCCCGCCATCGGAATGTCCTCAGCAAACACGAACATCCTTCCACGATGATCGATCTCGAGGAATTCAACCGCGCCAACTCGGTCGCGAAGCTTCAAGTTGAGCCGCCCAAGCGGCGCCCCGCTAAGATCTGTCTGACGCCGCACTTCAATTTGCGCCTGCGACTCCCCTTGCGGGATGATGTTGATGACCACCGATCCCGCCCCTCGGGTCGCAACATACTGCGGGGGCCGGGGGTGAGGTCTTTTGCTAATAACGGCTCGCGTGTTTTGATCCAACAGGTCCGCAGGATCGCCAGGCGGCATGGAGCCCATTTGCGCAAATGCCGTGACAACGGTCTGTTCGTCGGCGGCCCTGGTATTGACCTCTTCGAGACCACGAAAAGAAGTGCTGCCGGCGCTCGGCCTCGGCTCAAGCATGTGTACAGAACCGTCCCACACTAATATCTCTGAGCGGCGGACGATAAGATCGGTCGGCTGCAATTGCGCAGGAAACTGCAAAATACGGGCATCCGCCGCCGGAGCTTTTGGATCGAATTCCACAATCCTCTGATTGATCTGGTCGAGCAGATAAACATGGCCATTTTCGTCGGTTGTAAGCGCTTGGGGGCCATCGATTTCTGTATCTTCGCTCGCCTCGACTATACCGACTGCATTTTGACCGTTGCCACTGCCAAAACTTCTGACAACAACGTCCGCCGCTGACGCCTCGCGTACAAAGAAAAGCGCCCCCACTACGATGAGCAGGCAGGCGCTAGATTTGCATTTCACAGCCATCGACGTGTTCCGACGAAGTGCTTCACCAGTGATACATACCATGGGCAAAATCAAAATGACAATTGATCAACGCACGCTGCTAGCGCAGGCGTGACCGCGGTGATAACATTCGGCTCTAAGCTATTTCTTTTAAAATGATGGAGTTGCTGTCAACCCATGCGCATGACCACCCGCGCCCCATTTGGGCTCATGGCAGTGCTGTTGGGCAGCATCGTATGCTGGCCGGCAGTCGGCAATGATTCATCAGCCGAACTCTCCGTCGGGGGATTGGTTTTTACTCGATCCGCTGCGGTCTCGCTGCAATCGGAGCAATTGACAATTTCGCTTGAGACCATCGTGGTCCGCTACCGTTTTCTCAATCAAAGCTCGACTCCCGTGACACTAAAGGTGGCATTTCCGTTCCCCGACATCGATCTGTCAGAAGGTGAGAATTATTCGATCCCTACCAATGATCCCAGCAACTTCCTCGGTTTCCGAACTCTGATTGATAGCAAACCTGTCAACTTTACCATTCATCAGGCAGCCTATCTCGGAAATGAGGATATCAGCGCGAAGCTGCGGCTCGCCAACGTTCCCTTATTGCCGATCGGATCTGCTCAACTCCGATTGGCTGACCTGCCACAATCGACTCGCGACCAACTGCTAAAGGATGGCTTGCTCCTCCGAAATGGAACGGATGATAGCGGACGTCAGCTCTACGAAGGCGCTTGGACAGTGAAAACGGCGGCCGTCCGTCAACAAACATTCGATCCGAACCGTTTAGTAACCGTCGAGCACCGCTACAATACTAGCGTCGGGATGAGCTTTGACACCGTGCTGCGTAAGGGGCTGCGAGATAAAAAGGCTATGGCAACGGAGGTCGAACGCTACCGCAAAGAGTACTGCGTGAGTGACTCTTTCCTCGCGGCGCTAGATCGACTAGCAGGTACCGTCGAAGCGAATTCCGGAAAACTTCAGGAGCGGCGCATTAGCTATGTTCTCAAAACGGGAGCCAACTGGGCAGGCCCAATCCGTGAGTTCACACTGACTGTCGACAAACAAAAACCAGATCACTTGATTAGTTTCTGTGCCAATCAAATCAAGAGCATTTCGCCAACCTTAGTTCAAGTCACCGCAAAAGATTTAACACCGCAAAAAGATCTGAAGATTTTGATTGTGGGTCGGTTTTAGTATTAAACCCGACGTCGATTGCATTACGTGCGCGATTAGCGGACGGAGATCTCCTCGCAGTTCGCGCGCCGCGACTGATTCGCGTCGGGGTGGAACCCAATCTGGTTCGTGGGCAGGCGCGATCGAGACGGAATCGAGCGGGGCGTTCATACACAGTTTAGCGCTGCTACACTTTGTCGTGCTATGAAAATCACATCGCTCGAGCTAAGCTGCCCTTCGCCGCGCGAAAATGCCGGAAATGCAATCGTTGTCGTACACGGCACAATCCGTAAAGGGAGTCGGGCTATGGCGTGGGATGCCGATTATGCATTGTTGGGTATCTATTTGTTTGGCGACGGGCTCGACGTCCACGACTATGTAATTGACCCTAACGACAACAACTTCGGATACTCGACGGATGAGTACTGGGTGGCGCACTTTCTGCTCGACAACGACAACCATATCGCAACGCGCCTGAAATCGAAGATGCAGGGTCCAAATATCGAATATTTCCCGGTGCTTCGACTTTTGCGCCGCACCCATATCAGCTCCCCCTCCTATCCCCAATGGGCCGAGGAAAAGATGTTTTTCAAGCCGTGGCTTATGGGATTACTACGCGACTACGGCAATCCAAGAAGCGGCTTCCGTTCATGGGGAGATGGCTGGACGCTCGCGATTGGATTTTACAAAAAGGACAATCCGTCCGTCACAGTGGCCAGCTGGTGACATGACGGTCGTTTTCTCACGCTGGCCGGGACAAACGCTTAGATGCTCTCTCACTGAGATCCAAAATCAGGTAATTGCAATACTGTGTGTATAGTAGCACAAAAACCTACTTGCTCGATAATCAGTGTTGCGGTACCTGAGTGCCGAGTACCAGCGCAGCTGTCCAGGGGGCGACCGAAGCATGCGCGAACAAAAGGGATATCGACAATCGGTTTGCCCTTATTTCGAATGACCCAGCGAGTGGCGGAGGATTTCGGGACTATACTCACATCAACGAGGGGTTACTCGCTCTTCAATTCGCCGACCTCCTCCTCATACCGCCACAAATCGCCACAATCCTTGTTCCAGATATTGTCACGATCGATCACTACAATCGGTAGCTTGCGCACATTGGCGAGCTGGATCGCGCCGATCACTGCGTCCCGCAACGGAATCTCCTGGCTGGTAATGTCCGCGGACAATCGGTCTGGCGCGGCACTCCGCGGACAATGGATAATACCCATCCGTCCATCGTTCCCTTGAATGAGCGTCAAATTGATGGCGTCGGCCTGGAGCTCGTCGACCTGCTCAAAGCGGTTTCGCATTGCTCAATCTCCCTGCGCAGCACCCCATCTAGCGGTGGAAACGGGCTTTAACAGATCACCACGCGTTGAAGTATTCGCCGGTCGCCCGCCGTTCGGCAAGGACAGCATTGAAGTTGGCGGCCAGCTGATTGCGCACGACCTCATAGATCATTGCTTGCGACAAATCCTTGGTGCCCAAATGTGTGAACCAGTGCTTGGCTGCGTGCTGAATAAAGTTCTTTTTGATGGCTTCCATATCAGTGAAACTTCCAGGCACCTTGCTATAAAACGCCTCGTGCAGAATTTGCACATGACCTATCGCATAAGACGAATCGATGGCTTGAAGCAGCAAGCCCTGGGAGAAATTGATGTCATCTTCTGTAAGATCATCCTCGCGGAGCTTGAGCTTCGCGCCGAAGAAAAATCGCAGAATGGTCCAGGCCTCGTGCTCCGAGATGTAAATTTCACCTGAGGTAAACCTCTTCAAAGGCATGGTCGTCCCAAACCGTATCTCTCCTAGCATATCAGGACCAGCCGTACGCAAAGTTGCCGTTCTCAATGGTTACTTTAGCTTGAGTTACTTCTTCTTTCGCCAGCGTCCGCTTGAGGAACTCGCGCGACAATGCCGGCAGCAGCGTGTTGGTGATGATATTATCGATTATCCGTCCACCAGTGTCCGGATCGTTACACATCGAGACGATATGATCGACGACAGCATCCTCGTAGACGAATGCAGCCTCATGATTGTCGCGGATGCGTCGCCCAACGCGATCTAGCTGCAGGCGCACAATTCCGGCGAGCATCTTATCCGATAATGGATAGTAGGGGATCGACACCATGCGGCCGAGCAGCGCCGCAGGAAAGGCCTTCAAAAGTTCGGGACGCAATGCCTGCGCCAGTTCCTCGGGGTCGTTGCGGAATTTTGGATCAGCAGACAGGCCCATGATGAGGTTAGTTCCAACGTTGGTCGTCAGAATTATCAGGGTATTCTTAAAATCAATCCTCCTCCCGTTGCCGTCGTCCATGAATCCTTTATCGAATACCTGAAAAAAAATTTCGTGGACGTCGGGATGGGCCTTCTCGACCTCGTCAAGCAGGATCACACTGTACGGCCGACGCCGAACTGCCTCGGTCAAGCGGCCGCCTTCACCGTAACCGACATATCCCGGAGGCGCTCCCTTGAGCGAGGAGACCGTATGGGCCTCCTGGAACTCTGACATATTGATCGTTATCATGTTTTGCTCGCCCCCATAGAGCGCTTCGGCAAGGGCGAGCGCGGTTTCCGTCTTACCGACGCCGGACGGACCACACAGCATGAAGACGCCGATCGGTTTGTTTGGGTTGTCCAGTCTGGCGCGATTAGTCTCGATTCGCTTAGCGATCATCGCGAGGCCGTGCGACTGGCCGATCACCCGGCGGTTAAGGATTTCGGGCAGTCGCAGCACGTTCTCGATCTCGTCCTTGACCATGCGGCCGATCGGTATTCCGGTCCAATCGGACACGACCGCTGCAACCACGTGTTCGTCGACGTGCGGATATATCATGCGCTTTTCGGGATCACGGCCCTCGAGCACCTCAAACTTTTCACGCAGTTGATTGCGAATCTCGTCCTTTTCGATCTCCCCTTCCGAGCCTGCCAGAGGCGAAGCCGCGGGTGCTCCGCGTTCGACAGCCACATTCGTGTTCGTACTCTTTTGTTCAATCTTTGCAGGCGGATTGAGAATATCCCTAAGGCTGCGGATTTCTCCGACCAGTTTTTGTTCGGTCGCCCACTCGCTCTCAAGCTCGTTCAATTTTTGCTTCAGTTCATCAATTTCCTTGTCCAATGTCTGGATCCGCTCTTGCCTATTTACGCCGACGTCGACATCACTCAACAGGCCAGCTTTCTCCTGCTCGCGCGAGGCAATTGCGGCGATCGTGTCCTCAACCAATCCCGGCACAGAGCTCTGGCTTATGGCAACCCGGGCCGACGCCGTATCCAGCAAGCTTACGGCTTTGTCCGGCAATTGCCGGGCAGGAATGTACCGATGCGAAAGGTTTACGGCCGCAACGATCGCAGCGTCGGCGATTCGTACCTTGTGGTGCTTTTCCATTGGCTCGAGAATTCCGCGCAACATGTCGCAGCATCGGGCGACATCCGGCTCGCCAATCAGAATAGGCTGAAAGCGCCGGGTGAGGGCCGGATCCTTCTCGATGTATTGCCGGTACTCCGACCAAGTCGTGGCGGCAATAGTGCGCAACGTGCCGCGCGCCAATGCTGGCTTGAGCAGATTGGCAGCATCCCCGGTTCCGGCGGATCCACCAGCGCCGACCAACGTATGAGCCTCGTCGATAAACAGGATGATGGGAGTCGGCGATTGCTGCACCTCGTCAATCACTGAGCGCAGGCGCTGCTCGAACTCTCCTTTCATGGAGGCCCCAGCCTGCATTAGGCCGACATCGAGCGCGCAAATACGCACGCCTCGTAAAGCTGGCGGAACGTCGCCGGCCGCCACTCGCTGAGCAAAGCCTTCGACTACAGCCGTTTTTCCGACTCCGGCTTCGCCAGTGAGAATCGGGTTGTTCTGGCGCCGTCGCATCAACACGTCGACGATTTGCCGGATTTCCTCATCGCGACCAAGAATCGGATCCATGTCGCCCGATTTTGCCTTAGCGGTGAGATCCTGTGAAAAGCGATCGAGAGGAGTAGACCCTTTGGCGGCTGCCTCGTGAGCGCCTGGGGTGCCGGCCGCTACCAAACCTGAACCATCGATCGGGCGCAGGTTTTCTTCCTCCGAGCCGAGCCAGATTTTGCGATAGTCGTTGGTCAGCGAGTCGACCGGAATCTTGGCGAATTCGCGCGAAACGCCGTTAAGGGCGCGCGCTAACTCGCGCGACTGAAGCACGCCGACCAACATATGACCGGTGCGGATCTGCGTTTCGCCGAAAAAGAGCGTTGCGTAGTGCCAGCCGCGGTCGAGCACGTCCATGACCGTATTGGAAACCGCGGGCATCTCTGTCTCATTCTTCCGAAAGCCATCGACGATGGCCGTAATTTCGGCCATCAGCCGAGCGCGATCGAGTTTGAAGTAATCGGCCGTCAGACCGAGATCGGTCCGCTCCGTCTGCAGGATGTGACCGAGCCAATGCGCCAGCTCGACATTGCGATTTCCGGCGCCTTTCGCTTGCCGAAGCGCCTTGAAAAAAGCCTCATAGCCAATGCGGTTCAGCTTGCCGGCTACCGCCTCAAGGCTGATATCGGCCATTGCGCTTCTCCCTAGTCCTTGGTTTGTGCGGCGGCGCGCTCCTGGCGCACACGCTCCGCAGGATGAAACCGAGCATCACGTCGGTACGGCTCTAAGGACGTCCAATTCGGCGCCAACCAACTGGTCCAGCCGAGCTGTCCGAATGCGCCGATCCTGATCGGGGCGGCGGCCCCGGCCGGTATGGCCAGTTCGACGTCCCATTCTAGCTGCTCGCCGTTGTAGAAAAAAACAAGATCGGCGAGCGGCGCGCACAAATCCCCGCCGGGCAGGAAGCGCGTATATTGCGCCAGATCCTTGGTATAGATGCGCACTCGAATCTTGTCCTGGACGCTGAAGATGTTTTGGCCGAGCAGCGCGTCCTCACCAAGCCGACTTGAAGTGCGGCCGATCGAGGTCCAATCCGCCGGTTCGAGCGCGATGCGGCTGCCGATAAATTCATCGATCTCCACCTGCACGTGAAACAAGCCGCTGATTGCGCCGGCAAGGCGCGACGCGCACTTTGCCTGCGCGCCGAGGAGCCCGGCAAACTGTAGTTTTGCCGCGTCTGGAACGCTGTCGAGATTGAGATAGGGAGCGGATCCGATACCGACCGTCGAACCGATGTAGGCGATGAAGCGGTCGAGATCGGGCCGATCGTGCTGTGCGATCGGCCGCGAATCCGCCCAGGCGCGAAAGAACAGCTGAATAAAGCGATTGTTGAAGATATCGAGAAATCGCGGGAACGCATCGTCTTGTGCAAGAAAGTAGTGATAGGTTTCTTCGGTGGTGGCAAGCGGCAACGCGCCTTGCGGGCCGAGTAGGCCAAAAAATTTGACGAATACTTTAAGCGGCTTACCCTCGGTCGCCTCGACACGGGCGAGGTTCGAGGCCGGGAAATCCATATAGGGATCCTGGCCCAACTGAACGTAGTCGTCGCGCCGAGCCGCGCTGTCACCGATCCGCGGCCGATCGGCGTAGGTGCGCTCAAGCTGGCGTAGCACGGCGAAGTAATCAAAACGCCACGGCTCTGATTGCAAGCTACTCAGGAAGCTCATCGTCGCCTCCTGACTCACAGCGCCCTGCGTGTTCCCATGCGCGGCGGCCATCGCATGATCTCGCCGCGCTCGGTTGAACAGATCACCGTCTGGGTGAAGTGGTTAAAGCCGGAATATTCCGCTAAGAAACGGTCCAACATGGCGCCGATCAGGAAAGCGCTGGTGCCTTCAAACGCTTTCTCGTCAATCGTGACCGTGACCTCGGTACCACGCGCCGCGCCAACTCCTGTCCGCTCGCGGACCCGCCGCACCACCGGCTTGCTGTCGACCGCGCGGATACCGCGGATACGGCGCTCGGTCGCGGCATCGTTCATGTCCGCAAACATAGACAATGTTTCGCGCAGCGCTTGAGCATTCCGACCACCACCGCGTTCGACCAAACCAAGGTGGTTAGTGCTGAGCATGTTGATCAGGCGCCAGGCCACGGTCCCGGTATGGGCGGCTTCGCTGCGGCTGCGCAAGTGTGCCATTACCGGCTCTCGCGGCGGCGTCGGACCGGCGACGCATACGATCTCGAGTGACGAATCATCAAGAAAGCGAAAATCGGCACCGCCCACGCCGATCGGCAGGTGCTCCGTGACGTGGCGATTGGAGCACAAGGCGCGCACACTTAGCTCAGCAATTGCGCCGACATCGTCGGTCCCGCCAAGCTCGTTCAAAGAGATGAACATGTCGGTACCGATGTAATCGGAAGTTACGCCGACCCGCTTCTCCTCTACCGTGCGCTTTCGCGGCAGGCGTCGCACAGTGTAGGACGGCCCCGAAACTTGGTACGGCACCTCGAGCGAGGCCGAATAGAGCGGCGCAACGCGCACCTTTTCGCCACCGCCGGAGTAATGCGCATAGACATCGAGCAATCGGTGTGGTTCGTAGTCTAGGTTATGACTCCGGTCCGGCACGACCTGATATTCGTGTTGATGCGATTTGAGAGGGATGCGGTCTGTGGTTTTTTCGAACAGATTGATGGCCGGCGCGGCGTAAAGAGCAAACATCGACCGCTGTACGGCGGCCGCGAGCCGTCCGTTGACTTCATCGAAAGCGAACACGATGTCCGCAGTCTTGGCTTTCAGCTTGGACACAATCTGATCGAGGCCTATTAGATTAAAGCCAAGAAATTTGCGTGGAAACATGAAGAATTCGCGCAGTAAATCGAACCCTTCGAACACACGGTGGTCGTTTGGAAACAGGGCGTCGATGCGCTCAAATCCCATCTGACGCAGGCATTCCGTAGGTATCGGATGGACGACCGGATCACCGAACGCGTCCAAGGAGCGGAAGTAAATTCCACGGCAATGCGCAAATAGCTGCTCATAGAGCGCCGCTGCATCCGCCTCGGCGCCCACCAAGTAGAGCGGCAAATTGCTGATCCGGCAGCCGGCAAATACCTGATCGACTTTAGTGATAGCCTCGTTATCCGAAATTTCGTCTTCAATTCGGGCAGTCGAACGATGCGTGAATGTCAGCCGCATGCCGGCCAAGGCCTCAACGCCCGCTGGCACGCCCAGTGCCTGCAAAGCCGCCGGAGAAGGCGAATACTCGGCCCCGATCAGATCAAATGGCCAGATCGTGATGTCGCCGCACAGCCGATATCGACAAGACATCTGGCGATCAAATTGACGGTATGACGCCTCCAAATACGAGCTGCGGGAAATCAGCCGCCCTTCGCGCAACGCTCGGTCGCCGAACACCGGCACCACTTTTACCAGCATTGCCGATGGCGTCGGCGCGAGATAGTGCGGCACAAGTTGCTCGAGCAGATTGTTGGTGAATTCGGGGAATTCATGCTTGAGCTTAAGCTGAACGCGGGAGGCGAGGAAAGCGGCGCCTTCCAACAGGCCACCAATTAACGGATCCATGCGCTCCTGCAGAAGGCCGCCCAGCCGCTCGGCAATGCCTGGATATTCTTCTGCAAATTCGCGTGCTTGCTCGTGGAGCAATTGAAGTTCTTGATTATAAAGGTCGAGAAATTCCTGGTTCATGCGAGCGTCATAAACGACTGATTACAACTTTGCCACTTTCGACAACATCGGCGATGAATTCTATGGGTGTATGGACCGGATCGCACGTCAGATCGGCGCGCACCAAGAAGCGCACCTTTAGTTCGTCTGAATCGACGGTCGTATCTCGTGCAATCTCGATCGAATCAGGTGCCAGTCGCGGCTCGTAATTGAGGATTGCTGCTTTTATCTCGGCCGGAATGTTATTGACTGCGTTCTCATCAATCGTTCGGTTGGCAATATCCGGAAGGCCGAAGTTGATGATAGACTTTCGCGCGTATGGCGCATAGCTCATGTCAATAGTCGATTCCATGGCAACTGTGTTGAGTAACGCGTCAAGATCGCGCGCGACCTCTCGGCGCAGGATGGGTTCGTTAATGACTTGGCGAGCACGCAATCTGCGCCCGGCGATTATGCGATCGCCACTTTCATTGCGAATATCGACTCTTTTTTTGGCGTCCTTGGCCTCGTGCGCCGCACGAAAAACGTACATGAGCGGTGGGGCGAGGCGAGTCCTGACATTTATTTCCGCCATCGTCTGTTGCCCAGCCGCCACCCCGAGTGGCGGTCACTTTGCGCTCTATAGAACGGCATCCGCCTACGGCTCTCGCTGCTTCGAGCAAAGTGCCGAGAGCAAGGACCGAGATCAGGTCACCTTTTGGGTTTGCAGGTTATAGCTAAAAGTATTGCCTCCACGCGCACTCCCGGTATCGGCCTGCAGCTTGTATTCAGTCTCGAATTTCGCACTCGTCAACGATACCGTCTCGTGGATGAACTGCTCCGAACCCGAGCCGCTCCATTGCACGTTGGTGATTTGTACGTCTGTCAAGGTGATAATGAGGTACTCGAGTTTGTCACTGTCTCTGATGGCCTTGCGGCAAGTGATCTTGCCCGATGGAATGTGCTGGCCTCCGGCCATGGCGCGCATGAGCGTCACACTCGCTTGATCGCAAATCTTGGTGATGTGAAATTCTGTATAGGTCGGCTTGCTCTGTTGTCCGCCTTGACCCATGGCAAAAGAGGCGGGATTGGTGCCGCCAAAGGACCATCCGATGATCTCGATTTCGCCGCTATGACTAGGGGAGGCCTCATCGATTGACTCGCCGTCGATACCCTCCAGTTTGAGAAACATGTCGCCAGCCATTGCATTTCCTCCTGGTCAATACGGACGGCTCATTCCGACCGCGACGTACGAATCTACTCCCGCCATGTGATCCCGTGAGCGTGTCATCAAGGATGGCTTACTTACTTCTGGGCGACCGGCAATCTGGAAACCAGCCGCAGGCCAATATCCATGCCCTCGAGTTGAAAGTGTGGGCGCAATTCGAAGGTGGCGGAATAGTAGCCGGGATTTTCCTCGTTTTCGGCGATCGTAATTGCGGCCCCAGCAAGCGGCCGCTTGCATTTGGTAGCTTCACTTGAGTTTTTCGGATCCGCATCGACATACTCGCTGATCCAATTGTTTAACCAGCTCTGCAGCTGGGCTTTTTCGTAGTAGGACCCCACTTTGTCGCGAACCATGACTTTAAGATAGTGGGCAAACCTGCAGCAGGCGAACATATAGGGTAGCCGCGATGATAAATTGCTCGAGGCGGTAGCCTGCGGGTTGTTCTGGTACGACTTTGGCTTGAATAGCGATTGCGCGCCGATGAACGCAGCCCGGTCGGTATTCTTACGGTGGATCAGCGGAATAAATCCCGACTTCGCCAGTTCAGCTTCGCGACGGTCGCTGATCGCAATTTCGGTCGGGCATTTCAGATCAACACCCCCGTCATCCGTCGGGAATGTGTGGCTTGGCAGATCCTCGACCTCGCCGCCCGATTGGACGCCGCGAATGCGCGCACACCAGCCATATTCTTTAAAGGCCCGATTTATGTTCGCGGCCATCGCATAGGCAGCATTCATCCAGCCATATTTTTCGCCCTTGTGGCCATCAGTTTCTTCCTCAAAGCCAAACTCATCAACCGGCTCGGTCTTGGCCCCGTAGGGAAGCCGCGCCAACACCCGCGGCATGCACAGTCCGATATAGCGTGCATCATCTGAATCGCGCAGAGAGCGCCAGGCCGCGTAATCGGGAGTATCGAACAGCTTGCTCAAGTCGCGCGGGTTCATCAATTCATTCCAGGAGTCCATGCCCATCAGGGTAGAATCGGCAGCCGCAAAGAACGGCGCATGGGCAGCGCCAGCAATCTTGCTGAGGTCGCGCAGCAGCTGAACGTCAGTCGGCAGATGGCTGAACGAATAGTCTCCGATAAGGCACCCGTAGGGCTGGCCGCCCAGTTGCCCAAATTCCTCCTCGTAGATCTTCTTAAACAGCGGACTTTGATCCCAGGCCGCGTTCGGATACTGCCGCAAGTGGCGGTACAGCTCGCCCTTGGAGACGTTCATGACGCGAATTTTGAGTTGCGCGTCTGTCTCCGAGTGGAACACGAGATATTTGAGGCCGCGCCAAGCGCTTTCGATCTGCTGGAACTCAGGCGCATGCATGATCTCGTTCAGCTGCGCCGAGAGTTTCTTGTCCAATTGCGCGATCATCTCCTCAATCGTGTCGAGCACATCGGCTTTGACCAGACTGGTATCGGCAAGGGCCTGCTCGACGAGAGTCTTAACCGCGTTCTCAACCTCGGTTGCCGCGCGCTCGGTCCGCGGCTTGAAGCTCTGCTTGAGCAGGGCGGCAAACTCATCGGCTTCGCGGGTTTCGACCCGCGCCTCGGCGGCACGTGATGGTGCTGTCTCGGTCGCCATGTCAGTTCTCTCCGGTTAGCGATTGGCGCTTTAGGGTTTGTCTTCGTTCTCGCTGCCACTTTCCGAAACACGGCTTTTCAACGCAATCATGAGCTGCGGGTCAGCCAGAAGCTTGCGCAGCGTGTCTTCTGCGGCGACCTTGCCGTCCATGTACCGCATTAAATTTGCGAGTTGCTGGCGGGCCTCGAGAAGCTTCTTGAGCGCGGGCACCTGCTTGGCAACTGCCGCAGGCTCGAAGTCCTCCATTTTATTGAAGTGCAGCTGAATCCCCATTTGTTTGTCGGACTCGTCCGAAAGCTTGTCTTTGACGCGGAAAGTCACGCCTGGCTGAATTGCCGCCATCCGCGCATCCAGATTATCCATGTCGAATTCGAGGAACTTACGATCGGCGATGAGCGCCTCCTTCTCGGCGCCGGGAGCGTTGCCCGAGAGGTCCGCCATCACTCCCATCACAAAGGGAATCTCCACCTTCTCTTCGGCATTGGCGGGATTTTCGTAGGTGATGTGCACCCGCGGCGGACGAACGCGGCGGATAAATTTCTGACCGCTTTCCTTGGCCATCTGAGCCCCTTAGCGCGAGTTAAGTTCCTCGACCTGCGTCACTAAAGCTTGGTATTAGATGACTTTTTCCCATTTTCGTCAATTGCGCGCTGTAAATGCCTGTACGGGTTGCGCTATATTTTCGGGCTGCCAGCCGGAAGTTATTCGACTCATTTATCGGCGCCTGCGTTCTTGAGAGCCGCTTTCGGAAGCACATCCCGCAGCACCCCCATAAAGTCTCGCTCGGCGAGGGCGCGCGCCCGCTCGCAAAGCATCGGAACCGGGCTGGAAGGTTCGGCAACGCGAAAAAAACGTTGTACCTGTTCAAGCAGCGCGATGGCCTGCGACCGCGTGCGAATGCTGTAGCCCACAGTATGGTTAACGCCAGCACCGCCATCGGGAGGGCCGGGCGCCGGGACCGCATGCGCAAGATCGGCTAATCGACCAACCGGTAAGTCGAAGACCTGGTCGGTCCCGATCTGAAAGGCTGCCTTCTCCATTTGCGTTGGGACCAAGATGTGCATGACTTCGATGAAAGATTTTCCGATAAGCTGGTGAGCCTGTCGCACCAACGGCAAGGTCGGGCTAGATGGCTCCAAACGGCTATAATATTCGGCGATGGCGGCCAGCGCTTCACTTGCTTGCGCCAGCGTAACCGGGCCTGGTCCGGCGGACTGCACGGCAGCTGTAATGGCGTCCTCAGCCGCCTGACGGTCCCCCTCGTCGCTCTTGTCCGCAGCGGCCGCGACGGGGTCAATGAAGGCCTGGATCTTATCGATTAGGACCGGAAGCTTGTCCAGCTCAGCCGAAGCGGCGTGCAGGGTAAAGACGTTGCGAATCCGAGTTATGGCCGACTTCAACAGCGTCACGCGCCCGCGCGTCACCGTCAAAACGTCTGGATCGGCTTGTCCAAGCGCTTCGGTAACAGCACTCGCGGCAAGTTTCTCCTCGCCGGTCCGCGGTTTGATTTCATCGTTCGCAATCATCAGTCGGCGATAAGAAATGGTGCCAAGCCGCGGCGCTTCAAACAATGGTGCGTATTGCAACGGCAAAATCACGGTTGGAGTGTCGAGTGCAGAAACAGTGGTTATTCTTGCAATCACATCGCTGCCTTCCGGGCGCGGATGAACCTGATCCCAGAAAGCCTCCAACCAGTAAGCTGCCGCAGCCAAGCTGACAGCGAAGCCCGCCAGGTCGCGGTTCAGTATCTGAAGCCGCGCCTGTATGAGAAACAGCCTGATATCGCGGCTGCGGGCCAGCAATGCCTTCACGGCCTCCAGCTGTCCTGCAAGGTCAACTGCGGCGCGATCAAACGGCGTGCCGTCCAACGGACTAAAAAAGGATACCGGCAGGACGCCTTCTACTTGGGCAAAGAAATTAAGGTAACCGCTGTCTCCTTCGACATCGAGATCCGGACCGCACGGCTCGTCCTCCTCAATTGGAGTACACAGTGCAGCAACAGCCTGGTCGACAGGTGCTGCCGGAGGTCCAGGGGTCGGCGCGGCCTCGACCGAAGTCGCCGTCAACGCGGCGTCTAAGGCGGCAGGCTCGGCTGTGACGGCCTGCGCAACAGTCGTCGCGGCGGCATTCTCGACCGACGGCACGGGCTCGCCTTTAGGCGTTCCCAGGGCCGCTTCGTTGGCATCCAATGCCGCCATCCATTACCGTCGGCTGCGATTTATCTGATGGCGCAACGGCGCTTCCGCTTTTTCGGCCTGAGCGCGCGTCGGCGCAATGAACATTATGCCGTAACTGCAATAATAGTCAATGTTCCTGAGTGCAGATGCAACTAATGCTTCATTAAAAGCGCATCAGCTTTGGAGTTGAGTTGCAGATGCGCTCATCCTTCACGTTGACGGGCGTCCTGAGACGTAATCTAATTAAATAACAATTACGCCTTTGGCCTCGGGGCGATGCCCGGGCACCTTGCAGTTTCATCAATTCAGGCGCGGTTTGCGTCAGGAAACACGTATTCGTCGCCGGCCTTGCTTCGAAACAGCACGTCATCTCACATCGCATCGTGATTTGCTCCGCCAAGCGGTGTTTCCATGCTTCAGTGACTTCATTGAAGTGACAACGCCCGCATACCTTTAAGGTCGTCGCGTTGTTCACAAGCGATGACGACTAAATCAACTCGACTACTGCAGCCAGGTTCGGTATCGTCGACTGGCTACGGCAGCACGATTAGGGAAAAGCCATGACGATTACCCAAGATACGCGCGTCGGTCAGCTGATTACGCCGCTCGGCAAAGATATTCTTTGCTTGGAACAATTCGAGGGCGTTGAGGCATTGGGTGATCTGTTTGAGTTTAACATTTACGCCATAAGCGAACAGGCCAATCTTAACTTCGACCCCGCGCTTGGCAAATCTTGCACCATTAAGCTCAAGACGTACCAAGGCAAGACGCGACTACTTGACGGCATCCTAGTTCAAGCACAATCGATCGAAAAGAAGGAAAATTATTTTCGTTACCGGCTGATGTTGCGGCCGTGGTTCTCGCTGCTACGCCACCAAGCCAACTGCCGCATCTTTCTCGACAAGAAGGTAACGGAGATCATCCAGGATATTTTCGACAAAGCAGGATTCAGCGACTACGACTTCGGCAAGTTGACGGAGAGTTACGACCCAATTCCCTATTGCGTGCAGTACCGCGAGACCGATTACGCCTTCTGCTGCCGCCTGATGGAACACTGGGGCATCTATTATTATTTCGAGCACTCCGAAGGCAAGCATACGCTAGTGACGGCGGATTCGCGGTCGTCTCACAAACCCAATCCGGATGTGCCGAACCTGCCATACAATCCCTTGGGCACGCCCGAACTTGACCTGCAGCAGCGGTTTGGTGCTTGGACATCGGAGCGCCGCTTCTGCACCGGCAAGGTTACGTTCAACGATTACGACTATCTACAGCCGCCGAAAAAACTTCTGGTGCCAAATGAGGCGTCATCAAAATACGCCCATTCTAAGATGGAGATTTACGACTATCCCGGCAAATACAAGGATGAGGACAAGGGCAAGAAATTCTCGAAAATCAGGTTGGAAGCGGAGCAGTGCCAAGATAACCGGCGTCATTGCGAAGGTGACGCGCCTTCCCTGTTTCCAGGGAGCTTAACCACGGCGGAAAGGCATCCCATCGATTCCGAGAATAAGGAATACCTTGTGGTTCAATGCAGTCACACCTACGGCGTCCAGCAGTATCGGGCGATGGGCCCAGCGCAAGAGGATGAAATCTATGTCGGATGGTACGAATTGCTGCCAAGCGACATTCCCTTTCGCATGCAGCAAAAAACCGCGAAGCCGCGCGTGCTCGGCATCGAGACTGCCAAAGTGGTGCCGAAGAAAGGCGAGGATGGCGAGGAAATCTCCACCGATGAGCACGGCCACATTTGGGTGCAGTTCTTCTGGGACCGCGAACCGCAGAAATCCTGCCCGATCCGCGTAGCGCAGATGTGGTCGCTCAAGCAGTGGGGCGGCCAGTTCATTCCGCGCATCGGCATGGAGGTGGTTGTCGACTTTCTTGAAGGCGATCCCGACCGGCCGCTGGTGGTCGGTTGCGTCTTCAACGGCGACAATAAATATCCGTATATGTTGCCGGACAACAAAACTCAGTCCGGCGTCAAGTCTGATTCATCCAAGGGCCACAGCGGCTACAACGAATTTATGTTCGAGGACAAGAAAGGTTCCGAAGATATCCGCATGCATGCTGAGAAAGACCACGACGTCACGATCAAGGATACCGAGACCGGCACGATTGGAGAATCATTTACAGGGCACAACGGCTCAGCATCGCGCAACTGGACGCTCAACCTGGGCGATGACAGTTTGAACATCCAAATGGGCAATCAAAGTATCAACATCGAAATGGGCACACAAACAGTGGAGGCCATGCAGGGCATCACACTTACCGTCTGCATGGGGACCAGCTCGATCGAAATCACGCCAGCGGCGATTTCGCTCCAATCTCCCATCATTAACCTTAACGCGGAGGCAGCGATCAATCTCACGGCACCGGTGATCAACACCTCCGAAGTTCTCACTGCATTGGATGTCGTTACGCCGCTCCTCAACGGCACGCCGCCGCTGTGATCGTTGGCGCAATGACGGTCCTTCGTTTTGCCACCACCAGGGCGCTGTTTGATTCCTTTCCCGAGCTCTGGGAAAAGATCCGGATGCAGCCAACTGAGCAGCCGCCCATCGATTTCCTTAAAGGGCTCTCTTCGGCGAACAAGCTGACTGATGCAGTGACTTTCTGCGCCTTTTTACTTCCGCGGCGCGAAGTGGTCTGGTGGGCCTGTCGATGCTTCAGAGTCCTAGCCGGTGAAGTGGCCGCGCGGGAACCTGGTCTCTTGGCTGCCGAAGCCTGGGTCCAGGACCCTGGCGACCAGCACCGGCGGGCGGCTTTGGACATCGGCACTAACGAGGACAGCAGCAATCCCGCCACTTGGCTCGCGCTCGCGGCCGGCTGGTCAGGCGGATTCCAAGCGTTTAGTCCAAATCGGCAGATACCCGTGCCGCAACATTTGACACCACGTGCAGCCCGGATTGCGGTTCTAACGAGTCTACAAAAGCTGCGAATGCCAGCACGTCAGGACCGCTTGCGGGATTGCATCGCTGACGGTGTAAAGCTGGCCGAAGCTGGGCTATGATCGATGGCGCAATATTCCGGAAAGTAGGCTGGTAATCGACCTCTATGCCGCTCACGTTGCAACTCGTTAACGAAACCACCCTGCCAGATGGCGGGCCTGTCAGCGTCAGCATCACCGGTAAACGGGGCATCGACATCGGTCGTGCCGCACACCTGGACTGGTGTCTGCCGGATCCCACTCGCTACATTTCAAGCAAGCATTGTGAAATCCGTTATAAGGATGGAGGCTATTGGCTGCACGACGTTTCTACAAACGGTACGTTCCTCAATGGTGCCGACCATCGCATGCACGCCCCCCACCGCCTACGCGACGGCGATCGGTTCGCTATTGGTCAGTACATTGTGTCGGCCACGGTGGAAGAGGACGACTCGCGCAATAACGCTCACGTGAAGAATCCAGTAGCACCTGCTCGTTCAGATGACGAAGACTGGTGGACAACCGACGAAGCGGTTCCACCTCCTATCGATCCTAAAGAACTCCGACCTGCACGCTATGAATCTCCAATCAATCCCGATTTTCTAGACTGGGCAGCAGACATTCCTGGCCCCTATCGGGATTTACCTCGGGATTTCACACCAGCGCCGATAACTGCTTCGTCGCCGGTTCCACCCGACGTGGATTGGGCTATTGGGCCGCCATCGCGATTGCAAGTGCCATCCCCACCTCCTCCGCCGAATCCGGCGCCCCGGCGACCAGCACCCGAGGCCGAGATTGGCGCCTCAGCTGGGGTAGCACCAACTGTTGCAGCCACAGCTCAAGCACATTACCTTGATTCGGCGCGACGCACTTCTCTATCGTCCAGCGATTTTATCCAAGTACTCGCCAGATCTGCTGGCATCCCAGAGGACGTCCTTGCGCAAAAAGATTCGGTCGAGCTCGCGCAACAAATTGGGAACGCACTACATTTGCTGATCGAGAACTTGATGCAGCTGTTGAACGCGCGGCAGCAGGCCAAGCGGCTCGCACGCACGACAGTCCACACCAACATCGATGCCCTCGACAACAACCCGCTGAAGTTTAGTCCCTCGTCCCAGGATGCGCTGCGTATCCTGTTCGGAACAGCAAATCCGAGTTATCTCGATCCACAACGCGCCATCGGCCAAGCATTTGGTGATCTAAAATCACATCAAATGAAGACTTATTCGGCAATGCAACATGCATTGAACATGATCATGGCCGATCTCGATCCAAAAAGAATTGATCGCGAGATCGAAGGCGGCCGCATTAGTAGTCTTCTGCGGAAGGCGAAGCTTTGGGATGCCTTTTTAAACCGATGGCAAGCCAAGGTCAGCGGTCAGGGCGGTGAGCCCATCGAGGCTTTTATGCGATATTTTGCCGAGTATTATGACCGGGACGGGAGGTGAGGAGCTAGGCTTACCATGATATAGGAGAATCGAAGGCGGCGTCTCGTCGCCGTGTGCGGAGGGACGTTCCTCAGGTTGCGGTAGGCCTGCACTGGCCACTCCGCAAAACCGACGGGGCGTAGCTTCTCGACTGAATCGGCACGGTCAAGAATGTCTTGGTATAGCAAAGTCTTTTGGTCTGAAGGCCTGTTTCTGCGACCGCATCACCTGCAGCAGAACGACAGGTATTTCGAACATTTTGTCGAACGCCGGGTCAACCAGACCACTCCCTATCCTTGGGGTTTCTCAGCGCTGGAGATCGACACAGATCTTGCGCAGCAGAGCAAATTTTCGTTGCGCCGCGCTTGCGGAGTAATGCCTGACGGCACTCCTTTTGACGTTCCAGCCGATAGCCCAATCCCTAGCCCAATCGATGTCCCGGACAATGCCGCTGGCCAAATCGCCTGGTTGTCGATGCCGGTGGCGGCACCCAACACACGCGAAGTGGAAGAAAATCATGGCGATAGCGGCAGTAGGTATTTTAGGGGCTCGGAACTATTCATTGATTCGACGGCCGCTTTGCGCATCGAGGAAGAGATCGATCTTGCGCATCCGCGGCTCTCATTCGAATTACGACGGACCGCAAAGCCCGGCTATGTCAATCTCGGCATTGCTAGGATTCTAGAAGTACGGGATAAAAATATTCTTTTCGATGAGAAATTCATCCCGCCGATGTTGATCTGCTCGGCGCATCCGGTCATCGATGGCTGGATCAGCCGAATCGTCGGGTGGATCGACAACAAACTTGAGGAGCTCGCCCGTTATGCCGCGGAGCCCGGCGCCGGCGGCGGCCTACAAAGCGTCGACTATCTCGTGCTGCAGATGCTCAATCGGCAGATCCCGGTTTTGAAGCATTTTGCACGATCGCGCTTTGTCCATCCGGAGCGGCTATTTGAGGAACTCCTTCGACTTGCGGGTGAGCTTGCTACCTTTGCGACGCGCGAGCGTCGCGCCCACGATTATCCGGCTTATGACCACGACGATCTCGAAAATGTCTTCACGCCGCTCATTCGCGACATCCAGGACTTCTTAAGTGCTCAGCTTGGCCGCCGCGCTATTCGCCTCGAGATCATCGAGCGCGCTCGCAATGCATTCGTTTCTCCAATTCGCGACCGGTCTCTGTTTCGCACGGCGACTTTCGTTCTGGAAGTCGCGGCGCAGCGGCCTTTGATCGAAATCCAGCACGAGTTTCCGCATCTGTTCAAGGTAGGACCCAACACTAAGATGAACGAGATTGTCCACGCCCATTTGCCAGGCGTGCCTCTCGTGCATCTGCCGACTCCGCCGCCTCATATCCGCGCTATCACCGATCACGTGTATTTTTATCTCGATCGTAAGTCTGCGCTGTGGCCTGAATTCAGTACCGCCGGTTCAATCGGAATGCATTTTTCCGGTGAGTGGCCGGGCTTAGAGCTCGAACTCTGGGCAATCATGGAAAATCGCCAATGAGTGATCAGGACGGGCGACGCAACCCATTCGGCCGCGGCGAACGGACGATCATCCGTCCTAACCCAGGCGGCAGGGCCCCAAATCCCGCTGGCGCGCCAGCGCCCTCACCCGCTCCGTTGGTTCCGGGTCAAACAGGGCAAGCGACCACACCAGCGCCGCCGGCCTCGCCGCAGGCAGCGGCTTCGACAGGCCCCGCGGCAACCTACGCCGCCGCGCCGACCACACCCGCGGCTGAAGAATGGATCAAGAGCGCAACGCCGGCCACACCGGCGCTGCGGCAGGAAGTCTTGGCCCCGGCGTTGCGTGTCGACGATCTTGTTGCGCCCAATGCCAATCCGATCATGCGCGCCGCCGGGCCACTGCTTCAGCTCCTTGGACGGCTTCGCGTTGCGCTGCTTCGCGCTTCATTTGCAAGCCTAATGGAGCAGGTTGCCGAAGCCATTAAATTTTTTGAAAAGGACATCCGCTCCGCAGGCATTTCCGAACAACAAGCAACTGAAGCGAAATATATACTTTGCGCTACGGCAGACGACATCGTCCAGCATATTCCGACCGAAGAACGCCACGTCTGGTCGCAGTACAGCATGTTGAGTCGTTTTTTCGGCGAGCGTACCGGCGGCGTTCGGTTTTTTGAAATCCTGACTCACGCCAAGCTTGATCCGATCATCAATTATCCTCTGTTGGAGTTGCATCATGCTTGTCTAGCACTCGGGTTTCAGGGAGTTTATCGGACCCAGGCTGGCGGGCTCACCACGCTGCAGCAAACCCAACGCGATCTATATGAGACGCTGCGGCGCGTACGTCCGAAGGTGCAGAGAGACCTGTCGCCTCACTGGCGCGGTCAGGCGCTGGCATTGAACGCCAGCCGATGGCGAGTTCCAACGTGGGTAGTCGGAGCGAGCACAGCGGCACTTCTATTCGGCCTGTTTGTAGTCTTGCGCATCCTCCTCAGTGGCAACGCCGACACGGCCGCTGCGATGACAGCAACGCTGCATCCGACGGGCAACATCGATATCAAACGCCGGGTCATTGTGCCGCCGCCACCACCGCCGCCGCCTGACACCCAGGTGGTGCGCCTGCGCCGGGAATTGCAAAGCGGCGAATGCAGCGTCGTCGATGAGACGGCGAATCAGATCGTGATCCGACTTTGCGACGAAATCACGTTCGATTCTGGAAAGGCCATTGTGAAGGAACAGTTCGCGCCACTGGCGGCGAAAATTGCCGCCGTGTTGGACAAAGAGCCCGGGCGCATCAGGGTGGTCGGGCACACGGATAATTCTCCGATCCACACCGTTCAGTTCCCATCCAATTGGGAATTGTCAATGGAACGAGCTAAAGCTGTCGCGGCGCTGATTAAGCACGGTCTGCGGGATCCCAACAGGGTGGACGTGGACGGCAAAGGGCCGGATGTCCCGATCGCTTCGAACACTACCCCTGCAGGTCGAGCCAAAAACCGCCGCGTTGAAGTGATGATCGGCCGCACTGGCGAGTAAGCATCCATCGGGTGCTGAGCGACATAGGAATTCGATATGCAGTTTAACAGAGACGTCACGCGGATTATCCTTGTCGGGATTGGCATTACGTCGCTGTCGTCGCTGGTGTACTTGGCCGGACCGCTCATCGCGATCGGCGGCTATCATCCACTGCAAAGCTACGTTGTCCGCGAAATTGCCATTCTGCTGCTCGTAATGGGAGCAGCCTCATTCGCTGGGTTTAGCTTTTACCGACGCAAAAAAAGCGGCAAGGCCCTTGCTGCCGGAGTGAGCGACGCTGAAAAGAAGGAAAATGATGAACTAGTCCTTAAGGACAAGATGAAAGATGCGCTCGCGACGTTGAGGACCGCGAGCAAGGGCAAAAAAGACTATTTGTACGATCTGCCGTGGTATTTGCTGATCGGTCCACCTGGCTCCGGCAAGACTACCGCACTGATTAATTCGGGTCTCAAATTTCCCTTGCTGCGCGGCGCCACGCCCGCCGCGATCGCCGGCGTCGGCGGCACGCGTTACTGCGACTGGTGGTTTACCGAAGAGGCGGTCCTGATCGACACCGCGGGCCGATATACTACACAAGATTCCGATGCCGCGGCCGACAAAGAAAGCTGGTTTGCATTTCTAGCAGTATTGAAAAAGAACAGACCGCGCCAGCCAATCAATGGCGTCATCGTGGCAATTAGCCTGGAAGACTTGATGACGCTTAGCCAGACCGATCTCAGCGCGCACTCGAGCGCGATCCGTACTCGCTTGCTTGAACTCCATGAGCGGCTAAAGGTCGACTTTCCCGTCTACGCCGTATTCACCAAAGGCGACCTCATCGCCGGTTTTATGGAGTACTTCAGCTTTCTAGATGAAATGGGCCGGAGGCAGGTTTGGGGCGCCACGTTCCAGACCGCGGACAAGTCGCGCAACATGGTGAGCGACATCGCAGTCGAATACGACACCTTGCTTGAACGTTTGAGTGAAGACACGCTTGACCGTTTGCAGGACGAGCCCGTACCCAATTCGCGCGTGCTGCTTTTCGGCTTTCCGGCACAAATGGCGCGAGTCAAGCAATCAATTCACAATTTCCTAAGCCAGATATTCGAGCCGACACGTTATCACGCCAATGCTACGCTGCGTGGATTCTACTTCACGTCGGGCACACAACAAGGCAGCCCGATCGATCAACTGATCGGCGCGCTGGTAAAGAGTTTCGGTGCGGAAGGTGTCTCAACATCGACCTACTCCGGACAGGGAAAAAGTTATTTTCTCCATGATTTGATCCTGAAAGTTATTGTCGGGGAGGCGGCGTGGGTCTCGACAGATCCGGCTGCCGTGCGCCGGGCGTTGATTTTGAAGACCGCCGCATTATCGCTGATCGCGCTGTTTGCTGCTAGCATCGCGGCCTCCTGGTTCATCAGTTTTCAGCGTAACAGCACGCTCATTGACCAGACCCAGCTGACAGACAAAAAGTATGCGGCAGACGCTGGCCCTTACGCAAAAGAAACACTCATCGGCGATCGCGATCTGCACAATGTTCTGCCGCTCCTTCAAGAGCTGCGTAATATGCCGGCCGGATACGCGGTCCGCACTATAATCACGCCGCTCAGTGCCCGGTATGGCCTGAGCCAGCGCGAGCGCCTGCAATCCTCTTCGGAAAACGCATACCGAATCGGCTTGGAACGATTACTACGGCCGCGACTAATCTATCGTCTTGAGGAACAGCTTGGCGACAAGAATGTAACGCCCGGCTTTCTCTATGAAGGCCTGAAGGTTTATTTGATGCTTGGCGGATTGCATCCGGCAGATCGAGAGCTAGTTCGATCATGGATGCAGCGTGACTGGGCGGAAAACCTCTATCCAGGCGCTGCGAATGCCGAAGGTCGCAAACTACTGCAAGAACATCTCGATGCAATGCTCGAACTGGAAAGCGGTCCACCCCTCATTCAGTTGAATGGCCGGTTGATCGCAGAGAGTCAGAAGACCCTCGCGCGCATGAGCATCGCACAACGGGCCTACGAACTCCTGAAATCACAAGCCCGAACGTCCAGGACTGGCGACTGGGCTGCCGCACAAAAGGGCGGCCCTGACGTAACCCGCGTGTTCGAGGCTGCTGGCGATCCGACACTTGAAAGCGTGCGGGTTCCAGAATTTTTCACCTATGACGGTTTTCAACACCGGTTCATCGAGCGGCTCGCTGACATTACTGATCGGGTGAAGCGCGATCGCTGGGTCCTTGGTGATGCCGGCGAGCAGCCGGCGCTTACGGAACAATACAACGGTCTCGCCGATGAGCTTTTGGCGCTTTATACCAAGGATTTCATTGCAACGTGGCAAGCGACTTTGAGCAAGCTGCGGCTACGCAAGCTCACCGGCGATAAGCCGCAATATAATGGGCTAAACGCCATATCGGCCCCGACATCGCCGCTTATGCAGCTGATTGAATCGATTCGCTCGGAAACCATGCTGATGCATGACCGCGGCAACCAGGCAAAATCACCAGCTCCGGCAGCCCTTATGCCGAAAGCAGTCGCGGCACCCACGGCAGCGGTACTTTTTAAGAGTCAGAATCATGCTCCGGGCGCCGAAATCGAGGATGCGTTCAGGCAATATCAGGTATTGTTTGAGGGCGCTGCGCCGCATCGGCCGATCGATGATTTGATCGCCAACCTGAACGAGATCACGCAAGCCCTCATCTTGACGGCTACCACGCCGTCGCAAGTTCAACGTGCGATCGTTACGCTTCAAGACTCTGTCGCTAAGCTGCGAAATAGTGCGCTACGTTTACCCAAGCCGTTCTCGGAGATGATGGTCAATCTTTCGGCCGATATCGAACGCGAGATGGCACTGTCCAGCGCGGGCCAGATACAGGTTGCTCTTCGTGACCAGGTCACTCCGTTTTGTCAGCAAACCATCGCCAACCACTATCCTTTTGTCCGCGGCAGCAGCAGCGACGTACCGTTGGCCGATTTTGCCAGGCTTTTTGGACCCGGCGGCGTGATGGACACCTTCTTTAAGCAATATCTTGATGCGCACGCTGACCGATCAAAACCACAATGGGCGTGGCGGCAAAATACCGAATTGGCGCGCACCCTGTCGCTCGACACACTGCACTCGTTTCAACGAGCGGCCGAAATCCGTGATGCTTTTTTTCAAACCGGTGGCAACGTTCCGGTGGTCCAATTGGCAGTAAAACCGGCTTCCCCGGAGGGTAATGTGTCCCTTGAGATCGGCGGCACGGTAATCGGCAGCCCACCCACGACAAATAGTTCGTCGTTCATGTTGCCTGGTCAAACGCCTGCTGGTCCGGCGATGCGCCCCGCTTCAACATCCTCAGTGCTAGTACAGTGGCCTGGGGCATCGCTGCGCGCGGCAATCTCCGCCGCCGGTCCAAGCGGTCAACCTTCAATTTTGGAACGCACCGGACCATGGTCACTGTTTCGCCTGCTCGAGGCCGGCGCAGTTTCGGTGCACGGCGAAGTCGCAACCGCAACCTTCGCAGTTGGTGGATCTACGGTGCGCTTCGATTTCGTCTCCGGGTCGTCTCGAAATCCGCTGAACTTGGCGGCCCTAAGGAGCTTCAAGTGTCCGAGCGGGATCTGATTTGACGATGCGCTGCAGCCTATTCGGAAAGCTTGCTGCGAAACGCGACTTTATCGCAGTAGCTGCATCCAGAAACTTTCTGAACGCTTGGGAGCCGTGGATGCAGGGTTGCGTGTCGGCGAGCCGCGACCGTCTTGGCGACGCGTGGCTCAAGGCGTATCTCACCGCGCCAATTTGGCGTTTTTGGCTCGGCGCGGATGTTTGCGGAGCGACTGTGATCGGCGCGCTTATGTGCTCACTGGACGGATTGGGGCGTTATTACCCTCTGACGCTGTTCGTTCAAGCTGATTCCGACGAAGCAATTCTACCTCCAGACATAGATGCTCAGGAGGATTGGTTTAGGACGGTCGAAGATTTTCTCTTGGCAACACTGGACCAGGCTACCAGCTTCGAAACTATCAGCAATGCGCTAGAGAGACTCGCTGGGCCGGCCCGGCGAGCTTTAAATCGCATGCATAAAATATCGGTCGTCTCGGACGGCATCATTGGAATGCGACTTCACAACGGAACATTTGTGGATTTATTAAACGATCTTCGCGTTGCCAATAGTGCAAATATCTATGCAGCTGGAAGTTTTTGGTGGACAGTAGGAGGCAATGACTATCAGCCGGTCGCTTTTTGCTGCAGGCGCATGCCCAATCCACTGCTGTTTGCGCAAATGTTGACCGGTGAGTTGGCTGCGTCCGCCTAGGTTCGAGGACTACCGATGCAAATGGTGCACGTAGCGTTTGAGACTGGCGCCTCTACACACGTAGGCAAGGTGCGACAGCGCAACGAGGACAGTTATTTGATCCATCCGGAAGTCGGCGTTTGGGCGGTTGCCGATGGAATGGGCGGCCACGAAGATGGCCATTTTGCCAGCCGCGCGGTAGTCGAGGCGCTCAGCTCAATTGGCATCCAGAATACTGCGAGCGATCTGCTAAAGGTGTGCGAAAGTCGCATTTTTGAAGCGAACCTTCGTGTCATCGATACGAGTCGTCAGCGTAACGGAGTGGTGATCGGAACCACTGTGACAGTCTTGCTCGCCTCGGATGGCTATTTTGCCTCGTTGTGGTGCGGCGATAGTAGAATTTACCTGGTGAGAAACGATGAAATTACCCAGCTATCTCGCGATCATACCGAGATCCAGGAACTTCTGATCAATGGAAGGATCACCGCGGAGGAGGCTGCGAATTGGAGTGGCAGCAATGCGATTACGCGAGCAATTGGCGTCGCTGAAGTACCAGAACTCGAATTCACGAGTGGCCCGCTCAATTCGGGAGATATATTTGTGATTTGCAGCGATGGCCTCACTCGACATGTAGCGGATCGCGAAATCCTGGAGTGTGTCAGCGTTAACACGTCGCAACAGGCATGCGACTCCCTAATAGGGAAGACTTTGGAGCGCGGTGCGCTTGATAATGTAACGATTATTGTTGTTCGTTATCTACCCCGAACCGATCGTAACACCACGCCACAGAGGCGCATCCGGAGGTGCAGACATGAGATCTGAGAGTGCATCTTTGATGCGGCCACATCTCGCCCCAGGGACGAGACTTAACGGCATTTACGAGATCGATCATCCAATTGGCGTTGGCGGCATGGGGGAGATCTATAAGGGACATTTGATTGAAACCGGCGACCCAGTGGCGATCAAGATGATGCTGCCAGAGTTCTCGGAGAACGAGGTGGCATTTACGCTTTTTCGCAAGGAGGCATCCGCGCTCCATTACCTCCAGCACAATGCAGTCGTTCGTTACTACGTATTCACCGTCGAGCCTGTTCTGCGGCGACCTTATTTGGCGATGGAATTCGTGGAAGGGCGAACGCTAACGGATGTGATCACGTCGAACGGGCCAATGCCGTTCGAAGCGGCTCGATCATTGTTGCACCGGGTCGCATCGGGACTCCAGGCAGTACACGAGCACGGCATAGTCCACCGCGATGTCTCTCCCGACAATATTCTCATTCCGCAGGGCGATGTCACGCGCGCAAAGATCATCGATTTCGGAATCGCACGCACGGCCCAACATGGCACCGTTATCGCGGGTGGCTTCGCCGGGAAGTTCAGCTATGTGTCGCCCGAGCAACTTGGACTATTCGGCGGCGAAGTAACCGCAAAATCTGATATTTACAGCCTCGGGCTTGTCATAGCGCAGACGCTTACGGGTCAGCCGCTCGATATGGGAGGTACACAGTTTGAGGTCATAGAAAAGCGGCGGAAGTTGCCTGAACTTGGCGCGATTGACATGCGTTTTCGTCCATTACTGGAGCAAATGCTTCAGCCGGACCCTAGCTGTCGACCGGAATCAATGGCTGCAGTCCTAACTTGGCCGCTCGGACCCGCTGTCGCTGGGCTCAGGGCACCACAAGCGTCCGTGACGCACGGAGCCGCGACTAAGCCAGCAAAGAACTCGTCGTGGTTCAAATACGCTGCCATCGCTGGAGCTATAGCGGTCTTCGTCGGAACAGGCAGCAGCGCCGTTTATTTCTACGCCTTTCAATCGCCGGGCTCGCGCGTATTGGCTGCCCCGGATGCGGACAAGTCTGGGACTGCAAGCACCGGAGGACAGCTTGTCGCTCAGCCTGCAGCCGTGCCAGGGGAGTTGTCCCCAGATGGCGGTGGTGGCCTCGTTAATGTCCCCGCGGCAGGGGGCGCATCACTGAAATCGAGCACTGATAAGATCAGGGACTATATCGAACAATATGACGGAGGAAACTGCTTCTTCGTAACGCCCATTGCCATAAGCGAGCATGTTGCCACGATCGAGGGTTTTGGCTCCTCAGTCGAACCATTTCGGCTATTCGACTCTGCGTTTTCACGACAGCTAGGTTTCGAACCCGACATCGGCGTGCGTCAGGTCACCGACTTGCAATGCCCGGCCGTGAAATTTCTGGCGGGGCTGCGCGGCCGAAATGTCCGCGCTCCGCATCTCGATATCGATCGCGCGACTATCCACAATGGCGAAGTGCTTAGCGGCATGGTCGATCATTATAGCGGCCAGCAGATTGCCCTCATACTCGTGTCCGGTTCGGGCACTGTGCAGAACGTAACCAGCCTGTTGAACCCGGGGACGGATGCCAAGACGTTCAAAATCGGAATGAGACGTTCCGGAGTATCGGCAGGCCGTCAGCCACAATTGATGATAGCAATCGCAAGCAGATCGTCTCTCACCACACTTCAAAAAACCGAAACCGCACGAGCCGACCAGTTTTTCGCCAGCCTATTGAGTGAAACAACCACATCAGACCCATCGCTCAGCGCCGCGGCTCGATATATTATGCTGGAGCAATGAGGGCGGCAGTTAGCACGAACTGGTGCGGCATTGGTCCATAACCGCACAACCGACAGCCAGAGGAGACCCCAATGAATCAATTTCACACCGACCAACTCATTATGGATTACCTCATAGCAGCGAGGGATAAAGATCAAGACACCAAGATAAGGCACTTAGAGCGTGTCGTGAGAGTGTTGTGGCATAAGGTTCAGCAGCTTGAAGACCGTTTAACCGCTAAAAGCGGCCAAATTGTTCTTCAAGCGGGAGATGCGTCTCTGATTCTGAAGAAAGACGGCGCCGTTGAGATCAAAGGCAGAGACATCAACGTGAACGGTTCTGGAAACGTCAATGTTAGGGCCTCCTCCGATTTGACATTAAAAGGTGCGAGGATATCGCAGAACTGATCACTCCTGGACCGAAGGTTCGAACCAGTCCGGTATCGATGAGTGATTTGCTACGGCGTTCCTATACCTTCAGGCCAACCTGCGAGTAAGACATCCGGGCCGAACATGTGGGTGTATACGCCTTTCGGCAGAACGATGGGCACTTGCGATCGAAGCGGGTTAGTTCTGTAGACTACTTCCCAGTCTGCATTCTTCCAGTCTCGCACGTGCTTTCTTGCAGTCGCATTAAAGGCGGGTGCTGCATATGAAGCTTTACCGGGCTTCGTTGGCGCACCGATTGCTACAACCAAATTAATGCGGTGAAGGCTATCCGCCTTGTTCTTCGCCAGGAATTCGAGAACGTGAATTAAATTGTAGCCGCCGCCGGAGAACCCGTAAAACGCAGCGACCGCTTCATCGTCCAGAAACGCTTTCAAGGCGGCCCGTGCCTGCGGACTGTACTCGCTTTGCGGCTTCCCTGGCTTATCGAGAACTATAGGTTCATAACCTCGGCGGCGGGCATATGCGCTTGCGGCCGACACGTGTAATGCACCGATCGGCCATGCGACTTTAGTGTTCCCACTCTCATCCGGGTACGATCCTGGACCGGCATCATTCCCCCGCAAGATCACCATCTTTTGCGCCACCATCGGGCTCCTCCAGCAAAAGGCTAACGTTATCTTCGTTATTTGGAGGCAACAAGCAATGCCTTTGTAAGCGCATTGCTTCACTAGCTTGCTCTGCTACATCGCGATCGATACAACAGAAGGATGGTCGTGGGGCAAGCGATGTCGCGCAGCAACTACTCGTCTGACAACAATATGTGCGGGATGAACATTTTTTGGAGTCGGTTCCTTAACGAAGTAATGCCGGGGAAATCGACGTCAGGCGAGATCGCTCGCAGCCGGAATGGATATGACGACGTCGACGAGGAAGAAATGCCCGGCTGGGGCTTGTTTATCGAGACGCGAAGGCCAACGGGAAACGTGAGACCGTTGAGGACATCCGGACCGATCCAAATTGTAGTGCGAATGGCGTTATTCTCGTTTCTCTCGATATAAATAGCCTTGCCGCTCCATTCACCTACACTGAGCGGCTGCGGCGTTGACGTCACGTGATCGGCCAGGGACCAACTTTCCGGCAGCGGAATATCTACGCTGGTATCGGCGACCGTACCGAATAAGTAAAGCGCCCATTGTGTCGGATCTGTTTGATCTTGGATTCTGAAGTAGAAATTAAAACCATGGGGCCAATCGCTCTGCTGGCCGGGAGGCAAGCCCACTATCACCGCGAATCGCGTCGTTTTCTTTGCCATGACCGTCCCCCATGTCGCTAGAGCGCATTATAGTTCGGCTTTAGTTGAAAAGCTCAGACCGGCTGTGCAGTTAGCCACGTTATCCAAATAGTGCCCGCCAAAGAGCGTTCGCGCCAGCCCAGCTTCATAGTCTGGCTGATCCTGCGCGACATCATAGTTAAAAGCCCGCACTACCGCGGTTGCGCTTGAATGGCCGTACTCAGGTACCTCACAGCGTCCGCCCATCTCAGACTCCTCTCGACGTACCGCCGCGGACCACCCTATTCTATCATATTCCTGCACCTGCGTGAATTTCGACACAGAGCCCGCTGCGCGACGCGGCAGTTGCCCCGCTTCATTCATTGAGGCCCAGATGTCTCCGCGAGTTACAATGAATTTGGTTGCCGATTCATAGGATGTACCGTGGTACATTGGTCCAAACGGTGTATAATCTCGGGCCTATCCGACGAAGGAGGTTATCATGCCTCGCAATTTGGCCGCTTTGTGCGGACTGCTGATTGGCACTATTTTTGCTTTCAGTCCCGCTATTGCGGAGCGGCGCGTGGCGCTGGTGATCGGGAACGCGAACTACGCTCATACTCCGGCGCTGCGCAATTCGGTGAAGGACGCCGAGGACATGGCGGCCGAGCTCAAGCAGCTCGGGTTCGAGGTGACGCTTGCCACCGACCTCGACGAGAGCGCTTTCGCCAAGCAGATTGACAATTTTAGACGCCGCCTCGAAGGCGCCGATGTCGGTCTATTTTACTACGCTGGCCACGGTTTGCAGGTGAACGACAAGAATTATCTTGTTGCTACGAATGCGAGGCTGGAAAGCGAGTTCCTGGTACCCTCGGAAACTATATTGGTGGACGCCGTCATCCATCTCATGGAGTCGCGAGCGAGCGTCAACTTGGTCTTCCTGGATGCGTGCCGCGACAATCCCCTTGCCGATAATCTCCAGCGCAGCCTGATCAGCGAGCACCGCTCGGTTTCGCTTGGGCGCGGGTTTGCCCGAATGGAACCGACCGGCCGCCAAACCTTAGTGGCATTTTCCGCAGCGCCCGGCCAAGTGGCCGAGGACGGCAATGGTCGCAACAGCCCGTTCGCCGAAGCCCTCTTACACCGTATGCCTGAGCCTGGCGTGGAAGTCTCGGTCATGCTCAAGCAGGTTTCGGCGGATGTACGGCAGGCCACTCACAGCGCCCAGCGTCCCCAACAAGTCAGTGACATGGCGGAGCCATTCTACTTTGCCGGGAGTGCTGCCGCTGCCCCGGCCAAACCCCGTTCGGCCGTGCCCGATTCCTCGGTCGAACTGACGTTCTTCCAGACCGCGGTTGCAGCCAACGACTGTGCTGCAATCCGCACGTATCTCACCCACTATCCGCACGGCACATTTGTCGACCTTGCCAAGCTCTCGGAGCAGCGCCTGTGCAGCGCATCGGCGCGTCCTGTGGAATCGGAGCGTCAACTCAAGAGCGTGGCGCACGCCTCACCTGATGCCGCAGCGCCATTGACCGAGCCACCTGACTCGGCTGCGCCGCTGCAGGCCGGCGAGCCGAACAATCCAGCGGCGCCAGGCCCGGCAATTGCCGCGCTGCCGCCGGCCAGTGCACCACCGCCGGCACTTACAGCGAACCAGACCGCCCGCAGCCTGCAGAGCGAGCTTCTCCGTGTCGGCTGCGGCGCTCCGGAACTCTCGACGACAGGTGATTGGGACGACGGATCCCGATCAGCGCTGACGCAGTTCAACCGTTTCGCCAAGACGAGCTTCACTGGCCCGAGCGAAGCGGCTGTCGCGGCCGTTCACAGCCATGGGGGGCGGGTTTGTCCACTGGTCTGCAGCGACGGAATGCGAGCGGAGGGCAATACCTGCGTTGCTGAGCCTGAACGGCACCAGCGCACGAAGAAACAAGCCGAGCGGCCGCATCTTCGCAGCCCCGACAGCGGGCAGCGTACCCGGTCGCGGCCTCGTGAGGCTTCGCGCCCGCATGCCGGGCCCGCTTCGGCTGACAGCGGCATACCAACCTTGAAGTCATACCAAGGTAGCACGTCGCCGATCGGCAGCGTAAACGGCATGAAGTGCTACACCTTGGACGAAGCTGGGTTGCCGCCGCGCATCGTTTGTCGTTGAGTGCTAAGCGTCCGCGCGCTGGGTATCCAGATATACGAACGATTTCGCCGTTGCCCCGCACCGGCACTAACAATGCTACCACAGCATCCATCTGGCGCTCCGATCATGCCTCGAAGTTTTTGGTCGCTAGACTAGGTATTATCGGTGACTTTTCCGGCGGCCTCGCCTTGGGCCGCCCCAATTTGAGCCGTCGCCCGACCCACCGTGCACGTCATTGACGTTTCCACAGCCGCCTGTTTTGATCAGTGATCCGGCAGACTGCGTCCATCGGACAGAGCGCATGTCAAGCATGTCCGTTTTTTTTGCACATTGGGGACTTGCCAGCGGAGGCAGTGCAGCCACTGATGCAGATCAAGCGGTGTAGGTGAGAAAACTCATGTCGCTCATCGCTCGAACAGGAACCTCGATCATCTTGTGTCTGATCGGCGGTTTGGGCGTTTCTTTAATGTTCGCCGCTGGACTCCCAGTCGCTGCGAAGGACGACCGGGCTCACTTCGCGATCAACAGATTGATCGCTGCCTATCCCAACGCGTTTACCGGGCATGATGCCGACGCCCTTCGCTGGCATGATGGGACGCTCATGTCAGTGTCCGATGGAATAGCGAATAAGACCTTTTCAGAGCTTTTACGGCACGCTTCCATTGTGGACCAATTTCGTATTCCGTATCCCCGAGGCGCGGTCGAAAGCCCACCGCCAGTCGATTCTGATCCGGGCCGTTTCCGGCATGCCGCGTTCTTCAGCAAGATGTACGGCGACTGCGAGAAAGGTCAGGTGGCTTCGCATCTTACTTCACTGCATTGGCTTCCAAAGACTTGGGGAAAGCCCATTCATATCACCTCCATCAACGGCGTCGATAAACAACTGCGCGCTGTGTCGGAAGAGCTAGACGCATTGCCGGAAAGCATCAAACGCGCCGCTTACCCAATCGCAGGCACTTACAATTGCCGTGCCGTCGCTGATACCGGCCAGCCAAGTTCACACAGCTACGCTATCGCGATTGATGTTAATCTAGCTTTTTCCGACTACTGGTACTGGCATCGGCAAAACAGCCTTATAGCCTATCGTAACCGTATGCCCGAACAGATTGTTTCGATCTTTGAAAAGCACGGCTTCATTTGGGGCGGGAAGTGGTATCACTTTGACACCATGCACTTCGAATACAGGCCAGAGCTGCTGCTGCCTGAACCCTAACCTGATGGGCTGATGTGCAAGTGGAGAGCACAATGCTGAAAAATTGAGTTCAGTCGCTCTTCTTGGCAGCGCGATGTGCGCCAAGCCTCAGCATGGCTCAGCAATTGATAGGGAGTTACGTTGCGCTCCTGAGTGAAGCGGATCATTTCAATTCGTAAGGGCAGCGACTCGCCAGGGCTCTCGAGATTTCGGCTGGAACCATGGCCGCCATGTTGGTGTGGATGCCGAGCAGTCCAGGCGGCTGCTGCAGTGCCATGGTCTCGGACATCGCGTTGCCCCAGTCGCCGCCCTGCGCCACGTATGCCTTGTAGCCGAGTCGTTGCATTAAGATCGCCGATACGCGCGCGATGCGAATGCAATGACGGGATCACGAGATGGAAGGCATCCATCGGGCTCGCGCCATGCGCCGTGGGATTGGTCAGCGGGTCGATAACTTGATCTGCTCGATGATCGAGCCCGGCCAACCGTGCGTGACGAGCAGTGGCAACGCAGTTTCGCGTCTGGAGCGAACATGAATGAAATGAATGTCGAGCCCGTCAATCTCAGTGATGAATTGCGGTAGAGCATTGAGCCGCGCCTCGATCCTGCCCCAGTCGTACTCGGTCCCTCAATGGCGCGCGAGGTCCTGCATCGTCGCCAGACGAACGCCGTGCGATCCTTCTCTTCGCCTTCGGCGTCGGTCAGAGCACCTACTGGGCTTTCTCGCATCGTTGGCAGTGCTTGGCGTCGGCATGGCGATGCCGTCGTCCCACTCACGACCACGGTCATCAATGCCGTACCGTCCCATCAGACTGGCGTCGCGTCTGGCATCAACAATGCCGTGGATTCACTGGCGAGCCTGCTCGCTGTCGCGGTAGTCGGCGCGCGGGCCCTCGGCTTCTGCGACCGATCGCTTACGAGCTCGCTCGAATGCCACGCCCCACAGAACTCACACAGGCTATTCAGGCGCGTGGCAAGTTCGCGACCAAAATTGGGGGGGTGGAGACGAATCGGGTCCCGCACAGACGGATCATCAAGACATCGTTGGCGCAGAGTATGGAGATTGTCATGGTATTGGCGGCCGCATTGGCCCTCGGCGCCGCCGCGAGCGGAGTTTTCCTTCTTCCCATAAGAATTTCCTTACGCGCGCTCAAACGTCCTCGGGCGACCTAGCCCCACAGCGCGAGCATCGCTGCCCATGGCCCGCGATCAAGGAGCTGCTGGCACGGCAGGAGAGCTTCGGCCCCGATAAAGCGGCGGCCTGTCTTGAACCTCTCCAGGTCAAAAGTTGCGCCGATGGCGTGCTGACCCTGATTACGTCCAAGGGTTTTTTGGCGCGTTATGTGAGCCAGAATTTCGAACGTCTCATTCTGGACGCGTGGCGCAAAATCGATCCGGACGCTCGCCGCGTAATCGTGAAATGCGAATCCGCCGCGCTGCTCGCGCAGCAGGAAAACGACGATGTGGCTCCGCTGTAAGGGCGTTGAAATCCTCCGGCCCCCCCGTGGCGCAGCGGCGCCGCCTGCGTCGCCGCGGGCCCTTCCTCGTCCGGGGCCTCTGGCGGGGGTCGCCGCCCCCAGAAAAGCGCTAGTCGAACAGTCCGAAATCAAGGTTGACGCCGTTGACGGTGCCGAGCCCTCGGTTGACGCGCACGAGGCCGGCTTCGGCGCCAAAGCGTCGTTAGGATAGGCCATGCCTCGGCGCGCCGCCCAAATCGCCCAAGCCGACATCGCCCGCGTAATCCGCGCCGCAAAGCAAGCTGGTGCCGCCGAAGCGGTGCTGAACATCGCCGGCCAGTCGCTGATCGTGCGCTTGGCGGCGTCCGAAAACCCGCAGAAAGGACTTGAACCGCAGGGGGAGATCATACTGTGATTACCGGGCCATCGGAGCCGAGGGTTGTTCATCTCATTCTGGCCGCCGGACATTCATTACTCGTGCAGCTCGGCTCGCCCACAAAGCCGGTGCGTCTCTACGCGACGTTCAACTCTTGGCTGGCCATCGGTCGATCCAAACAACGCAGCGGTACATCGAGGGCGATACCGATGCTCAGCGCAAGCTCGTAGCGATGATCTGACGAGTCAATTCGGCAGACCAGCTTCGATGACTGAACTCAATTTCAATTCCACACAATCGCCGGTAACAGCGAATCCGCATCTGGCCTATGCAGTCCGCATGGTGCATGCCGTCTGCTGCCTGGCCGGCACAGCATCCTTTGTTGCCGACTTACGCAGCAGCTTGCGGCAGCTCGGCATGCGCCGCGCAGTCAAGGAACACGACACACCGGCAATATTCGAGTGGCTGATGGAGGCACTGAGCTATCAAGGAATCTCGGATGCAATCGCGGAGGACTTTATAAAACAACATGGCACCGTCCGCTGGCAGGAAATTGCGAATTCCTTAGCACTGCGTCCCCCCTGCCCCAAGCTCGGCGGTTATTGGCTGTTCTACGACTGCGGCTACGCGAAGGCCGCCGCTCTGTGCAATGAGGAAGCCCACCTTTCGACATGCCCGTTGCCGCGCCACCGATTGCGCAACGGTCGCCTCAACCAGACCGCATACAGCCTGTTCTTGTTCATGCGCGACATTGCGGAGGGGGATTTCGTCGGCTGGATCGATCAGCGGCTGCGCGATGCGAGTGCCAAAGGCCCGGATCGCGTTGCTCGGTTGCGCGAGGCCCTGATAGACCCGCTGCGGAAGGTGTACGGCGTAGGCGAGAAAGTGCTGGCGATGGCGTTGTCGTCGCTGCTCCTGGGCGCCGACGGTCGTCGCAAGGTCTGGTTCGAGGTCGGCGCCGATCTCGTAGCCATCGATACCCTTGTCCATAACTTCCTGCATCGGTCGGGCATCCTGAGCCGTTTATCCGCCGAGCACCCCTACGGCATTGCCTGCTACCAACCAGGCGGGTACGCCGACATTATCCGGTCCATTGCCACGCAAATCGACGCCAGTGCGTTCAATCGGTCCTTCCCTTCAACCAGCACGCTGTATGGCGGTTCTGCGCTCAGAACGGCCTCGGCGTTTGTAACGGCAACCAGACCGATGACCGCCAAGCTTGTAATAACGTCTACTGCCAAGTTCGACCGATCTGCGATAGAATAGCCTTAGATGATCTATAGTATTTTCTACTAGTATATATGATGTATTATGTAGTATTTCTAAGTGACATAATGCCTTGACTTCTGTTCAGTCTCGGCATAATATAGATTTGAAAGGTTAATCAGCCTTTCTATAAAGAAAAAGGAGTGAGAATTACTACCATGAGACCTCATCCACCGCCGGGCGAGGCCCGGCAAACCTTCAAACCTCTGCTGAACTCACCGCAAAGGGGCCCCACGGGCCCCTTCGGCGTTTCTGGAGACACCCAATGACCAAGCCCGCACCCAAACCTGCTCCCAAACCCAGCTCCCACGCTGCTCACTCAGTGCCGCTGATTGTTCTCGGGTACGACGACCAGCACAAGCCGCACGGCGCTCGCTTTCAAGGCGCCGACACCAAGCTGGTCACCGAGGCCGCCAAGGCGATGGGCCTGAACGTCTATCAGGCGGTCACTGAGGACCTTTTGGCTCTCGCCAAAAAACTGCCCTCCGGGCGGCTGTACTCGAATGGCAAAGGGTTTGTGCCGAACATCCGGCAGAACCTGTACAGCACGCTGATCTCGAACCTAGCCCAGGCACCGCAGGCCGCGGTCGCCAAAGACGACGAGCCGCCGCTGCCCGAGATCGCGTCGGGCCTGCCGAGGAGTTGGGGCGAAATCGCACCAGGCCACCTTGTGATCGCCGAAGAAACGCTCGAGTACGGCTGGTGGCGCGCTATTGTGCTCGACCGCGATGGAGACATGTTGAGCCTGCGGTTCCGTGATTACCCGAACCTGCCAAAGTTTGTGCGGCACCGATCGGCCGTGGCGCTGATCAGTACCGCGTTGGGCGAGCCACCGACCCCACGCGCATAGGCGAATGATGGCGGCTCGAAGCCTCAATACGAGCCGAGCCGCCAGTCCCTACCAGCCAAGACCCCAAACCCAACCGCACCTGCCCTGCCCGGCTGCCGCTGCTCACGCGCGCGCAGATCGGCGAGGCGCATGTCCATCAATGGAGCTCTACATGTGTACGACCCCAAATTCGCCCACCCAAGCCGATCGCATCCGCGCCCTCAACGATGACCTGCGGCAGAACATCAGCCGCGGTCGCGGTCATGCCGTCATGACTGCCGGTATCGCCGCCCTCGGCCCAGAAGCCGTCGCGCGCATCGTCAAGACCATCGAGGTCTATGACGACTTTTGCCACGCCAACGACCCCCATGAAGAGCACGATTTCGGGGCGTTCGAGGCTGAGGGTCACACGATCTTTTTCAAGGTTGATTTGTATGAGGATCCAAATGTCAAGGACTCAGACGGCGAGCCGCTC
>Ga0070741_10001953_pt1 | contig 58183 bp, 58 predicted proteins | sample Coa_R1_4_FD_66440 | JGI IMG/M metagenome (GOLD analysis project Ga0070741, IMG submission 66440) | Surface soil microbial communities from Centralia Pennsylvania, which are recovering from an underground coalmine fire - Coalmine... | ecosystem: Environmental > Terrestrial > Soil > Unclassified ... | reverse complement strand
GGCACCGGCTTGTGGTTGAGCTTGTGGACCTTCACCTTGCCGGCGGCCACCGTGGTGGTGGCCATGTCGAGCAGGAAGGGCGCGTTGCGCCGCGCGGGCGCCGAGAAGGCGAGCGGGTTCGTGCCCATGATCGGCTCGGCCGCGAAGGTCGGCACCAGGGTGACCCCCCGCGTGGCGGAGGTCACCATGCCGACCACCCCGCGGTCGGCCGCGATCCTGGCGTAGCAGCCGGCCGCCCCGAAGTGGTGGGAGTTGAATACCGCCACCACGCCCACCCCGGTGGCCCGGCACTTGTCCACCGCGAGATTCATCGCGTACGCGGAGACCGGATGGCCCAGCGACCGGTCCGCGTCGATGCGCGCCATCGACGGCCGGTCGCGCACCGTCTTCCACTGCGGGCGCATGTTGAGCCGCCCCGCGCGATATTCCTTGTCGTAGGTCGGCAGCATCGAGATGCCGTGCGAGTCCACGCCTCGCAGGTCCGTCTCGACCATCATCTCCGCCGTCACCGCGGCGTGGGCCTCCGACATGCCCCACGCCTGGAACACCGCCACCAGCTGCTCCCTGATCTTTTCCGCCGCCACCCGCATGGTTCCCTCCTGGGGTCAGGTCTTACATTCCGACAATGTCGGAATGTAAGACCTGACCCCATCCTGGTCTAGCCGGGGGCGGCGCCCTGGGTCGCGGTGTAGAGCGCGTAGAGCGACTGGCTCGCGGCCATGAACAGGCGATTGCGCTTGGGGCCGCCGAAGCAGACGTTGCCGCAGACCTCGGGCAGCCGGATGCGTCCGATCAGCTGCCCCTGCGGCGTCCACACCGTCACCCCGCTGTAGCCGACGTTGCGGCCCGCGTTGCTCGAGACCCACAGGTTGCCGTTCACGTCGGCGCGCACGCCGTCCGGCCCGCACTTGACGCCGTCGATCATGAAGTTGCTGAAGAGCTTGCCGTTCGAGAGCTTGTTGTCCGAGCCCACGTCGAAGACGTACATCTCGCCCTTGCCGCCCGCGTGGGTGTCTCCCGGCCCCTTGCCGGTGCTGACGATGTAGAGCTTCTTGTAGTCGGGCGAGAAGCAGAGCCCGTTCGGATCCGGCACCAGGTCCTCGCCCGCCACCTGGGTCATGGTGCCGCTCTTGTCCACGCGATAGACCGCGGTGGGGAGCTCCCGCTTGTAGGATCCGAGCTCGAGCGGCTGCCCGAGCCGGGGGTTGAGCCGCCCGCCCATGTTCGCCGGCCCGCCCGGCGCGTCCACGGTGCCCTCGTAGAGCTGGGCGCCGTAGGGCGGATCGGTGAACCAGTAGCTGCCGTCCGGGTGGGGCACCACGTCGTTGGGCGAGTTCAGCCGCTTGCCGTTGAACATGCCGGCGATGAGGCTCACCGAGCCGTCCAGCTCGTAGCGCACCACCCGGCGCGTCACGTGCTCGCAGGAGACCTGCCGGCCCTGGAAGTCGAACGTGTTGCCGTTGCTGTTGTTCGACGGGATGCGGAACACGCTGACGTGACCGTCGTCCTCGATCCAGCGCAGCTGCCGGTTGTTCGGGATGTCGCTCCAGACCAGATAGCGGCCCTGCGCGTTCCAGGCCGGCCCCTCGGACCACAGCGCGCCGGTCCACAGCCGCTGGATGGGCGCGTTGGGCTGCCGCAGCCCGTTGAACGCGGGCTCCACCGTGAGCACGTCCGGATCGGTGAAGTACGTCGTGGGCGCGCCGCGCGGGCTGAAGTCACGCGGCGGCTGGGTGATGGTGGTGGGCGGCCCGACCGGGCTCGGCGGCGTCTGCGCGCCCGCCAGCCGCGGGGCCAGGACCGCCGCGCCGACCGCCGCGCCCACGCTGCGCAGCATCCCTCGGCGCGAGAGCGCCCCGCCCGTCGTCGCATCGTGCGCTGCTGGCGCCATGGCGACCTCCCCTGACCGACGTCGTGTGAGAGGAAATGCAAGAAGCGATTCGCGCGGCCACCGTAGCAGACGCCTCCGGAGGCGTCAATTGCGCCCGCCGCCGGGCACGCGAGACCTGCAGCCGGGCGGCATGATCCGTGAGACCATGCGGGCAACTCTCGAATCGCTGCCGAGGAGGTGGACGATGGCCAAGCGCAAGACCCGGCCCGGGCGGGCCAAGCGAGGCGGGACCAGGCGGACCGCGAGGCGGACCACCGGGAACAGGGCGGGCGGGAAGAAGACGGGCCGGAAGAAGACGGGCGGGCGATCGGCGCGGGGAGCCACGGCCCGCGGCAGGGCCAGGAAGCCGACGCGGGCCACCGGCGCCCGCAAGCCGCCCCGGGCGAAGAAACCGACCCGCGGGCGCGGGGATGGGGACGGCGACGATCGCGGACAGACGGTCTCCCTGCTCCGCGACGTGAGCGACTACCACGAGACCGGGCCCGCGGCGACCGGCGGCGACATCGACGCGGACTGGCAGCGGGCCCAGAGCTCCGGCGAGGAGGCGGTGGGGGGCAGCGTGTCCACGCCCGACCAGGACCGGGTCGACGACATCGGCCACGCCCTGGGCGTCGAGCAGCCGTCGGACGCCCCGCTGCGCCCGACCGAAGAGATCCTGGAGGATCGCGACCGCCGCTACTGGGACTTCGAGCGGCGGGCCGACAAGCGAGCGGACCGGCGTCACGAGCCCTGACGCCCCGCCGGGAGCCGATCGGGGTGGTGCGGCTCCCCTTGATCCGCCAGCGCTGGCGAGACCTGCTGTTCGTGCACTGGCCCGTGTCCGCGGAGCGGGTGCGGCCGCTGGTGCCCTCCGCGCTCGCCCTCGATTGCCGGGACGGGCTGGCCTGGATCACCCTCATCCCCTTCTGGATCGCCGAGTCCCGCCCGTCCTGGATGCCCCGCGGGCTCGCCCAGGCCTTCCTCGAGACCAACCTCCGCACCTACGTGCGCGGTCCCGACGGCGAGCCGGGCATCTACTTCTTCTCGCTGGAGGCGGCCTCCGCGATCGCGGTGGTGGGCGCGCGCGTGGGATCCGGGCTGCCCTATTTCCCGGCCGCGATGAGCCGACGCGTGGCGGACGATCGCATCGTGTACGCGTCGCGCCGCCGCCTCGGCCCGCCCGCCCGGCTGGCGGTCACCTGGCGGGTCGGCGAGCCCATCGGGTCGGCGGCTCCCGGCAGCCACGAGCACTTCCTGATCGAGCGCTACACCCTCTACGTGGAGCGCCGCGCCGGCCTCTTCCGCGGGCGCGTCCGCCACGCGCCCTACCCGCTGCGGCGCGCCGCGATCGAGACGCTGTCCGAGAGCGTGCTGGCGGCGCCGGACCTGCCCCGACCCGCGAGCCCGCCGCTCTGCCAGCACTCACCGGGCGTGGACGTGGACATCCTCCCGCTCGAGCGCGCGGGAGTGGCCGACCGGTAGCGCGTCGCTACGCTATACTTCAACCGAAGCGATCCACGCTCTTTGAACGCGCCAGAGAAGGCTGGATGATCGCCGGTGCGGGCGACCGCACGGGAGGAAAGTCCGGGCTCCGCAGGGCAGGGTGCTGGCTAACGGCCAGGGGGGGCGACCCCACGGACCAGTGCCACAGAAAGCAAACCGCCGCCTTCACGGGCGGCAAGGGTGAAACGGTGAGGTAAGAGCTCACCAGCGACCCGGGCGACCGGGCCGGCTCGGTAAACCCCACCCGGAGCAAGGCCAAATAGGAGAGCGATCCGGCTCGCGAGAGCCGGTGAAGCGCGGCCCGCGTGGTGCTCTCGGGTATGGCCGCTTGAGGCGCCGGGCAACCGGCGTCCTAGAGAAATGATCATCTCGCCGTCGGGGGCGACTCCGGCGGTCAGACAGGACCCGGCTTACAAGCCCTCTCTGGCGCGCAAGAGCGATGGTTGCCATCCCTGCCCTCCGTTTTGACATCGACGCGTCACTGCTTTAGATTTCCGCGCGGACATGACCTCAACCGTCCCGCTCGGAGATGAAGAAGTGGCGCCGTCATCCGGGCTGCTCTCGACGGGCAGATCTCGTCCGTCGCCTGGTCTCTTCTGGCCGTCGCTTCTGGCCTCGGTCATCCTCGCGCTTGGCGCCTGGCTGCGGTGCTACGAAATCGCCTACAACTTCGATCACGACGAAGTGTTTTCTGTGGAGATCGCCCGACAGCCGTTCTTCACGGCGGTCCGACGGTCCCTCGCGGATCGGTCCCATCCGCCCCTTCACTATCTCTCGCTATGGGCGTGGGTGCACCTGGCCGGAACATCGGAAGCGTGGGTGCGGGTACCGAATATCGTGATATCGCTCACGGCCCTGCACCTGCTGTGGCGACTCGCGCTACGCCTCATGAACGCTTGGTTCGCCCTGTTACCGGTGTTCCTCTGCGCCGTGAGCCCGTTCTTCGTCTTCTACGGAGAAGAGGCGAGACCGTACGCCCTCGCCCAGCTCTTCGCCACCTTGTCCCTGTATTGCCTCGTCCGAACATGGGACGAGCCCGGGACCTGGCGCTGGCCGGCCGCCTATGGTCTGAGCTGCCTGGCACTCCTGTACACGCAATATCTGGGAGCGTTGCTCGTCGGCAGCCAGCTTCTCGTTGGGATGCTGCTACCCCGCCTGACACGGGCTCGACTCCTGGTGGCCGGAACCCTGGGGTGCGCGGCGGTCGTGCCGTGGATGCTCGCGGCTGCCCTCTACCGGGGTTCGGATGCCCTGCCCTGGGTTCCCGTGTGGATCGACACTCCCAACCGGCTGGGGCTCTTCGAGCTCTATGCGGGATTCTTCGGCACCTTCGACACCGCCGGCACCACGCGACTTCTCCTGCTCGCGACCGTCCTCGCCGGTGCGGCAGCCCTCTATCGCTGGCTGTCCCTGCTGACCTGGCCGGTCGGCGTCGTCGTCGCGAGCGCGGCGGCACCGCCTCTCATCGCGTTTTCGGTCTCCCTGCTCGGTTCAGTCTCCATCTGGGCTCCCCGTCACCTGATCGGATCCGCCGTCGCCATCATGGTCGTCCTGGGCATCCTCCTAGATCGAAGCCCGACGTTCGCGGGCTGGCCCCTGGCAATCGCCTTTTCGCTCTGGTCCCTGCTCACTTCACCGAACAGTGCCCCGGACATCTCCAAGCCTCCCTATCGGGCGCTCGCGTCTGAGCTGGCTCGGGAATCACAGGTCCTCCTCGGGCTGGAGGAATGGGTCGTGCGGCCGCTGCGATACTACTCCCCGATCCCGGTCCGCCATGTCCGTGAAGTGGACTCCCTGCACGCGTCCACCATGATCCTCGTCTGTCGAGCCGCGAACTGCCGCGCATGGACGGATTCCGACGGACGGTACGACACGACGCTTCTGCGTTCGGTCACCTGGACACCGAAGCCAACCCCTCTATCGACCCTCGAAGTTTATTTGCTGAGCCCGAAATACTAGCGCCGCAGAAGTGAGGGATCGCAGCCACGGGGCCTGCAGCACCCTGGCGCGCCATCACGGTGCTATCATGCGGGACACGTCATCGGCCCGTGAGACTTCCTCCCCTCGCCCTCGCGGTGGTCCTCGTCACGGCGGCTCCCGGGGCCGCACCCGGGCAGACCCCGGTCGAGACGGCGCGCGGGCTCCTCGAGCAGTACCAGGAGGATCCGACCCGCATCGATCGGGCGCGCGATCTGCTGGAGGCCGCGATCCGCAAGCCCGGCGCGGCCGGCGACGTGCCCACGCTGCTCACGCTGACGCGGGCCTGGTTCCTCTACGGGGAGGAGCGTGCCTCCACGCCGGAGGCCCGCATCGCGGCCTACGAGCGGGCCCGCGACCTGGCCCGGCGGGCGACCGAGCTCGCGCCCCGGGACGCCGACGCCCATCTCTGGTACGCGATCACCCTCGGCAGCTGGTCGCAGGCCAAGGGCCTGCTCCACTCGGCGCTCGCGCTGCGGAACCTGCGGCGCGAGGTGGACGTGGTGCTCCGGCTGGACCCCGACAACATCGAGGCCCACATCATGGCGGGCAGCATCGCGCGGGAGCTGCCGGTGCTGCTGGGGGGCGACCGGGCGGAGGCGGAGGCGCACTTCAAGACCGCGCAGCGGCTCGATCCGCGCCTCACCGGGGTGCGCATCGAGCTGGCCCAGCTCTACATCAACATGGGCCGCTACGCGGACGCGCGCCGCGAGCTCAACTCCGTCCTCAACGAGAAGGCGCCCACCGACCGGCCGCGCTGGACCCTCAAGGAGGTGCCGCGCGCCCGGCAGATGCTCGAGTCCATCCGCGGCCGGACGTGACCGCCGTGCCCCGAACGCGCGACCCCTGAGAGACCGACATGCGCTTCTCCATCTGCGTGATGGCCGACGTCGACGAGATCGGCTTCTTCACCCACGCCGAGTCCCTGGGCTACGACTCGGTGTGGGTGACCGACAGCCAGATGCTGTTCTCCGACTGCTACGCGGTGCTGGCCCTGGCCGCGCAGCAGACGCGCCGCATCCGGCTGGGGCCCGGCGTGGCGATCTGCGGCACGCGCATCCCGCCGGTGCACGTGGCCGCGATGGCCACCCTCAACCGCCTCGCGCCCGGCCGCGTGCACCTGGGGGTGGGCACCGGCAACACCGCCACCCGCAGCATGGGCCAGCCCCCGATGCGCATCGCGGAGTACGCGGAGCACCTCAAGGTGCTGCGCGGCCTGCTGCGCGGCGAGGCGGTGGATTACGGCCCACCCGGCGCCGCGCGCCCGATCAAGATGCTCATCCGCGAGAAGAAGTACATGAGCCTCGAGCCGCCCATCCCCCTCTACGTCTCCGCCTTCGGACCGCGGGCCATGGAGCTGGCCGGCGAGTACGGCGACGGGGTGGTGTTCGCGATCCCGCCGCGCGGCATCGCGCCGGCGGAGGCGCTGGCCCGCTGCCGCGCGGGGGCGGCGCGGGCGGGCCGGACCCTGGGAGAGGCCTTCCACACCGCCGCCCTCACCAACGTGGTGCTGCTGGACCCGGGCGAGCCGGCCGACTCGGAGCGGGTCATCCGCACGGTGGGGCCCAACGTGATGGCGAGCGTGTACTACTTCTACGACGCGGTCCACGAGCGCGGGATCGAGCCGCCCCCGTTCCTGCAGCGGATCTGGCGCCGCTACTGCGCGCTGGTGGAGGAGACCCCGGCCGCCCACCGGCACTTCCGCACCCACGAGGGGCACTACACCTACCTCCATCCGGGCGAGGCGGCCCTGATCGACGCGGACCTGGTCCGGGCCACCTGCCTGGTGGGCGAGGCGGACGAGCTGATCGAGCGCATCCGCGAGCTGGAGCGGGGCGGGCTGCGGGAGCTCATGTTCGCCACCGGGGTCGACGAGAAGTGGCGCTTCAGCCAGGAGTTCGCGCGGCGGGTGATCGAGCGGTACTAGGCAGAGCGCCCGTCATGGGATAGACTCGGCGCGCGCACGGCGGGCGGGCCCGTTCCGGCCGCACCCCGCCATGGGCGCCAGGCCGTCCGGGTCGCACTCACAGTTCAAGGAGGAGCACGCATGCGGATTCTCCGCGTCATCGTCGCCGTCGCGGTGCTGTTCTTCGTCGCGGTGCAGCTCGGGCCCGGGGCCCGAGCAGCGGGACCGGTCAGCGAGGTGCTGATCGGCGAGCTCCTGCCGCTCACCGGCAACTTCGCGAGCCTCGGCCAGCAATATCTCTGGGCCGGTCAGACCGTCGAGGACATCGTCAACAACGACTACCCGGACCTGAAGGTGCCGCTCGGGCCCGGCAAGGGCTTCCCCGGCCTCGGCGGCGCCAAGATGACCCTGGTGGTGCGCGACGATCAGAGCCGCGGCGATCAGGCCCGCACCCTGGCCGAGCAGCTCATCACCGTCAACAAGGTGCACTGGCTGAACGGCGAGGGCACCAGCGGCAACACCTCGATCATCCAGCCGCTGGTGGAGAGCTACGGCATCCCGATGAGCTGCCACGCCTGCGCGTCGCCCACCCTCACCGAGAAGGGCTTCAAGTGGTTCTACCGCACCGGGCCCAACGACGGCACGATGGTGGCGAGCGTGTTCCAGTTCCTCAAGGAATGGCCGGATCACGGCGGCCCGAAGGACCTCAAGAGCATCGCGATCTTCACCTGCGACAACCTCTTCTGCCAGGACAACCGCAAGATCGCGCTGCAGCTCGCGGAGAAGGCCGGCTACAAGATCGTGGCCGACCTCACCACCAAGACCGGCGCCACCACGCTGGCCTCCGAGGTGCAGCGGCTGCAGTCCGCGAACCCGGACGTCCTCTTCCTGGTGCAGTACCCGGCCGAGACCACCATCTTCCAGGCCGACATGAAGCGCGCCAACTACATGCCCAAGGTGATCGCCACCAGCAACGGGGCCTACTCCGACCAGACGTGGCTGACCGCGCAGAAGGCCACCAACGGGGCGGCCGGCTGGCTCGGGCGTGACCCGACCGCGATCGACCTCGCGAGCAAGAAGCCGTCGTGGAAACAGGTGAACGAGATCTACAAGAAGTACAGCCGCGGTCAGGACATGGGCGAGCTCGCGATGCGCGAGATCACCGGCATGCTCTGGATGGCCGACACCATCAACCGCGCCAAGTCGGTGGAGCCGGCCGCGCTGGCCAAGGCCGCCAACGAGACCGACATGAAGCCGGACATGATGATCATCGACTACAAGGGCATCAAGTTCGACGCGAAGCACCAGAACGAGCTCGCCACCGGCGTGGTGACCCAGATCGGCTGGGACGACGAGAAGCACACCATCTGGCCGTGGGACCTGGCGGCGCAGGCCGGCTTCAAGGTCCTGTATCCGGCCCCGAGCTGGCAGGAGCGGGAGAGCCGCAAGAAGTAAGCCCGCGCCCGTGACCCTCTTTCTCCAGGCGGTCGCCGACGGGCTCCAGATGGGGCTGCTCTACGCGCTGGTGGCGGTGGGGCTGGCCATCATCTGGGGCCTGATGGAGATGATCAACTTCGCCCACGGCGAGTTCATGATGCTCGGCATGTTCGGGGCCTGGGGGCTCAGCGTGTGGCTCGGCTGGGACCCCCTGGTCACCATGCTGCCCCTGGCGGTGGTGATGTACGGGGCCGGGGTGCTGGTCTACCGCGGCCTCATGCAGAAGGTCCAGCGCGGCGAGGTGTTCACCCAGATCTTCGCCACCGTCGGCCTCTTCTTCTTCATCCAGAACGGCGTCGTCGCGCTCTTCACCAGCGACTACCGCTTCATCGAGGGCAGCCTCCTCACCCGCCTGAGCGGGGTCAACCTCACCGTGGCCGGCGTGCGCATCGGGATCCCGCTGCTGGTGGGCGGCCTCATCGCGCTCGCGCTGTTCCTGATCCTCTACCTGCTGATCGACCGCACCGACTTCGGCCTCGCGCTACAGGCCACCTCGGAGGATCGCGACGCGGCCATGCTGGTCGGCATCCGCCCCCAGCGCATGTACGCGGTGGCGTGGGGCCTCGGCACCGCGCTGGTGGCCATCGCGGGCGTGATCCTGGCCAACTTCTTCTCGGTCTACCCGCAGGCCGGGCTGTCGTTCACGGTGCTGGCCTACGCGATCGTGGCCCTGGGCGGCTTCGGCTCCATCCTCGGCACCCTGATGGCCGCGCTGCTGGTGGGCGTCGTGCAGAGCGTGACCGCGGCGTACCTGCCGCCCGCGTTCAAGGACGCCTTCGTCTTCGCCTCCTACATCCTGATCGGCCTGTTCCGGCCCCAGGGTCTGTTTGGCCGCTTCTAGCGCCCCGTCCCGCGGCTCGGGTGCGTCCCCGGTCGCCTGGGTGGCGGGCGCCCTGGTGACCCTGCTCTATCCGCTGCCCTTCGAGTGGAGCGGCCAGGCCTACTACGAGACGGTGGGCTTCCTGGTGCTGCTCAACGCGATGCTCGGCATCGGCTGGAACATCATCGGGGGCTGGGCCGGCCAGTTCGACTTCGGGCCCAGCATCTTCTTCGCCATCGGCGCCTACACCGCGGCGCTGCTCAACATCCACTGGGGCTGGAACGCGTGGCTGGCCCTCCTGGGCGCCATGGTGGTCTCGGCGATCATCTGCGCCGCGATCACCTACCCGGTCACCAGGCTGCGCGGACACTACTTCGCCATCGCCACCGTGGCGATGTGGATGATCGCGCAGCCCATCGGGGCCACCTGGTCGCTGATCAACGGCAGCCAGGGCCTCTTCATCCCGGTGGCCGCCGGCGGCGGCTTCGTGCACGGCCTGCTCACCATGGAGTTCCCCGGGCGCGACAAGGGCCTCGGGTTCTACTACCTCTCGCTCGTGCTGTTCGTGATCACCCTCCTCGCGGCCCGCGCCATCGAGCGCTCCAAGTGGGGCTTCTACTTCCGTGCGGTGCGCGACGACCAGGACGGCGCGGAGGCCATCGGCATCGACAGCCGGCTCTACAAGGTCATCGCCCGCTGCCTCATGGCGAGCGTCTTCGCGGCGGGCGGCACCGTCTACGGCTTCTGGGCCCTCGCGGTGTTCCCGGACCAGGTGCTCGAGGTGAACTGGAACATCCTGCCCATGATGGCGGCGGTGGTGGGCGGCCTCGGCCGGCTGTGGGGCCCGGTGCTCGGCGCGGTCGTGCTGATCCCGATCTCGCAGATCATGACCACCACCCTCGGCACCGGCCCGCTCGCCGGTCGCGGCATCGACCTCATCATCTACGGGGCGATCATCATGGTGATCGCGGGCTGGCGGCCCAACGGGCTGCTCTCGCTGCCGTGGAGCGAGTGGGCCGCCCGCCTGCGCGGCCGCGCCCCCGCCGCCGGGAAGGCCTGAGCGCGATGGCTCCCCTGCTGCAGGTCGAGCGGTCCACCAAGCGCTTCGGCGGCCTGGTCGCCAACCGCGACGTCTCCCTCGCCATCGAGCCGGGCGAGATCGTGGGCCTGATCGGCCCCAACGGGGCGGGCAAGACCACGCTCTTCAACTGCATCAGCGGCGCGCTCCACCCGGACGAGGGGCGCATCGTGCTGGACGGCACCGATATCACGAACGCGCGCCCGGAGCGGGTGTGCCGCCTCGGCATCGCGCGCACCTGGCAGGTGGTGCGGAGCTTCGGGCGGATGACGGTGCTGGAGAACGTGATCTGCGGGGCGCTGCGGCGCACCGGCCGCGTCGCGGCCGCGCGGGCGCGGGCGCTCGAGCTGCTCCACTTCACCGGCCTCGCCGGGAAGGAGGACGTGGCGGCGGCCGCCCTGACCCTCGCCGACAAGAAGCGGCTCGAGATCACGCGCGCGCTCGCTACCTCGCCGCGCCTGCTGCTGCTGGACGAGGCGATGTCGGGCCTGACCCCGTTCGAGACCACCGCCGCCGTCGAGCTGGTCCGGCGCATCCACTCCGAGCTGCGCCTGTCCATCTGCGTGGTGGAGCACGTGATGGAGGTGGTGATGCCGCTCTCGCACCGGGTGGTGGTGCTGGACCACGGCGAGAAGCTCACCGAGGGCCCGCCCGCCGAGGTGGCCCGCGACGAGCGCGTGATCACGGCCTACCTGGGAGATCGCTACCGTGGCCGCGTCTGACCCCGCGCCGGGAGGCCGCGCGCCGGCGGGCGCCCCCATGCTCTCGGTGCGCGACGCGGAGGTCGCCTACGGCGGGGGCGTGGTCGCCCTCCACGGGGTCTCCCTCGAGGTCCGCGCGGGCGAGGCGGTCGCGCTCGTCGGGGCCAACGGGGCGGGCAAGACCACGCTGCTCAAGACCATCGCGGGGCTCCTGTCGCCGCGACGGGGCGAGATCTGGTTCGACGGCCAGCGCATCGACCACGTGGAGGCCCCCGACCGGGTGGAGCTCGGCATCGCGCTGGTGCCGGAGGGACGCCGGCTCTTCAGCCGCCTCTCGGTGGCCGAGAACCTGCGCCTCGGCACCTTTCGCGATCGCGACCCGAAGCGGCGGCAGGAGATGCTGGAGCGCGTCTTCGGGCTGTTCCCGGTGCTGCGCCAGCGCGCGGCCCAGCGGGCCGGCACGCTGTCGGGCGGCGAGGGCCAGATGCTGTCGATCGCCCGCGCGCTGATGTCGCGCCCGCGCTTCCTGATGCTGGACGAGCCCAGCCTCGGCATCATGCCCCGCATCGTGGACTCGATCCTCGACGTGCTCCAGCGCCTGCACAAGCAGGAGGGGCTCACCGTGCTGCTGGTGGAGCAGAACGTGCCCGCCGCGCTGGCCGCGGCCGAGCGCGGCTACGTGCTCCAGACCGGGCGCATCGTGGCCGAGGGCGCGAGCCAGAGCCTGCTGGAGAGCGACCTGGTGCGCCGGGCTTATCTGGGCATGTAGGCGGGGCGCCGCCGCGGTCGATCGCTCGGTGACGGGCGCGGTCAGGCCGCCGCGGTCGCCCGCAGCACCAGGTTGCCGTGCTCGTCCACCGTGGCGCTCCAGCCCGGGTGCACGAGCGTGGTCGCGTCCGGCTCCTCCACGATCGCCGGGCCCTCGATCCGGTTGCCGCGCAGGAGCTTGCCGCGGTCGAGCACCTGCGTGGCGCGGAACCCGGCGACCTCCGCGAACCAGACGTCCCGGCGGCCCTTGAGCGCGGGCGCGGCGGAGGGACCGCCGTCCGGCAGCGGGGCGCGCCGCGGCTTGGGGGTGATCCCGATCGCGGCCAGGCGCACGTTCACCAGCTCGACCGCGTCCTCCGGTGCCGCGTAGCCGTAGGCGCGCTCGTGCTGGGCGTGGAAGTCCTGCCGGATGCGCTCGACGTCGGCCGCGCCCAGCGGTCCCGGCGGCACCGTCACCGACAGCTCGAACGACTGCCCGTGATAGCGCAGGTCCGCGCTGCGGAGCATGCGCCGGTCCGCGGGCGGCACCCCGTCGCGCTCGAGGCGGGCCTCGCCCTCCCGGGTGAACTCGGCGAAGAGCCCTTCCAGGGCCTCCGGCGTGAGGCCGTCGAGCCGCCCGCGCCGCGTCGCCACGAACTCGTGCCGCACGTCGGTGGCCAGCATGCCGATCGCGGAGGCGATGCCGGGGCTCGGCGGCACCAGCACGGTGGGGATCCCCAGCTCGCGCGCGAGCGCGTTGGCGTGGAGCGGCCCCGCCCCTCCGAAGGCCACCAGCACGAAGTCGCGCGGGTCGTACCCGCGCTGCACCGAGACCAGCCGCATCGCGCCGATCATGTGGGCGTTCGCGATCTCCACGATGCCGCTGGCCGCGGCGAGCGGATCCAGCCCGAGCGGCGCCGCCACCTTCTCGGCGATCGCGCGCCGGGCCGCCTCCGCATCGAGGCGCATCTCGCCGCCCAGGAAGAACCCGGGATCGAGCCGGCCGAGCGCGAGGTTCGCGTCGGTGATGGTGGGCGTGGTGCCGCCCTGCCCGTAGCAGGCCGGCCCCGGGCGCGCCCCCGCGCTGCGCGGGCCGACCCGCAGGGCGCCGCCCGCGTCGATCCACGCCTCGCTGCCCCCGCCCGCGCCCACCTCCACGAGGTCGATCACCGGCGTGCGGACGGGATAGCCGCCGCCGCGCCCCTCGCCGAGCGGGGTCACCGCCTGGGCGCCCACCTCCATCTCGGTGGACAGGCGCAGCCGCCCGTCCTGGATCAGCCCGACCTTCGCGGTGGTGCCGCCCATGTCGAACGACAGCACGTTGGCGTACCGGTAGGGCGCGGCCACCGCCCCCGCCGCGATGACGCCGGCGGCCGGACCCGACTCCACCATGTAGACCGGCCGCTCCTTGGCCGAGGCGGACGTCATCACGCCGCCGCTCGACTGCATGACGTAGAACGGCGCGGTGGCTCCCAGGTCAACCAGCCGCGACTCGAGCGCGTCGACGTAGCGCGAGACGATCGGCATCACCGCCGCGTTCACCGCCGCGGTGCTGCCGCGCAGGTACTCGCGGAACTCGGGGCAGACCTCGGAGGAGACGGAGAGCCACGCCTGCGGCATCTCGGCGCGCACGATCCGGGCCGCCGCGCGCTCGTGGGCCGGGTTCAGGTAGGAGTGGAGGAAGCAGATCACGACCGCCTCCACGTCCTCGGCCCGGAGGCGGCGCGCCGCCTCGCGGACCGCGGCCTCGTCGAGCGGCTCCAGCACCGCGCCGTCCGCGTCCAAACGCTCGGGGATCTCGAGGCTCCACCGCCGGGGCACCAGCGGCGCCGGCTTCTGCAGGTGGACGTCGTAGAGCCGCGAGCGGATCTGCCGCCCGATCTCCAGGATGTCGCGGAAGCCGCGGGTCACCAGCATGCCGACCCGCGCGGTCTTGCCCTCGATGATCGCGTTGGTGGCCACCGTGGTGGCGTGCACCACCGCGGCCACGTCGCGGCCGCCCGCGCCGCATTCCGCCAGCCCGCGCTCCAGCGCGGCCATGAAGCCGCGGGCGGGGTCTTCCGGCGTGGTGAGCACCTTCACCACCCGGGCCTGGCCGGTGCGCCCGTCCACCAGCGCCGCGTCCGTGAACGTGCCCCCGATGTCGATGCCCACGCGCCACGCCGGCGCGGCGCCGCTCACGGCAGCGTCTCCGTGCGGGCCGCCAGCGTCGCGGCTTCGTCGACGGCGTGGGTGACGGGATCGACCACCACTCCGTAGACCGAGAGCGCCCGCTCGACGGAGATCTTGCCCTGCGCCACGTCGGCGGCCACGCGCGCCGGATCGCGCTCGAGCGGCGACTCGGCGCCCCCGCCGCCCGGGGTCTGCACGCTCACCACGTCGCCGGGGGCCATCTGGAACGTGATCTTGGAGGGCAGCTCGCGCGCGCCCGCGGTCTCGGGATTCAGGACGTAGCGGGCCGGGCGCGCCGCCCCGCCGCCGAAGAGCCCCCACGGGGCGTGGAGCGCCTTGTCGGAGAGGATCGAGAAGCTGGGCGCGTGGCCGGGGAAGGCGTAGTCGCGCCGCACCCCGAGCCCGCCCCGATGCCGCCCGCCGCCCTCCGAGTTCTCGATGAGCGAGTAGCGGAGGATGCGCACCGGGTAGTTGGCCTCGGTCTCCTCGATGGGCGCGTTCTCGGTGTTCTGGAAGTGGGCCTGCACCGCGTCCATGCCGTCGGTGGAGAGGGTCGCCCCGTAGCCGCCCGCGATGGTCTCGTAGTAGGTGAAGTACTCGCCGCTGGCCGGATTGATGCCGCCGAAGGCGATGTTGCACACGCAGCCCTTGGTCCCCGCCACCACCCGGTCCGGCAGCGCGGGGGCCAGCGCCTTGAACAGGAGGTCGCAGAGCTGCATCGCGATCTCCCAGCCCGCGGCCACCGCGGCGGGGTGCCGCGCGTGCACCACCGAGCCGGGGCGGCTGCGGATGTCGATCAGGCGGTAGAAGCCGTCGTTGACCGGGATGTCCGGATCGATCAGGCACTTCAGCACGTAGACCACGCCCGAGTAGGTCTGCGACGAGGTGGCGTTGGTCGGGGACTTGCGCTGGTCGTCGCAGCCGGTCAGGTCCACGGTGACGCGGCCGCCCTCCACCGTCACCACCGCGGCCAGCCGCACCGGCTCGTCGGTGACGCCGTCGCCGTCCATCCGCATGTCGGCCTCGAAGCGGCCGTCCGGGAACTCGGCGAAGGCGGCCCGGGTGCGCCGCTCGGTGTAGCGCAGCAGCTCCTCCAGGTAGTGCGCGAGCGGGCCCGCGCCGTACTGGGCCGCCAGCGCCTCGATGCGCTGCGCCCCCAGCCGGTTGGCCGCGGTCTGGGCCCGGAAGTCGCCCGAGATCTCGCGGGTACCGCGGAAGTTCGAGCGGATCATCGCGAAGAGATCGCGGTCGATCTGCCCGCCGCGGACGAAGCGGACGGGCGGGATCACCAGCCCTTCCTGGTAGATCTCGCTCGACACCCCGATGCTGCCGGGCGCGCCGCCGCCCACGTCCACGTGATGGGCGATGTTCGCCACGTAGCCGAACAGCGCGCCCGCGTGGAACACGGGCGTGATCAGCGTGATGTCGTTGAGGTGCACGCCGCCCAGGTAGGGATCGTTGATCAGGATGCCGTCGCCCGCCTCGAGCCGCTCCGGCCCGTAGGCGCGGATGGCCCGCGGCACGATGTGGGCCAGCGAGCCCAGGTGCGAGGGCTGGGCGAACGCCTGGGCGATCGTGCGCAGGTCGCGGTCGAAGAACGCGCACGAGAAATCTCCGCGGGTCTTGATGTTGGTCGAGTAGGCGGCGCGCCGCAGGGTGGCGCCCATCTCCTCGGTGATGGCGAGCAGGGCGTTGCGGATGACCTCGAAGCGGACGGGATCGACGTCGGGGGCGAGGGCGCGGGTGGGGGCGTCGGGCGTCATGACCAGAGAGGGGCCTCGTTCATGGTGGAGACGTGAGCGGCGATGACCTTCCAGCCCTCGGGGAAGCGCACCCAGGTCTGGCTCTGTCGCCCGATCAGGTCGCGCCCGCGGACCTTGAACTCGAGGTTCCCGGTGGCGAGGTCGCGCCCGAGGGTGAGGATCTCGAGCCGGATGCGACGCTCCTTGAGGCCCGGCCCCGGGGGCCGCGCCACCCGATGGGCGTGGATGGCGTCGAAGCCGTAGCCGTTCTCGTGGAGCGCGTAGCGGATGGTGTGGGGACTGTTCCAGAAGGTCGCGTCGAGGACGTCCACGTCCTTGTCCATCAGGGCCTGCTCGTACCGCTCGAACAGCGCGCGCACCTCGGCCACCACCTCGGGGAGGTTCACGTCCAGCGCGCTCACCGCGACTTCTCGAGGGCGCGGGCCACCGCCACCAGGCTGGCGTCGGCGCCGCGGGCCGCGAGGATCGACAGCCCCACCGGCAGGCCGTTCACCTCCGCGCCGGGGATGCTGACCTGCGGCACGCCGGTGAGGCCGCCGTGCGCGGTCAGGCAGGTGATGCGCGCGCGCAACGGATCCAGCACCCCGAGGGGCAGGCCCTTGCGCGGGGCCGGGAACGGCGTGGTGGGCAGGCACAGGATCGTGCCCGGCGGCAGCAGCCAGGCCAGCCGCGCGCGGGCGTCGGCCCGCGTGAGCGCGGCCCACTCGCGCTCCGCCTCGGAGACCGCCGCGGCCCGGGCGAGGCTGCGCGCCACGCTCCACGCCATGCGCGGGTTCTCGCGATCGATCCAGGCCTTGAAGGTGGTCCACGCCTCCCACGACTGGAGCGTCCGCTGCGCCCGCCCCCACACCGCGAGCCCCGACGGCGCCAGCAGATCCTCGCGCGCGTCCGGGATCAGGGCGCGGAGCCGGCCCACCATCGGCGCGAGCGCCTCCGCGGTCCCATCGTCGGCGACGCCGAAGGCGTCCACCGCGATCACGAGGCGGTCTGGCAGCCGGGTCGGCGTCGGCTCGCCCAGCAGGACTTCGGAGACGCGTGCGAACGTCTCCGCGTCGCGGGCGAACCAGCCGGCGGTGTCGGAGCCCGGCGCCTGCCGCATCATGCCGGAGAGCTCCAGGCGCCCGTGGGTGGGCCGGATGCCGTAGAGGCCGCAGAAGCTGGCCGGCACGCGCACCGAGCCGCCGGTGTCGGTGCCGAGCGCGGTGTCGCAGAGGCCCTGGGCCACCGCCGAGGCCGATCCGGACGACGAGCCGCCGGGCACGCGGTCGGGCGCGCGGGGATTGAGCGGCGTACCCTCGAACGGGTTCTCGCCCAGGATGCCGAGCGAGACCTCGTCGGTGATGGTCTTGCCGATCAGGGTCGCGCCCGCGTCGAGCAGGCGCTGCACGGCCCAGGCGTGGCGGACGGGCACCGGATGCGCGCGACCCCAGTCGGGATTGCCCCCGCCGGTCGGGTGCCCGGCGACGTCGAAGAGATCCTTGACCGCGAAGGTGACGCCGGCCAGCGGGCCGTCCGGAGCGCCTGCGATGCGCAGCGCTCGGCCGGGCACGAACGGGCTGGTCATGGCGGAGATCACGCGTCTCGTTCAATCTGCCCTCCGCGCGGGCACGGCGTCAAGGGCCCTGCCCGGCCTCCGGGATCACGCGCGTCACCCGGCACGGCGGGTACCCCCACGACGGGCAATAGGCGTGCTGCGGGATCGGCAGGTCGGCGCCCGCGACGACGAGCGTGATGTCGTCGGGCTCCCGCACCGCCGGGATCGACCCGTGCGCCGCCGCCGCCGACACCCAGCCGGGCCAGTCGCTCGCGCGCACCGCGGTGCGGATCCACGAGCCGCGCCACGTCGCCGCGTCGAGCCGGCCACGCGTGAAGAGGGCCTCGCGCACCATCGCGCGGGTCCAGCCGTCGGCGTGCAGGCGCCGGGCGGTGAGCGGCGAGAGGACCACCGCCGGCTTGCCGCTGTGGAGGATGCCGAAGAGCGAGGCGGCCGAGCCCATCACGCTGGCCACCTCCTCGAGCCCGCCGGTGACGTTGATGACGGTCTCGGCGCGCAGCAGGGTGACCGTGCTCTGATCCGGCCGGTAGCCCAGCTCGACATGGAGTTGCGGCCACGGCGTGTCCTCGCGCTCGGCCAGGCAGAGGGTGTAGCGGCCGGGCTGCCCGAGGCCCGCGAACGAGACCGCGCCCGGCCAGCCCCCGCCGAGGTTCTGCATGACCAGCCGCACCGCCCGACCGATGGTCGCGTTCGCGGGCCAACCGGGACCGAGCGCGCCCCACGCCGCGTTGATCCCGAGGCGCGCCGCGACGGGCCCGTTGATCACGAGGAGCGGGGCCACGTTCTCATCGGTGGTCTGGACGCCCCGCAGGTTGAACGCGGGGTCGAGGATCGCCTCCACCGCGGCCAGCACCACCGGGAAGTACGCGGGCTCGCAGCCGGCCATCACCGCGTTGGCCGCGATCTTCTCCACCGTGGCGAGCCCGGCCAGCGGCGCGACCTCGCCCAGGCTCGCGTGGCGATCGCGCCCGCCCGCGGCCACCATCTCGTCGATGCGGCCCAGGGTGGGCGGCACGATCGGCAGCCCGTCCGTCCAGCCGCGCTCCTGGTAGAGCCGGTTGACCGCCGCCACCGGGTCCGCGCCGCGCACCAGCTCCACGCGCTGACGCGGGAACTCGCCGGCGCGCGGGCTCCGGCCGAGCAGGCCCTTCTCCGCCGCCCGGGCCCGCAGCGTGTCGTCGATCCACTCCCCGGACGCCCGCTGGCCGGCGGGCACCAGGACCCAGAGGGCGTCCACCGGCCGAGGGTCAGCGCGCGCGGGCTTCGCGGAGGAGACGCGACCAGTCCGCGGGCAGTCGGACCGGTTTCGTGGTCGGATAGCCGAGGATGCCGTTGTGGGCGAAGGCGTAGGCGTTGGTGCGCAGCGGGTCGCCGCTCACCGCCACCATCAGATCCTCCGGCCGGCACACCAGCGGCACGAGGCGCTGGGGATCGTCGGACTCCGCGAAGACGGCGGGGATCTGGCCCGCCTTCACGAGGTCCGTCAGCTTCGGGCGGCCGGGCATGAAGTTCGTCCACTCGCCCACGTACTTCTCGAGCTTGGAGGCCGGGATGCGCGCCAGCTCGAAGAGCCGCCGCTTGAGCGCGCTCTTGTCGAGCCCGCCCCTGGCCAGGGTCTCGGCCAGGATCGGGCTCAGGATCAGGAGCGGCCGCTGGCTGCCCACGCCCATGCCGACCGTGAACAGGAGCTCCCAGCCCACCTTGCCCACGATGGCGTCGGCGAGATAGGGCAGCATCCGGTCCGGCGTGTTGCCGAAGACGGAGGCGATGACGCCGCCGCCGGTGTAGCGGGAGATCGTGACCGCGTTGCCGCCGGGCACGCCCTCGTCCTCCGCGATCGTGGTCCAGCCGATGCGGCGCAGGGCGTCCTCGTTCTCGGCCAGGACCACGCGCCAGGTGTTGCCGAAGGTGCCCTTGTCGGTGCGGTGGTGCAGGAAGCCCGCGACGTTGCGCAGGTAGAGCCGCCAGAAGCGGCCGATGCTGGTGTTGGCCTGGATGCCGTCGCGCAGCGCCCCCTGCTCGTAGTTGAAGCCGAGCTCCTTGATGAGGGGCCCGTTCAGGATGATGAGCGTCTCCGCGCCGGGCGTGTTGCCGCTGTGCTCCACCCCGTAGCGGGGATCCGCCATGGCCTCGATGAGCGCGACCAGGATCGGCATGTACTCGGGACGGCAGCCCGCCATCACCCCGTTCACCGCCACGTTCCACACGGTGGCCCGCCGCTTGTCGGGCAGGAGCACCCCCAGCGCGGTGTCGGGCGCCCGATCGCAGAAGCGCAGGAACTCGGCCACCCGGTCCGGCGTGGGCGGCACGATCGGCAGGCCGTCGCTCCAGTCGTTCTCGTAGAAGTAGCGATTCACCTCGTCGAAGGTGCCCTCGAACACGATGTCGCCGGGCGCGGGCTCCACCACCGCGCCCGCCACCGCGGCGGGCGCCTCGGTGAGGTTGCGGATCACCGCGTCCACCGTCACCGCGGCCACGTTCCGGCGCAGCTCCTCCGGGCTCTGCACGTCCACGTGCCCGGGCACGAGCGCGGTCGGCAGGCCCGGCAGCCCGAGCCCGACGGAGGTGGTGGCGGCCTGCCCGATGAAGCCCTCGCAGACCAGGGACGCGGTCGGCACCCCGGCCCGCTCGGCCACTGCGCTGGCCCGCAGCACGGCGGGCGTGCAGCTGCCTCAGCAGGCCATGCCCGAGATGACCGCGTCCACCTGGTGGCGGCGCAGCATCTCGGGCAGCTCCGCGAGCACCTTGCCCTCGTGGCGCCCGTGGGTCGAGCCGAAAGTGTCGTAGCGGACGAAGCGCACGCCGGGGAAGCGGCGGCTCAGCTCCTCTTCCAGGATCGGGAAGATCTCGTCGCCCCGGAAAAGATCGTCCCACAGCTGGCCGATGGTCTTGCCCTCGAGGGTGGAGAGCCGCGGCGCCACGTTGCTCGCCTGCACCGTGCGCGCTCCGCGCGGCCACACCACCCGATAGATCTCGCGTCCGTCCGATCCGATCATGCGTGCCACCTCCGGGGCCACGTCATCGAGATGCCGAGAGCATACCCGGTGCCCCGCGCTAGCGGAAGCGCGCCGGGCCGGCGCCGCGGTAGAGGATCTCGGCCGAGCGCCGCATGATCGCGGCGTGGCGCTCGCGCGCGGCGAGGTCCAGGTCCGCGGCGGGCGGCTCCTCCAGGTCGAAGTGGCCGTACTCGTCCACCCCGCGCACCAGGGTCGCGCTGTCGCGCACCGGAGAGACCTGCCGCACGTACGTGGGCACGTAGCGGATGGCGTAGCCGATGCGGCGATCCGCGGAGCGGTTCGGCGGGGAGCCGTGGACCATGCGCACGTGGTGCAGCGACATCTCGCCCGGGCGGAGCACCACGTCGACCGCGCGGGAGGCGTCCACCTCCACCGCGATCTCCTGCCCGCGCGAGAGCAGGTTGGCGGGCGCGAACGTGTCGCGGTGGGGGACCTGCTCGGCGTGGCTGCCCGGGATCATGCGCATCGCACCGCTCTCCACCGAGCTCTCGGTGAAGGCGACCCACGCGGTCAGCACGTCGGGCTCGCTGAGGCCCCAGTAGGTCGAGTCCTGGTGCCAGGAGACGAAGGCGGGATCGCCCGCGTTCTTGATGAAGAAGCTCGAGCTCCAGCAGAGCAGGTTCGGGCCGAGCACCGACTCCACCGGATCGAGGATGCGGGGATCGCGGATCAGCCGGTCGAGCCAGGTGAAGAGCAGGTGCACCTTCTGCCGCAGCGCGCCGCCGAGCCCTCCGTGGACCCGCTCGACGTCCTCGAGCCGCGCGCGATACGCGCCGGCCTCGGCGGCGGAGAGCGCGGGGATGGGGAAGAAGAAGCCGTCGCGCCGATATCGCGCCACCGCCTCGAACGAGAGCCGGCTCACGGCCCACATGTATGCGGCGGGCCCGTGGTTGTCAAGGCGGGACCTCGCCTTGACAACCCCACCCCGGGCTCCCATGATCACCGGACACACTCGAGTCACATTGAGGAGGACGCCATGAGTCTCTTCGACGCGATCAACCAGGCGCTCGGCGCCAACGAGACACACGCGGGGCTGGTGAGCGGCGCGATGGAGGCGCTCGGCGGCGGCCAGGGCCTGAACGGGCTCGCGGAGGCGTTCCAGGCCAAGGGCCTGGGGGACGTCGTCTCCTCCTGGATCGGCACCGGCCAGAACCTGCCGGTGAGCGCGGAGCAGCTCCAGAGCGTGCTCGGCAGCGGCGTGGTCCAGCAGCTCGCGGCCCGCGTCGGGCTCTCGCCCGAGGCCGCGACCGCCCTGCTGGCCCAGGTCCTGCCTCAAGCGGTCGACCGCCTGACCCCGGACGGGGCGCTTCCCGCCGGCGGGCTCCTGGGCCAGGCCGCCGGGATCCTGCGCGGCCTGCGCTGAGCCGCCCGCGCCCATGATTCGCTCGGCCCGCCCCGGCGCGGCGCGCGTCCGGTCGCGCGCGACGCCCCTCTGCGCCCTGCTGCTCGTGGTCGCCTTCGCGGGCTGCGCGACGCTCGGGATGATGGAGAGCATCGAGTCCCTGCTGGCCCAGGGCAAGGAGCTCTTCCAGTCCGGCAAGTACGCGGAGGCGCTCGCCAAGTTCCAGGAAGTGATCTCGCGCGATCCCAAGCAGTGGGAGGCGTACCTCTACACCGCGCGCACCTACATCGCGCAGAAGTCGTGGGGACCGGCCATCGACAACGCGCGCAAGGCCCTGGGGCTCGCGCCCAGCCAGGGCGACGTGGTGCCGGTGCTGGGCCAGGCGCTGCTCGAGGGCGGGCGTGACTCCCTGACGCGCGGTCAATACGCGGAGGCCGGCTCGCGGCTCAGGGACTACCTCGGGCTCAAGCCGACCGATGCGCGCGCCTACGTGGACCTCGCCCGCGCGTATCTCGGGGCCGGCTCCTGGACGGACGCGCTCGGCACGATCCAGCGCGGGCTCGGCCAGGCCGGCGACGCGGCCACCCGCCAGGATCTCGTCAACGCGCTTCGCGACGGCGGCCGCCAGGCGCTCGCCTCCGGCGATCTGAAAGGCGGCATCGGGTTCCTCGAGGAGTACGTGAAGCGGGATCCGAACCAGGTGCAGGCCCTCGTGGACCTCGGCAAAGCGTACTGGCAGAGCGGACAGCAGGGCCCGGCCCTCACCACGTTCCGCCGCGTGCTCGAGCTGAGCCCGGGCCAGACCGACGCGCTCCGCTATCTGCTGAACCCGCCCAGCCGCTGAGCCGGCCATGGCCACCGAGCCGGGCTGGTCCCGCATCGCCCACACGGCGGCGGGACCGGAGGATTGCTTGGATCGTCGCGCATTCCTCAGCACGATCGCGGCCGGCGTCCTCGCCGCGCCGCTCGCCGCGGTGGCGCAACCGGCGACGAGGCCGCCGCGCATCGGCTGGCTGACGAGCAGCGTGGTCCATGCCCGGAACGTGGAGGCGTTCCGGCAGGCGATGCAGGCCCTCGGCTATTCGCAGATCAGCATCGAGTTCCGGGCGGCCGAGGGAAAGACCGATCGGCTGCCCGCGCTGGCCGCCGAGCTCGTCGCGCTCGGCGTCGATGTCATCGTGACCGATGGCGGCCCGGCGGCGGTCGCCGCCAAGCAGGCCACCGCGAGGACGCCCGTCGTCGTCGGGGCGGCCGCGATCGACCTCGTGCGGCAGGGGGTCGTCGCCAGTCTGGCCCGTCCCGGCGGGAACGTCACGGGACTCGTCCTCTCCACCGGCAGCGAGCTCGACGGAAAGCGGCTCGAGCTGCTGCGCGAGACGCTCCCCTCCCTCAGCCGGGTGGCGGTCGTCTGGAACCCCCGCAACGAGGCCAATCGCCACAAGCTGACGAGCCTCCAGCAGCAGGCGAAGACTCTCGGGATCCAGATCGAGAGCATCCAGGTCCGGGAGGTCCCGGACATGGAGCGCGCGTTCGGCGGCACGAGCCGGAGCCGCGCGGATGCGATGCTGGCCGTCGCCGACGCCTATCTCTGGAGCCAGCGCGAGCGGATCGTCGCCCTGGTGGCCCGCAAGCGGCTTCCCGCGATGTACCCGGAGCTGGACTTCGCCGAGGCCGGCGGCCTGATGGCATACGGGCCGCCCGTGACCGAGAACTTCCGGAACGCGGCGGGCTACGTGGACAAGATCCTCAAGGGCGCCCGGCCCGCGGATCTGCCGATCGAGCAGCCGACGAAGTTCAGTCTGGTCATCAATCTCAGAGCCGCCCGGGCCCTGAGCCTGGCGATCCCGCCCTCGCTCCTGCAGCGGGCGGATCAGGTGATCGAGTGATCATCGCGTACGAGGAGATCCCGTGAGCATCGAGCAAGCGATCGACGCGTTCTGGCAGAGCGCTCGCGGCCGGAAGGCCCCGGGGCCGGAGTGGATGAACCGCCTGAGCCGCGAGGACGCCTACCGGGTGCAGCAGGGGCTGCTCGCGCGCTACGTGGCCGCCGGCGAGCGGCACGCGGGCTGGAAGGTCGGGCTCACGTCGAAGGCGATGCAGGCCCAGCAGGGCGTGCACGAGCCGGTGCTGGGCTTCCTCCTGCAGAGCGGCGAGCAGCCGAGCGGCACCCGCTTTCGCTACGCGGACCTCATCCGCCCCGGCTTCGAGAACGAGCTGTGCCTCACCGTCGGCGCCACGCTGCGCGGCCCCGGGGTGAGCGTCCAGCAGGCGGCCGCCGCGCTCTCCGCGATGGCCCCCGCCTTCGAGATCATCGAGCGGCGCGGGGACTTCGCGGCGGACCTCAACGTGAGCCTGGCCGACAACGCCCAGCAGCGCGCCTACGTGACCGGCCCCGCGGTGCCGGTGCCGCCCGGGCTCGACCTGGCCACCATCGCGCTCACGCTGACCGTCAACGGCGCGGAGGCGGAGCGCGCGACCGGCCGCGAGGTGCTCGGCAACCCGGCCGCCTCGATCGCCTGGCTCGCCAACAAGCTGGCCGATCTCGGCCTGGCTCTCGAGGCGGGCATGAAGGTCATGTCCGGCTCCTTCACCCGCCAGTACCTCCTGAACCCGGGCGACCGCATCGAAGCCCGCTTCGACCCCGTGGGCACCGTCCGCGCCGAATTCATCTAGAGCCGCACACCCCGCCGGTCGCTCCAAATGGTCCATATGCGAGGCGGCGCCCGAAGGTCGGGTGCGAGGCGTGCCGGAGCGACCGGCTAAGGGATCAGGACGATCTTGCCGTGGTGGCCCGCCTCCATCACCGCCTCGTGGGCTCGCGCGGCCTGGGCCAGCGGGAATTCCTGGGCGATGACCGGGCGCAGCGTGCCGTTGCGCAGCCCCTCCACCAGCGCGGCGTGGATGCCCGCGTGCTGGGCCGGGGTGGCGTGGTTCAGCGCCATGCCCATGATGTTGCAGTCCTTGTTCATGGCCAGGCGGGCGTTGATCTCCACCGTGCCGCGGTTGCCGATCACCACGATGCGCCCGCGCATCGCGATCACGCCCAGATCCTTCTGGAGATTCACGTTGGCGAGCATCTCCATGATGATGTCCGGCCCGCGGCCGCCGGTGAGGCGCACGCACTCCTCGAGATAGCCCGCCGCGGTGTGGTCGAGCGCGTGGTGCGCGCCCTGCTCCAGCACCATCCGGCGGCCCTTCTCGGTGCCCGCGGTGCCGATCACCGTGAGCCCGCGGGCCCGCGCCAGCTGCACCGCGCCGATGCCGACGCCGCCGCTGGCCCCGTGGACCAGCACCGTCTCCCCGGCGTCACCGCGCGCGCAATTGAAGAGCGCATGGTACGCGGTCGCGTAGGGAATGTTCATGGCCGCGCCCTGCGCGAAGCTCGCGTTGGCGGGCAGCGGGTGCACCTGGTTGGGCTCGCACACCGAGAACTCCGCATAGGCGCCGGTGACGGTGCCGCCCACGTAGACGCGATCCCCCACCTTCACGCCGCTCACGCCGCTGCCGACCGCCTCCACCACCCCGGCCGCGTCCGCTCCCGGCGTGTAGGGCAGCTTGGGCCCCCGGTTGTCGGTGTTCGAGCGCAGGTAGGTATCGACCGGGTTGATGCCGACCGCGTGGTTGCGCACGAGGATCTGGCCCGGCCCCGGCTGGGGGGTGGGAATCTCCTCGAGCTCGAGCACCGACGGGCCACCGTACTCCGACACGCGGATCGCCTTCATGCCGCCCTCCTGATCGTTGGGGTCTGGAGCCTCACGCGCGCAGACGTTACGCCCGATCTCGGGCGCGGACAAGGTCACGACCCGGGCGGGTCCGGCGTGCCCATCCAGAACGGCGACGTCTTGCCGATCGATTCGAGATAGACGCGGCGCTCGGCCGCGCGGCGCGGGTACCACGCGGAGAGGTAGTCGGCGTCCAGCATGTGGCGGCGGCTCTCGGTGCCGAAGAAGCCGGCGAGCTCGGGCAGCGTGATGAAGCCTTCCTCGGATCGCGGGGTGAACCGGCTCCAGCGGCGGGCGTGCTCTTCCGACCGGAAGAGGTTCATGCCCGTTCAGAGATAGTAGGGCTTGCCGCGCGAGGGGCCGAAGCCGAACGCCAGATGGCCCACCACCGAGGGCGGGTCCGTCCAGGTGATGCGCCCGTCGCGCATCTCCACCGTCACCGGGTCGCCGCAGTCGAGACAGGCCGCGTCCACCCGCACCGTCCGGCCGGGGAAGAGCCACGTCACCGAGGTGGCCTCGAAGCCGCACTGGGCGAACCACCGCTGCTCGCCGCCCACCGTGATCCGGTACTGGGTCGGCAGATTGTTGAGCGGCGGGAACGACGCGATGTAGTCGGTCTCCGGGTGGAGCCAGCCGATCGGGTAGGCGGCCATCACGTCGCGCAGCAGGGCCGGGCCCTGGTCGGCGGGCAGCCCGAGGGCCCGCGCCAGCTCCGCGTGGTGGGGCGCGCGCCCGGTGTCGACGAGCGCGCGCATGATGCGCTGGAACGCGCGATCCAGGAGCAGGGTGTCGGTCATGGTGTCCTCCGGGCGGACGCTCAGGTCCGGTCGGGCAGCACCGCCACCGCGGAGATCTCGATGAGGGCGCCCTCGCGCAGGAGCCCGGCCACGATCACGCCGGTGGCGGTGGGAAAGCGATCGCCGAAGAACTCCCGGCGGACCGCCGCGGTGCGGGCGTAGTTCTCGGTCGTCGTCACGTAGTCGGTGGTCGCGACGATGTGCTCGAAGGCGCCGCCCGCCGCGCGCAGGAGCCGGCCGAACTTCTCGAAGATGTAGCGGGTCTGGGCCACGATGTCGCCCGGCCCCACGATCCGCCCGTGCTCGTCGGCCGCGGTGGTGCCGGAGATGAAGAGCAGATTGCCGGCCCGCACCGCCGGCGAGAACGTGTAGCGATCGGGCCACGGGGACCCGCCGGTGATCACCTCGTACGCGGCCATCGCCTCCTCCAAGGACGCCGCGGGCCTAGCGGCCGCGCAGCAGGAATCGCTGGATCTTGCCGGTCTCGGTCTTGGGCAGCCGGTCGAGGAACTCGATCTCCCGGGGATACTGATGGCGGCCGACGTGCGTCTTCACCACCTCGACGATCTCGTCGGCGAGGCCGGTCCGGACCGTCCGGCCCGGCTTCAGCACCACGAAGGCCTTCACGATGTGCCCGCGGAGCGGATCCGGCTTGCCCACCACCGCGGCCTCCGCCACCGCCTCGTGCTTCAGGATCGCGCTCTCGACCTCGAAGGGTCCGATCCGGTAGCCCGCGCTCTTGATGACGTCGTCGGCGCGGCCCTCGAACCAGAAATAGCCGTCGGCGTCGCGCCGCGCCAGGTCGCCGCAGGTCAGCCACCGGCCCCGGTACGCCTCGCGATCCCGCTCCGCGTCGTTCCAGTAGCCGAGCGAGTAGTAGCCCTCCGGATCCGGCATCATGCCGACGTGGCCGACCACGTCCGGGCCCACCTCGCGCCCGTCGTCGTCCACCACCGCCACCGTCGCCCCCGGCATCGGCAGGCCCATGGAGCCGGGCTTCACCTCCATCTGCACCGCGCCCAGGTTGCCGATGGGCAGGCCGAACTCGCTGGAGCCGTACTGGTCCATCACGGTGACGCCCCAGTGCTCGCGAAAGAAGCGCACCACCTCGGCGTTCAACGGCTCGCCGCAGCTGCTCGCGGCCCGGAGACGGACACCGCCCGCCTCCGCAGGCCCCCGCGCCATCACCGCGCGCAGCAGCGTCGGCGTCGTGGCCAGGTTGCTCACCCGCCGGGCGCGCAGCGTGGCGACGCACGCCTCGGGCGTCGGCGCCGCCTCGAGCGAGAGCACCGGCACCCCGAGGGCGAGCGCGCCCATGTAGCACACGAGGCCGTAGCCCCAGCCGGGATCGCCGGTGGGCCAGAACACGTCGTCCGGCTGGAGATCCGCTCCGTAGATCAGGTGCGGGTGGACGGCCATCAGGAAGTTGGCGGCGATCTTCACGCCCTTCGGCGGCCCGGTCGAGCCCGAGGTGTAGAGCAGCACCGCCGGCTCGTCGCGCCGGCGGCCGACCGGATCGGCTCCTCGCGGCTGGCCCTCCATCGCCCGCCAGAAGTCGACGTCGCTCCGCAGGCCCGCGTCGTGACCGCCGACCGTGATCACGACCACGCGATCCGATAGCGAGTCGCCCACGCGCATGCGGTGCTCGTGGTGCGTGACGAGGACGCGGGCCCCGCTGTGGCGGACCCGGTACTCCACCGCGTCCGGGCCGAACCCGGTGAAGATCGGCACGTAGATCGCCCCGGCCTTCCACGCGCCGATCATCGCGACGAGCATCTCGGGCACGCGCGGCAGGAAGCCCGCCACCCGGTCGCCCGGCTCCACGCCCCGCGCCCGCAGCACCGCCGCGAAGCGCGCGGTGAGCCCGCCGAGCTCGTCGTACGTGTAGGTGCGATCCTCCCCGTGCCTGCCGAGCCACCGGAGCGCGGGGCGCCCGGCCCCCGCGTGGCGGTCGAGGATCGTGTGGCCGAGGTCGACCGGCTCGCCCGCGGTCCACCCGAGGGCGCGGGCGCTGTCCTCCCAGCGAAAGGCCCGGCAGGCGTCGCGATAGCAGGGCGGGCTCGTCATCGCGGCGAAAGCATACCGCAGGCGCATCCCCCTTGCAGACGGCCCGGCCGCGGGATACACCAGACGTCGACGATACCCCCACCCAGGAGACGCGCATGAGCGAGCCCGTGAAGACCGAGAAGCTGCTCCTCCAGAAGGACGGCCCCATCGGCTGGATCACCTTCAACCAGCCGGAGAAGCGCAACGCGGTCAGCCAGGAGATGTGGCAGGCGATGCCGGAGTACGTGGCCGATCTCGCCGCGGATCCCGCCATCCGGGTGGTGATCCTGCGCGGGGCCGGCGAGACCGCCTTCGTGGCCGGCGCCGACATCTCCCAGTTCAAGGACCGGCGGCGGAACGCGGCCGACGAGGAGGAGTACCGCCGCATCTCGGGCGCGGGCTCGGAGGCGCTGGCCCGTCTCGCCAAGCCGCTGATCGCGATGATCCACGGCTTCTGCATCGGCGGCGGCGTGTCCATCGCGATCACCTGCGATCTGCGCATCGCGGCCGACGACGCGCGCTTCGGCATCCCGGCCGCGCGCCTCGGGCTCGGCTACCACTACAAGGGGATGGAGAAGCTGATGTCGCTGATCGGCCCCGCCTACACCAAGGAGCTGTTCTTCACCGCCCGCACCGACTTCAGCGCGCAGGACGCGCTGCGCATGGGCCTGGTGAACCAGGTGGTGCCGAAGGCGGACCTCGAGCGCTTCACCCGCGACTACGCGCTCACCATGTCGCGCAACGCCCCGCTCACCCTGCGCTCGGCCAAGGCCAGCGTGGAGCAGCTGCTGCGGCCCGAGGACCGGCGCGACTACGCCCTCCTCGACAGGCTCATCAAGGACTGCTTCGACAGCCGGGACTACCAGGAGGGGGTGAAGGCCTTCTCGGAGAAGCGGCGGCCCCAGTTCCAGGGCCGCTAGGCTCTCCGCCTCCCCGTCGGCGGCGCGTCCGGCGCCTCAGCGCGCCGGACGCGCCAGCCATTCCGCGAGCAGCGCGTTCACCTCGTCCGCCGCCTCGTAGTTCACCCAGTGCCCGGCGGATTCGATCACCCGGAACCGGAGGTCCGGGTCGAACCCGGCCAGCACCTGCCGGCTCTCGGCCAGATGGTGCCCGGTGAACGCGTCGTGCCGGCCCCAGATGCCGGCCAGGCGCGCGGGCACATGGGCCAAAGCGCGGCGCAGCGAGTCCGACACCGGGATCGTGCCCGACCGGAAGCGCGAGCGGGCGACGTTGTCGATCTGGAGCGTCACCGCGAGCTCGTCGGCGCTCTCGGGACGGGCCAGCATCAGGGCGAGGAGGTTCTGGCGGTGCACGTGCCGCACCGCGTCCGGCCCCATCCCGGGCCCGAGGCGCCGCAGCGAGCGCGCCGGCGCCGGCTCCAGACCGAGCCCGCCCGGCCCCAGCAGGACCAGGCGCCGCACGCGCGCGCCGAGCCGGGCCGCCACCATTCCGCCGATGATGGCGCCCATCGAGAAGCCGGCCAGGTCGAGCGGCGCCGGCGCGGGCAGCAGGCGCTCGACGCCGGCGGCCACCAGGTCGGCCAGCGCATCCGCGGTGTGGGGCTCGGGCGGAGCGTCGGAGTCCCCGTAGCCCGGCATGTCCGCCGCGAGCACGCGGTGATGGGCCGCGAGGGGCAGCACGTTGCGGATCCAGTGCGTCCAGGAGCCGGAGGCGCCGTGCAGCAGGACCAGCGGCGGCCCCTCGCCCCAGACGCGCCAGAGCATGTCGCCGCTCGCCACCGGGGTGACGACGCGCGTGCCGAGCGCCTCGATCCGCGCCACGTGAGCGCGCGGCTCCTCCACGCGTTCCCCCCGGCCGCCCGCGAGCGCGCGGCTCAGCCCGCGCGCGGCGTGGCGAGCAGCGCGCCCCAGTCGACCGACCGCTGATAGGCCGCGGCGGCCCGGATCAACGTGTCCTCGCGGAAGTGCGGCGCCACCAGCATGAGCCCCACCGGCAGCCCGTTGATCTTGGCGCACGGCACGCTGATCGCCGGGTGCCCGGTGTAGTTGAACGGACACGTGTTCGCGATGACAGGGCCCAGGTCGAGGCTGCGAGTCCCGCCCAGCATCGTCATCTCCATCGCGTCCTCGTAGTCGCGCGGGCTGCGCCAGCGCGGGGCGGTCAGCGGGATCGTCGGCATCGCGAGCACATCCACCCCGCCCGCGAAGACGCGGTCGTACTGGGCCACGAAGGTCGGCCGCACGTTCTGGGCCTTGGCGTAGAGCCGCCCGCCGTAGTTCCGCTGAAGGTAGTAGCCCTGCAGCAGGTTCAGCTTGAGGTTCGGCGAGAACTCTCGCGCGTGGCTTTGCTTGAGGCGCCCGAAGATCGAGATGAGGGACGTGGGGTAGTACGTCTTGGCGAACGAGCCGCCGAAGTGGGTGTCGTACATCCGCTTGCCGCCCTCGAGGTAGATCGGCAGCAGTGCGGGCAGCGCCTTGGCGTGTAGCGGCACCGACACCCGCTCGACGCGCGCGCCCGCCCGCTCGAGGGTATGCACCGCCTCCATCACCGCCTCGTCCACCGCGCGCTCGCCGCCCGCCACGCCGAAGCCCTCGTCGAGCACGCCGATGCGGAGGCCCCTCGCCCCGCGCGAAAGCGCGTCGGTGTAGCGGGGCAGCGTCGCCGGCACGTCGGCCTGACGCGGATCGAAACCGTCGCGGCCGGCCAGCACCTCGAGCGACACCGCGATGTCGTCCACCGTGCAGGCCATGGGTCCCACGTAGTCGATGGTGGGCTCGAGGCCGAACACGCCCGTGTGGGGGACGAGGCCGTGGGTGGGCATGAGGCCGACGATCCCGCACCAGGCGGCGGGCAGACGGATCGAGCCGCCCTGGTCGCCGCCCAGCGCGATGTCGATCTGGCGGGCCGCCACCGCTGCGCCGGCACCGGACGAGGAGCCGCCGGTCACGTGCTCGGGGTTGTGCGGGTTGAGCGGACGACCATAGTCGCCCACCCCGGACAGGCCCGGCCCGCCCCAGGAGAACTCCTCCAGCTTGAGCTTGCCGGTGATCGTGGCGCCCGCATCGAGCAGGCGCGTGACCACGGTGGCGTCGAAATCGGGCATGTAGCCGTCCATCATGTGGGAGCTGAACGTCATCGGCACGCCCGCCACCGCGATGTGGTCCTTGAGCGCCACCGTCTTGCCGTGGAGCGGGCCGCTCGCGGCGCCGGGAATGCGGCAGCGGGTGATGAAGCTGCCGTAGGGGTCCTCGGCCTCGGTGGGCCGCCGGCCCGGGTCGCGGTCGGTGAAGCGCAGTGGCGGCCGGCGCTCCTCCACCCGCATCTCGTCGAACGCCTCGAGCGCGGCGATCGTGTCCATCATGCGGGCCTGGATCATACGCGCCTCCAGGGGAGTCAAGTCGAAACCCAGGGCACGGCCGTACTCCATGACCTCTTCGACGTCGGGCCGCCTCAGCATGTTGTCGCTCCTCCGATCGGGATAGGGCGTTGCGACCGCATGATGCCATGGACTATAGTCGGGCCGGGCGCGGGGCAGCATGGTCACCGTCACCGCCGAGACGTGGGTATCGTCGTCGTTGAAGGCGATCTGGACCGCGCTCGGCCGTCGCTCTACGTACTTCTACTTCCCCGGAATCACCGCCGGGGCCCGGACGGGCCCGCTCGCCCACGTGCTGGACCTGCCGATCGTGGAGCGGCAGGAGCAGGCTTCCACGCTCACGGTGTCGCGCTCGGACAAGGACCGCCATCGCGAGCGGCGCTTCGGCCTGCGGGGCCCGCTCGTGCGCATCGCGGGTCGTTGGGAGCTCACGCCGGGCGAGGACGCGGTGCGGGTGCGCCTCACCCTCGACTACGACATCGCCCCCGCCCTGAAGACCCTCGCGGTGAACACGCTGCGTAGCCGCAGCCCGCTGCCCATCCGCACCGACGCGGACGCCATCATGAGCCGGGCGGTCGACGAGTTTTTCGAGACGCGCTTCACCGAGCACGCCGCCGTCTACTGCGCGGCGCTGCGCGAGCGGCTCGATGGCCGGCCGGCATGATGCTCCGCTACGCCCTGCAGAGGCTCCTGGGGCTGATCCCGGTCCTGTTCGGCATCTCGGTGGTGATCTTCCTGACCATGAAGCTGATCCCGGGCGACGTGGCCCGCGCCCTGCTGGGCCCGATGGCGACCGACCAGGCGCTGGCCCAGCTGCGGCACGCCCTGGGTCTGGACCAGGCCGTGCACATCCAGTACGCCAAGTGGCTCTGGCGTGCGCTGCACGGGGATCTGGGCCTCTCGCCGATCGTGCACAAGCCGGTGATGGAGCTGCTGGTCCCCAAGTTCGTCAACACTCTGATCCTCGCCGGCGCGAGCTTCCTCCTCGCGGTCGTGGGAGGGGTCGGGATCGGCATCTTGGCCGCCGCGCGGCGCGACACGATGGTGGACCGTGCCACCATGGGCGCGTCGCTCGTCATCGGCAACATGCCCCCGTTCTGGCTCGGCCTGGTCCTGATCGTGTTCTTCGCCATCGACCTGCGCTGGCTGCCGAGCGTCGGCATGTACTCGTCCCGCGGAGACGGCGGCGGCTGGGATCTTCCCGCGCACCTGATCCTGCCCGCGATCGCCACCGCGGCCGCCCCGGGCGCGATCATCGCGCGCATGACCCGGGCTTCGGTCCTGGAGATCCTGGGGCAGGACTACATCAAGGTCGCCCGGTCCAAGGGCCTCTCCGAGCGCGCGGTGCTGGGCCTCCACGCCCTCCGGGTGGCGTGGCCGCCCATCCTCACCATCTCGGGCCTGCAGCTCGGCTACCTCCTGGGCGGTGCGGTGTTCACCGAGGAGGTCTTCGGCTGGCCGGGCCTCGGCAAGCAGCTCGTCACCTCCGTGATCGCCCGCGACGTGCAGGTCGTGCAGGGAGCCGCGCTCTTCATCGCGCTGTCGTTCGTGATCGTGAACCTGGTGGTGGACCTGCTGAACCTCTACCTTGATCCGCGCTCGCGGCCGGCCTGAGCGTATGGCCACCACCACGAGCGCCCTCACCGTCGCCGCCTCCGAGCAGCGGCCGCGGCGGGCACGTGGCGCCGTCGCCCAGGCCGCCCGCGAGTTCGCGCGCGATCGCCAGGCCATGCTCGGGCTCTTCATCATCGCGATCGTCGGCGCCGCCGCGCTGGCCGCGCCGCTGATCAGCCCGTGGGATCCGCTCAGCGCTTCGGGCGTCGAGCGGCTCGCGCCCATCGGAACCCCGGGGCACGTGCTCGGCACGGACGAGCAGGGACGTGACATCCTGAGCCGCCTCATCTGGGGCGGGCGCGCCTCGCTGCTGGTCGGCATCCTGCCCACCGTGACCGCGGGCGTGCTCGCGCTGGGCCTCGGCCTCCTGGCCGGCTTCGTGGGCGGCGTGCTGGACCACGCGATCATGCGGGCGCTCGACGTGTTCTTCGCCTTTCCCCTCGTGCTGCTGGCCATCGCCATCGTGGGCGTGATCGGCCCCGGCATGGGCAACCAGATGTTCGCCCTCGCGGTGGTCCTGGTGCCGTACAGTACCCGCGTGGTGCGCACGGCGACGCTGTCGATCAAGCCGCTCGAGTTCGTGGAGGCGGCCCGCGCCCTCGGCGCGGGCGGCGGCCGCCTCATCGCGCGCCACCTCCTGCCCAACGTGCTGCCCCCTCTGCTGGTCTACACCAGCACCCTGGTCGGCATGATGATCGTGGCCTCGGCCGGGCTCAGCTTCCTGGGCCTGGGCGTACAGCCGCCCACACCGGACTGGGGCGTCATGGTGGGCAACGGCCGGCTCGTGCTCTACCGGGCCGCGCACGTGGCGACCATCCCTGGCGTCGTGATCGTCGTCACCGCGCTCGCGTTCAACTTCGTCGGAGACGGTCTGCGCGAGGCTCTCGACCCTCGCGCGCGCCGGTAGGCCCCCGCGTCGAGCCAAGGAGAAGAGTCATGGATCCAGAGAAGATCGACCTCATGCTACGCATGCTGCCCGACGGGGTGAGCCGTCGGGACTTCCTCCGGACCGCCGCCGCCGGGGCCGCGGGGGCGGCCGGCGCGCTCGCGGTGCCGACGCGGGCGCGGGCCCAGGCTCCGAAGAAGGGCGGCACGCTGGTCTATGGGATGGAGGGTCCGTCGGACATCCTGGATCCGCAGGCCACCGGCTGCTGGCTCACCTACCGCGTCACGTTCCAGATGTTCGAGGGACTGCTGGCGGAGGATCTCACCCGAGCCGACGTGGCCATCCCGCCGGTGGTCCCCAAGCTGGCCGAGTCCTACACCACCGCGAAGGACGGCCTCTCGCGGACGTTCAAGCTGCGCAAGGGCGTGAAGTTCCACGACGGCACGCCCTTCAACGCGGCGGCCGCGGTCTTCTCCTGGGAGCGGATGTACAAGAAGGACGCGCCGCACTTCTACCCCCGCGCCAACAGCTACACCTCCTACGTGGTGGAGTACATCACCGGCGCGGAGGCGGTCGACGAGTACACCCTCAAGCTGACCTTCAGCAAGCCCTACGCCGAGTGGGAGCGCATGACGCTCCAGAGCTGGGGCGAGCCGATGATGATCAGCCCCACCCAGGTGAAGAAGACCGGAAATGAGAAGTTCGCGGACGCCCCGGTCGGCACCGGCCCCTTCAAGTTCGTGGAAAACGTGCCGGGCGACCGCATCGTCCTGGAGCGCTTCAAGGAGTACTGGGGCCCGCAGGCCAACGTGGACAAGCTGGTCTTCCGGCGGCTCGACGACCCGGCCGCGCGCGTGGCGGCGCTCCGCACCGGCGAGGTGGACTTCATCCTGGCCCCGCCGCCCGACGAGGTGGAGGCCCTTCGAAAGGACAAGTTCCAGGTGCTCCAGTCGAACGCCCCGCACATCTGGTACTGGCACCTGAACATGAAGGACGAGAAGTTCAAGGACGTGCGGGTGCGCAAGGCGGTCCAGATGGCGGTGGACAAGGAGAAGATGTGCAAGGAGTTGCTGCGCGGCACCGCGAAGCCGGCGTGGAGCATGATCTCCCCCGCGACCGCGGCGTACGACGCCGCCTACAAGCCGTACTCCTACAATCCGGACAAGGCGAAGGCGCTCCTCAAGGAGGCGGGCCTCGCCGGCGGCTTCGAGACGACCTTCTGGACTTCCACCTCCGGGTCGGGCCAGATGATCCCGGTGCCGATGGCGGAATGGATCCAGCGCGACCTCGCCAAGGTCGGCATCAAGGTGAAGCTCGAAACGTTCGACTGGATCACCTATCTCTCCAAGATGTTCCAGGGGCTACGGCCGGGCCACGGTGCCTACCAGCTCTCGTGGGGCATGACCAGCAACTTCTGGATCGACATCGTGGCCCGCTCCACGCGCCAGCCCGACAAGGGCGTGAACGTGGGCTGGTACGCGAACCCCAAGGTGGACCGGCTGCTGGACAGCGCGCGCGCCGAGTTGGACGACAAGAAGCGCGCTGCGCTCTACAAGCAGATCGACCGGATCATCATGGAGGAGGACGCCGCGTTCTTCCCGATCTGCAACGACCTGAACCTGGTGGTGCTGAGCCCGAAGGTGAAGGGCTTCGTGAACCCGCCGGAGGAGTGGTTCCAGCTCTGGACGCCCTGGGTCGCGTAGCGCGGGGGAGCTAGAAGGAGCACGCGGGAGAGGGCCCGTCGGGGCCCTTTCCCACCCCCCGGGGGAGCGACGGCTACGGCGCGGGGTACCGGGTGGAGTGGGCGGCGTGCAGCTGCCAGCTCTCGCCGTAGCGGGCGGCGAGAGTGGGCGCGTGGATCACCAGGAGGTTCTCCACGTTCTCCTGCTCGGCCGCCACCGTGTAGCCGAAGCTGCCGGTGAGCACCACCTCGGTGTCGAGCACCATCATGTTGGTGCCGGTGGGATGCGAGCGGTCGATGAGCACTCCGATGCCGTCCCGGGCGAGGGCGTCGGCCGACGAGGGCCGGCCCTTGGCGTGCCGGCGATCCAGGATGATCTGCACCTTCACCCCGCGATGGTGCGCGTCGGTCAAGGCTTTCGTGATCTGGGGCGAGCTCAGCGTCTCGGCCTGGACCAGGACGGTGTGGTGGGCGCGCCCGAGAGCCTCCACCACCGCCTGGGTCGCGCCCCCGTGCGGAGAGAAGTAGACCGCCCAGGGCCGCGACTGCTCGGGTGACTCCACCCGGCGCGGCTGGGCCAGGACCGCCGTCCCGATCAGGGTCAGCGCGAGAGCCAGGGCGGTCGCCACACGCGTCATGGAGGCGATCATCGCACGACTGGTGCAGCCGCACTATCCCGGGCAATTTTTACCGGCTCGGGCTATCTTCAAGGGGCATGGACTCGTCGATGTCGAGGCGTCGATTCTTTGCGGCCGGCTTCGGGGCCGCCGCGGCGACCATCCTGCCCGCCGGGCGGGCGGGGGCCGGACTGGCCCCCGCCCGCTACCTGATCGTCAACGCCGACGACCTCGGCATGTCGGCCGAGATCGATCAGGGGCTCTTCGAGGCGCACGACCGGGGCATCGTGACCAGCGCGAGCCTGCTGGTCGACAGCCCCGACGCGGAGGCGGCGGTCGAGCAGGCCCGCAAGCGACCTCGGCTGGGGCTCGGCATCCACGTGGCCTTCGACACCCGGGGCAAGTACTTCACCGACATGAAGGATCTGGCGGCGGTCCAGCAGCAGATCGACCGCCAGCTCGCCGCGTTCGTCCGGCTGGTGGGCAGCCCGCCCGACCACATCGACTCGCACCATCACATGCACCTGCTGTTCAACGTCGCGCACCTGTTCCTGGCCGCGGGACGACGCTACAACGTGCCGGTGCGCGGCTTCTCCGAAGTGGTGTTCGTGGGCCGCTTCTGGGGCCAGCCGGAGTTCGGGAAGACCGACATGTCCAAGATCAGCGTGGAGGTGATGGTCTCCATGCTGCGGGCGATTCCCGCCGGGTTCACCGAGGTCTCCTGCCATCCCGGCCACCTCGAGACCCGCCCCGACGCCCTGTACAACCGGGAGCGCGAGGTCGAGCTGGCGACCCTCACCGACGAGCGGGTCAGGAACACCATCACCGAGGAGGGGATCCGGCTCATCAACTACCACGACTACGCGCGGATGAGCCGGGAGGCGCGCTGAACCGGATCGGCGCTCAGATCCGGATGAAGATGCGCCGCCGGTAGAGCACGCTCAGCAGGCCCAGCCAGACCAGCACGTAGGTGACCGCGTAGGCCAGCGACGCGTTCGTGGGCGAGAGCCACGACGCGTAGAACGTCTCGTAGATGTAGGTCTTCAGCACCACCTCGTGCCCGTCGGTTCCCCGCGTGAAGGTGATCCAGTCCAGCACGATCCCGAACAGCGTCGACAGCCAGTAGGCGGTGATCGCGTTGGTGCCGAAGACCAGGAACGGGGTGGTCCAGCCGCGGACGCCGCGGATGTCGACCATCCAGAAGATCGCGGACAGCACCAGGCACGCGATGCCCGCGGAGAGCAGCACGTAGGAGCTCGTCCACAGGCTCTTGTTGATCGGAAAGACATGGCTCCACAGCCAGCCCGCCACCAGGGTTGTGGCCCCCGCGTAGAAGAGCCCGCAGGCCTTCGTCCCCACCGCGCGCCCGGAGCGCACCCAGTGGCCGACCAGCACGCCGCAGATCACCGACCCCACCGCGCCCAGCGTGCTCAGCAGGCCCTCCGGGTCCCACGTCCGGGTCTCCGACCAGAGGTGATTGACGCCGAGGATCCGGAAGTCGAGCCAGTTCGAGATGTTCATGTCCGGCTCGAGGGCCGGCCGCCCCACCCCGGGCACCGGCACCAGGGTGAGGAGCGTCCAGTAGCCGACCAGGAGGCCGGCCAGGGTCAGCACCTGCCCGCGCACGCCGGTGACGAGCACCAGCGTCGCGGTGATGAGGTACGCGATGGCGATGCGCTGCAGCACGCCCGGGATGCGCAGGTGCGGCAGATCGTAGTGCGGGAATCCCTGGAGCACGAGGCCCAGCGCGAAGATGATCGCGGCCCGGACCAGCGCCTTCCGGAAGAGCGTGGCCCGGCTCTCGCCCGCCTCGGCGAGCCGGCCCAGCGAGAGCGCGGTGGCCACCCCGACGATGAAGAGGAAGAACGGGAAGACCAGGTCGGTGGGCGTCCAGCCGTGCCAGGCCGCGTGCTCGAGCGGCGGATAGACGTGCTCCCACGTGCCCGGGTTGTTGACCAGCAGCATCGCCGCGATGGTGAGCCCGCGAAACACGTCCAGTGACAGCAGGCGCGGGGACGAGGCGGCCGGGGACGGGCGCGAGCGCACCGGCCCCACCCGCTCGGCCTGCGCTGAAGCGTCGAACGCGGTCACCTCACGAGGCATTTTCCGCATCGTAGCACCGGCGGGAAGCCCCGACCGCTCGTGGTATGGTACCCGGGCCTGGCGAAAGGAGGCGACGTCGTGAATCTGTCCGTCGAGTTTCCCAGCGTGTCCTATCGCGAGGGCCCGGCCGCGGTGGCGGCTCTGGCGCGCTCCATCGAGAAAATCGGCTACGATCACATCGACATCTTCGACCACGTCGTGATGGGCGTGCCGATCGCGGGCCGGCCGCAGGGTCCGTACAACCCGCACATGCCGATCCTCGAGGCGCTCATGGCGCTCTCCTACATGGCCGCGGTCACCACCCGCGTGACCCTCGGCACCGAGGTCCTGGTGCTGCCCCAGCGCCAGCCGGCCCTGGTGGCCAAGCAGGTGAGCACGCTCGACACGCTGTCCGGCGGCCGCGTGCGCCTGGGCGTCGGGGTGGGCTGGCAGGAGTCGGAGTACGAGGCGCTGGGCGAGCCATTCGGGGCGCGCGGGGCGCGAATGGACGAGGCGATCCGCCTCCTGCGCGCCTACTGGAGCGACGCCCTGGTCACGCTGCCGGGCCCGCACTACCCCACGGTGGCGATGGCGATGGAGCCCAAGCCGCCGCAGGGCGCGCGGCTGCCCATCTGGATCGGCGGCTACTCCGAGGCCGCGTTCCGCCGCGTGGGCCGGCTGGGCGACGGCTGGCTCGCGAGCCGCGTGACCGACGCCGCCAGCGCGCGCGCGGCGATCGAGGCCATCCATCGCCATGCGGAGGCGGCCGGGCGCGATCCGCGGGCCATCGGGCTGCAGAGCATGGTGGCCCCGCCGCCGCGCGACGCGGCGGGCAAGACCTTCTATGCGGACCACGACCAGGTGGTGGCGCGCGTGGCCGCGCTCAAGGCGATGGGCTTCGGCTGGGTCGCGCTCAACGCCACCGCGATCTTCCAGGCGGGAGCGCGCTCGGTCGCGGCGATGACCGACGCGCTCCACCGCCTCCACGACCGGATCCGCGCCGAGGTGGGCTGAGCCCCGTTGCCTCCCCTGCCGCAGGTGCTGGCGCTCAGCAGCGCCGTGTGCACCGCGAGCGCCACTCTCCTCATCCAGCGGGGCCTCGCGCGCTCGAACTTCTACGCGGGCGCCTGGATCAACGTGGTGGTGGGCGCGGTGGCCGCGTGGACCGCCACGCTGCTGCTGGTCCCCTGGCACGCCTACACGTGGCGCTCGGTGCCCTACTTCGTGTTCTCGGGCGTCGTGGGCACCGCGGGCGGCCGTCTCTTCCGGGTGCTCGCCATCCAGAAGGTCGGCGCGCCGGTCGCCGCCGCGATCAACAACCTGGCCCCGCTCGTCGCCACCGGCCTGGCGATCCTGCTGCTGGGCGAGCACGTGACCCTGCCGATCCTGGGCGGCACGCTGGTGATCGTCCTCGGCACCATCCTCCTCTCGCTGAGCGGCCGCTACGTGGGCTTCCGGGTGCGCGACCTCGCCTACCCGTTCATCGCCGCGTCGTGCTTCGGCACCGTGGCGATCGTGCGGAAGATCGGACTGAGCCCCGCGGGGCCGCTCTTCGACGCCGCGGTCAACGTCACCGCGGCCCTGATCGCCTCCAGCACCTTCGTGATCGCCTCGGGCAACCTGGGCTCGCTCCACGTCGATCGGCGCAGCGTCGGCTGGTTCGTGGGCGGGGGCATCGCGGAGAACAGCGGGGTGTTCCTGGTCCTCCTGGCCCTGGGCGGCGGCGACGTGAGCGTGGTGATCCCGCTCGCCGGCACCGCCCCCCTCTTCGTGCTCCTCATCACCTACTTCCTTCCCGGGCAGGCCGCCCGGCTCAACTGGCGGCTCGTTCTGGGCTCGGTGCTGATCGTCCTGGGTGTCATGGTGCTGACTCGCTGAAACACTACGCGTCGGTCACGTGACAGCGGTTGTCACTCGCCCTGATCCCTCCCCGCGCGAGTGGATCGTAAGTTGCCGCAACATAAGCCGATCTTGCGGGGCATATGCTATGCACTTCAGCGCAAATGATGCATCGCTCCGCCCGATCTTGCGCAGGCCGCCTCCACAGCAGCGCCGGCTTCTCCCTCGCAGAATTGATCATGGCTATCGCGGTGATCGGAATCCTCAGCGCCATGGCGGTGCCCTTCTTCCTCCGCTACTACCAGAGCGCCACCCTGAAGTCAGGTGCCCAGCAGGTCGCCGCCATGCTGAATCAGGCGCGAGAGCTGGCCATCAAGCAGAACGGAAACGTGTGCGTCACGCTCCCGAGCCCGACCACCATGCGGTACATGCGCAATGACTGTGCGGCGGGAACACCCTGGACCGGGGCCGGGACGGACGCGGCCGGCAACATGAATCTCCCTCCCGGAATCAGCGCCACCGTGGCCGCCAATCCGATCTTCAACTACGTGGGGTCCGCGCTGCCCGCGGCGGTGTACACGCTCACCAACGTTCAGACCGGCGCCACCCTCACGGTGTCGGTGGCCGCGTCCGGCCGGGTCACCATCCCGTGATCGACCGCAACGTCGCCCGTCACGGCGCCGAGAGCGGCCTGACGCTGGTGGAAGTGCTGATGGCGCTGCCCATCATGAGCATCGGCCTGCTGGCCCTCCTATCCGCCATTCCACTCGCCACCTATGCCACGCAGGACGGCCGGCAGACGTCGACCGCGACCTTCCTGGCCAACCAGCGGCTCGAGCAGGTCCGGAACGCCCAGTGGACCGCGACCTGCCAGGTGAACAGCACCACCGGGCTGGTCGTGCCCGGTGCCGCGCTGGTCACCGATACGGTCGGCGTGTCCCCCTCCTCCACCGCGCCGCCTCAAGATGCCACCGCGACGGTGACCTTCCCGGACGAGAATCCGGTCACGGCCTACACCGGCTATACCCGCCAGGTCCGGATCACCGAGACGATCGCGGGCACGGCCACCTGCGACGCGGCGGGCGTCGTGAGCGGGACCGGGTTGCGGCAGGTCGCGGTGACCGTCAGGTACACTCCCCTCAGCGCGACCGGAACGAACGCGGTGTCGGGCACTCGCTCGGACACGGTGACCATGCAGATCGCGCAGCGATGACCCGGCTGGGAGCCCTGCTCCGAGACCAGCGCGGCTTCACCCTCACCGAGCTGCTGGTGGTGACCGCGGCGCTCGGAACGATCCTCGCCGGCGTCGTCGTCATCCAGCAGCGCGGGCAGGAGGCCTATCTCTTCGGCTCGCACCGCGTCGAGGTGCAGCAGAACAACCGCTCCGCGCTGGAGCTGATGGTGCGCGAGCTCCGTTCGGCCAAGTCGGTGACCGCGATCCCGAGCGCCACCAACCTCACGTTCGTGGACGAGAACGACCAGACCATCCAGTATGAGGCCGCGAGCGGGACCCTGAACCGCACCGTCGCGGGCACCACGACCCCGCTCATCGGGGGCGTCCAGAGTCTCGCCATGACGTACTACTCGGCCTGGAACGGAGCGGCCAACATTGGGACCACCACGACGACCCCGTCCAGCGTCAAGCTCATCCGGATCCAGCTGGTCACGCGCACCGAGGAGCAGGTGGGGTCGGCCTCGCCCGGCAACCAGCGGTCCACCATGGAGTCGCTGGTGCGGCTCAGAAACATCCCGTAACGCAGGAGTCCGTCGTGGCGTTCCGTTCCCCGATCCCCCGATTCCTGCGCGATCAGCGCGGGGTCGCGCTCCCGATGGCGCTGCTCGCCCTCCTCATCCTGTCCGCACTCGTGATCGCCTTCTCCATGCTCGCCACCTCCGAGCCGGTCATCGCCACCAACCAGAAGCTGGTGGCCCAGGCCCGGGCGGTGGCCGAGTCCGGCCTGGAGCGGGCGATCTGGGCTCTCAACAATTTCGGTGACGCCGACGGCATCCCGGATCCGCTCCCGGCCACCGTGCCCGCCCCGTACGACGGCAGCACCGGCATCCCGATCACGCTGAATGGCACGCAGGTGGGCCTGGCGTTCGTGACCGTCACCCCCGGAACGAACCCCAACGAGCGGACCGTCGAGGCGGTCGGATGGGTGCCGAACAATGCGAACGCCCAGAACGCCCGGCGAAAGGTCCAGGCGACCGTGTACAAGTTCCTCTTCCGGGGATCCCCGCCGCCCGCCGCCCTGACCGTCAAGGGCGAGATCAACGCGAGCGGGAACACGAACATCGACTCGCGCACCGACACGTCCTGCGGCCACAAGGACGGCATTTGGAGCGCCGGGGCCACCGCCTACGGTGGCTCGGCGGCCATCTACGGCGCGGACACGAACAACACGAAGAACCAGATCGTCGCGGGCGGCAACGGAAAGGTGGACATCCGCCAGAACGTGGCGGAGAGCGCGTTCACCCCGTACCTCCTCAAGAGCGCGGATCTGAACACCCTCAAGGCCTTGGCCAAGGTGGCCGGGACCTACTACTCCGGCTCGACCGTGTCCGGCCTGACCTTCAATTCCAGCCGGACGATTCCGAACGGCATCATCTTCGTCGACACGGTGAGCGGTCAGAACATCGACGAGAACGGGGCCAACACCACCCCGACCTCCGACTTCGCGAACGTCTCCATCCACGGGGGCGCGGCGGCCGATCCGAGCGGCATCTTCAGCGGCATGATCGTCGTGGCGGGATCACTCTCCATCTCGGGCAACTTCGAGATGCACGGGCTGGTCTACGTGGTGAACGACCTCACCTATACCGGCACCGGCAACGGAGAGATCCAGGGCGCGGTCATCAGCCAGAACATCCGCGACACGTCCTCCACCACGATCGATACCAACACCGGCGGCAGTGCCAGCATCAACTACAACTGCCGTTACGTCACGAACCCGGGAGGACGGATGCCCCAGGGCTTCACGATCCAGCCCGGGACCTACAAGGAAGTCGCGGGGTCCTGAGCGATGCCGCGCCCGCGCCTGGCCGCGCTGCTGGCCCTCCTCCTGCTCGTCGTGGCCTGTCAGCGGCCGCCCGACCCGGCGCGGGGCGCGTCGGGGTCGGATCCGGAAGCGCAAGCGGCTCGAGCGCTCGCCGCCGGGCGATCCGCCGACGCCGCCAATCTCTACCGCGAGGGGCTGAAGGTGGCCGCGGTGGCCAGCTCGTACCTGGAGCACCGCGACGACGCGATCCGGGAGTTCAGGTGGGCGCTCCGGTACGGCCCGCCGGGCTCCGCCGAGGTCCAGGCCGCCCGCCAGTGGCTCGCGCGGGCGGGCGCTCTGCCCACCCGCGCCGGTCGCCGCCGCGTCTCGCCCGGAGCCGGAGCGCTCCCCCGGAAACGCGAGCCTCGAGGGGCACGCCGCGTTCGGCAAGGATGGAGCGCCGGTCCAGCCGATGACGAGGCTGCAGCTGTTCCTCGTCGGGCAGCCGAACAGCCCGACGCAGCACGAACGCTACAATCTGCGGACCGACGAGCAGGGCAACTTCCGGTTCCCCGACGTGGTGCCGGGTCCTTACAAGCTCACGAACCGCGTGGCCGGCCAGCCGATCTGGCGACTTCGCGTCGAGCTCGAGCCCAGGGAGACGAAGGGGCTCGAGCTGTCTCCCGCGAACAGCGTCGCCGCCCGGGACGACTTCCCGGAGTAGTCGCCTCGGGCGAGACACCGTCGGTGGGTGCCAGGATCGCGGAGGCCCGCGCATGAGACGGACTCCCGGTTCGCCGGCGTCCCGGGCGCTGCAGGGCTGGTGCGCGGCGGTGGCCGCGTGCAGCGCCCTCGTGGGCGCCGTGGTCCTGGTCGGCGCGTGGGCCCTCGACCTCTCGTGGCTCGCGGTGATGAAGCGCTCCACCGCGCTCTGCTTCCTCCTGGCCGGCGCCTCCCTGTGGCTCCTCGGCGAGCCGACCGCGCCGCGCCGCACGCGGGCGGTGGTCGACGGGGCCGCGGGGTTGATGGCCACGATCGCGGCGGTGGCGCTCGCGCGGGACCTGGCGGGCGCGGACCCGGCCGCGCGCATGGCGCCGCTCACCGCGCTGTGCTTCCTGTTCCTGGCCTTCTCGCTCCTGAGCGTGGACCGCGCGGCCGTGTTCCCCACCGGCCAGCGTCTGGCGGTCACGGTGGGCTTCCTCGGGATCCTCATGGTGGCCTTCTGGGCCTACGGCGCCAGGACGATCCCGCTGCCGGTCGGACGGGTGCCGGAGGCGGCCCCCCTCATCGGCGCGCTGTTCATCGCGCTCGGCATCGCGCTCACCATGGTGCGGCCGGGCCGCGGAGCCTCCGGCATCCTCGTGCAGGACACCGCGGGCGGCATGGTGGCCCGCTTCGGGCTGCCGGGCACGGCGGCGGGCTCGCTGCTGGTGGGCGCGCTCGGCCTGGCCGGCGAGCGGGCCGGGCTCTACGGCCACGAGTCGAGCGTGGCCCTCACCACGGTCGCGAACCTGTCGCTCTTCTCGGCGCTGGTCTGGTTCCTGGCGGTCCGCCTCCACCGGACCGACGCGCAGCGCCTCGCGGTGGAGAGCCAGCTGCGACGCGTGAACGCGGAGCTGGAGGAGCGCGTGGAGGCCCGCACGCACGCGCTCGCCGACTCGGAGTCGCGCTACCGCCGGGTGATCGAGGAATCGCCCACCGGCATCCTCATCCACCAGGGCGAGCACGACAGCGTGATCCGGTTCGTCAACCCGGCCGGCCTGCGGATGTTCGGTCACACCGAAGCCGCCCAGATGCTCGGTCGGCCCATGCTCGACTACATCGCGCCCGGCGGCCGGGACCTGGTGCGCGAGCGGATCTCCGCGCGGCTGCGGAACGCCCTGCCGCCCGGCCTCATCCAGGTCGAGGTGCTGCGCGCCGACGGCAGCCACTTCTGGATCAACGCGGCGGCCACCGTGGTGGACTGGGAAGGCCGCCCGGCCACGCTGGTGTCGTTCGTGGACGTGAGCGAGCAGCGCCGGCTGGAGGCCGCGGAGCGCGAGGCGGAGAGCCTCCGGGCGGTCACCCGGCTCGCCAACGCGGCCGCGCACGAGATCAACAACCCGCTCACCGTCGTCGGCGGCAACATCCATCTGCTCGCGGCCAAGCTCGACGGCCGCCCCGAGCTGCGGCGGTACATCGATCGGGCCCTGCGCGGCGTGCAATCCATCGCGGAGATGATCTCCCACATGACGCGGGTCACCCGCCTCAGCACGCTCACGAGTCTCGACACCGCGGGCATGTCGATCCTCGACCTGCGCGGCTCGAGCCGGCCCCCCGAATCCGAGGGCACCTCCGCGCCCGCCGCCGCCCCGCCTGCGGCTCCGGGAGAGCCGCCGCGCCCGTTGTAGACTACCCGCCATGAGCGGCACGGGCGGGGACAGCGGCACCGGCTACGGCCGCCCCCGCCCCTCGTCGATGCACGAGCTCACCGACGTGGGACCCGGCACGCCGATGGGCGAGCTGTTGCGGCGGTACTGGCACCCGGTGGGCTTGAGCGGCGACGCCACCGCCACCCCGCGCGCCCTGCGGGTCCTGGGCGAGGACCTGGTGCTCTTCCGCGACGGGCGCGGGCGGCCGGGGCTGCTCGTGGCCGGCTGCGCGCACCGCGGCACCACCCTCTACTACGGGCGCGTGGAAGAGCGCGGGATCCGCTGCTGCTATCACGGCTGGCTCTTCGACACCGCCGGCCGCTGTCTGGAGCAGCCGTGCGAGCCCGACGGCGGGCGCCAGCGCGACCGCATCCGCCAGCCGTGGTACCCGCTGCTCGAGCGCTACGGGCTGATCTGGGCGTATCTGGGCCCGCCCGCGCGCAAGCCGGTGCTGCCGCGCTACGAGGCGCTCGAGGTGTGCGAGCCGGACGAGCACGTGGAAGCCGACGACCGCAGCATCGGCGGCGGGGGCCCGCCGATCATCCCGTGCAACTGGCTCCAGCACTACGAGAACCTGATGGACACGCTGCACGTGCCCATCCTGCACGGCTCGTTCAGCGGCCCCCAGTTCACCGCCCAGATGGGCCTCATGCCCGAGGTGACGTGGGCCATCACCCCGCGCGGCGTGAAGGCGGTGTCGGACCGCCGGCTGCCCGACGGCACCGTCCACCATCGCATCAGCGAGGCGGTGGTGCCGACCCTCCGCGTGATCCCGGACCCGCGGGTGGCGCGGTACGGGCGGGTGGAGTCGATCGGCTGGGTGCTGCCCATCGACGACACGCACTTCCGCATCTACACCGCGGGCCGCGTGCGGCGGCCCGGCGAGCTCGCGAGCGTCCGCTCACGTCTCAACGGCAAGCTCTGGGAGGAGCTCTCCGACGAGGAGCACCAGCGCTTCCCGGGCGACTACGAGGCGCAGGTCGGCCAGGGGCCGATCGCGCGCCATTCCGAGGAGCACCTGGTATCGAGCGATCGCGGCGTGGCCCTGGTGCGCCGCGTGCTGCGGCAGCAGCTCGACGCGCTCGCCGCCGGCCGCGATCCGATCGGGGTGTGCTTCGACCCCGACGCGCCACCCATCACCTTCGAGGCGGGGAACTTCATCCATGCGTCCTGACCATCCCAGCGGCGACTACAGCTACCTGCCCGGCATCAGCGCGTTCTCCTGCGGAACCGTCGCGCGCGCCGGCCACGAGATCGTGCACGTGACGCTCGCCCGGCCGATGCCGTGGCGCGCGGGCTTCGACCGCATCGACCAGCATCTGCGCGAGCAGGGGCACGGGCGTGCCGCGCTGTGCGGGATCGAGCTGCGCAGCCCGGCCGCCTTCACCTTCGCGGGCTTCGAGCAGTTCAACGCAGGCTACCGCCGCCTGCTGGCCGACTGGAACATCCTGGTCGGCGACGACAATCCCATTCCCCGCACGAACGTGGTTCCGGTGGTGGGCGCGCCCGCCGAGCCCTCGCTGTACGCCTTCGCCTACACGGTGCCGGGGCGGACGCCCGCGCCCACCTTCCTCGTGGCCGGCGCCGGCGAGCTGCGCGACCGGGCCCAGGGCCCCGAGGGCATCGTGCGCCACGGGGACACCTCACCGGAGGCGATGCGCGAGAAGTGCCGGTTCGTGCTGCAGACCATGCAAGAGCGCTTGACCGCGCTGGGCGGCGACTGGCCCCGCGTGACCGCGATCGACGTCTACACCGCGCAGCCGATCCACGCGCTCGTGCTGGAGGAGATCCTTCGCGTGGCCGGTCCGGCCGCCATCCACGGCGTGCGCTGGTTCCCGAGCCGGCCGCCGATCCAGGGGCTCGAGTTCGAGATGGACCTCCGCGGGGTGGCGCGCGAGCTCGTCCTGTCGTGAGCGAGCCGATCGTCGCCGAGAAGTTCGCGGTCGGCCAGTCGGTGCGACGGCTCGAGGACCCGCGGCTCATCCAGGGCCTCGGGCGCTACTCCGACGACGTCAACCTGGCCCATCAGGCCCACGCGGTGGTGGTCCGCTCCCCGCATGCGCACGCGCGCCTGCGCGCCATCGACACCGCGGCCGCGCGGCGCGCGCCCGGCGTGCTCGCGGTGCTCACCGGGGAGGACCTCGCCGCGGACGGCCTGGGCGCGCTGCCCACCGACGGCAGCCGCAAGCGCCGCGACGGCTCCCCCGCGTTTCGGACCCCGCGGCCGGCGCTGGCGCGGGACCGCGCGCGACACGTGGGCGACCCGGTGGCGCTGGTGGTGGCCGAGACCGCCGCCCAGGCCGCCGACGCCGCGGAGCTGGTGGCCGTCGACTACGAGCCCCTGCCCGCGGTGGTGGGCGCGGCCGCGGCCCGCTCATCCGGCGCGCCCCTGGTGTGGGAGGAAGCGCCGGGCAACGTCGCGTTCGTGTGGGAGGCCGGCTCGCGCGAGGCGGTCGCGCGCGGCTTCGCGGCCGCCGCCCACGTCACGCGCCTCGACTTCGTGGTCACCCGCGTGGCCGCGCTGCCGATGGAGCCGCGCGCGGCGGTCGGCGAGTTCGACCGGCGCACCGGCCGCTACACCCTCCACACCGGCATCCAGGGGCCGCACGGCCTGCGGACGATGCTGGCCGAGCAGATCTTCCACCTGCCCCAGTCGCACATGCGGGTGATCACCGGCGACGTCGGCGGCAGCTTCGGCATGCGGAGCGGCATCTATCCGGAGCCGGTGCTCGTCCTGTGGGCGGCCCGGCGGCTGGGGCGTCCGGTGAAGTGGACGTCGACCCGGCGCGAGAGCTTCCTCTCCGACGAGCACGGGCGCGACAACGTCTCGTCCGTGGAGCTGGCCCTGGACGAGGGCGGCAAGTTCCTCGCCCTGCGCGTGGCCATCACGCTCGACATCGGCGCGTACCTCACCACCCGCAGCGCGGGACCGGGCACCAACAACGTGGGCGGCGTGGCCGGCGTCTACGGCACGCCCGCCATCCACGTGGAGACCACCGGCGTCCACACCCACACCACCCCCACCGGTCCGTACCGCGGAGCGGGGCGCCCCGAGGCCACCTACGCGATCGAGCGGGTCATCGACGTGGCGGCGGGCGAGCTCGGGATCGATCCGCTCGAGCTGCGCCGGCGCAACCTGATCCCGCCCGGCGCGATGCCGTTCAAGACCGGGCTCGTGTTCACCTACGATTGCGGCGAGTTCGAGCGCGTGATGGACCTGGCGGTGGCTCTCGGCGACCGCGACGGCTTCGAGCGCCGCCGGGCGGAAGCGCGGAAGCGCGGGGCGCTTCGCGGTCTCGGCATCGCCAATCCCATCGAGGTCGCGGGCGGCCCCTACACGTCGGTGAATCCCGACACCGCCCTGGTGCGGGTCAACCCGGACGGCTCGGTGTCGCTCTTCGCCGGCTCCACCTCCATGGGCCAGGGCAACGAGACCGCGTTCGCCCAGATCATCGGCGATCGGCTCGGCGTGCCGCCGGATCGCATCCAGGTCTTCTGGGGCGACACCGACGCGCTGGAGGCCGGGCGCGGCAACGGCGGCTCGGGCGCCGCGTCGGTGGGGGGCTCCGCGGTGCTGCGGGCCACCGAGCGGGTGATCGAGCGCGGCCGGCGCATCGCGGCCCATCTGCTCGAGGCCGCGCCCGCGGACGTGGTCCTCGGCGACGGCCGCTTCACGGTGGCGGGCACCGACCGGGGCGTGGCGTGGAGCCAGGTCGCGCGCGCCGCGTATCAGGCGCGGGCGCTGCCGCCCGACCTCGAGCCCGGCTTCAGCGAGAGCGCCGCGTTCACCCCGCCCGCGGTCACCTTCCCCAACGGCTGTCACCTCTGCGAGGTGGAGATCGATCAGGAGACCGGCGTGGTGCGGGTGGTCCGCTACTCGGTGGTCGACGACGTGGGCCGCATGATCAATCCCATGCTCGTGAAGGGACAGATCCACGGCGGCATCGCGCAGGGCCTGGGCCAGGGGCTGGGCGAGGTGCTCCCGTACGACGACGCGGGCCAGCTCCTGGCCGGCTCGCTGATGGACTACGCCCTGCCCCGCGCCGACGACCTGCCGCTCTTCGACGTGGACTCCCACGAGGTGCCGACCCGGATGAATCCGCTGGGGGCCAAGGGCGTGGGCGAGGCGGGCACGGTGGGGGCGCTGCCCGCGCTGCTGAACGCGGTGAACCACGCGCTCGCCCCGCTCGGCGTCCGCCACCTCGACATGCCGCTGACCCCCGAGCGCGTCTGGCAGGCGATGCGCCGGGGTCAGGTCTTACATTCCGACAATGTCGGAATGTAAGACCTGACCCCGTCCGGTGGCGGTGCCGGCGGCGGTCTTCTGGCCGTGCTGGTTCAGGACCCAGAGCGCGACGGTGACCCGGCTGGCCGGGCCGTCGGGCTCCACGGACTGCACGCGGCCGTGGACGGTGAGGCGGTCGCCCGCGTAGACCGGCGCCAGGAACGTCATCGAGAGCGTGCCGCCCTTGAGGAAGCCGGCGCCGAGGAAGCGCGTCATCATCTCGGAGGCGTAGGCGGTCGACATCATGCCCTGCGCCAGCGTGGTGCGGAAGCCCTTGGCGCGGGCCCACGCGGGATCGGTGTGGATGGACCGGGGGCGCACCCCGGAGTACACGTCGATCCGCCGCTGCGAGGGCTCCTTCACGAGCGGCGGCAGCTCCTGCCCGACCGCGATGCGATCAGCGATCGCCATGACGGGTGCCCTCCGGGATCAGCATCTGGGTGAACTGCCCGCGCACCAGCACGGTGCCGTGCTCGTCCTCGGTCACGTACTCGGTGACCATGTACTGCCGGCCGCGCCGCACGTACTTGTCGATCACCCGGCCCCGCGAGCGCACCCGCATGCCCGGGCGCACCGGCTCGAGGAACTCGAAGTGCATCTTGGCGTGCAGTCCGGCGTGCACGACGTACTTGCCGTGCCGCAGGTGCAGCGCCTGGTTGGCCATGAGGGTCGGATGCGCCACCGGGCCGCCGAAGGGCGACGGGCCCGAGTACCACGGATGATCGTCCTCCACCGCGTAGGCGTAGGCCTCGATGTCCTCCGGCGTCACCAGGTGCGTGTCGGACACGAACTCCTCGCCGATGGTCAGTCGCTCGTAGGTCAGCACCGGGAACTCGGTCATCGCGCGCTCCGCTCCCCCGTGGCCGGGCGCACGGCCCGGAAGCCGGGCAGCACCTCGGCGGTGAATCGCTCGAGCTGGGCCTGCTGGTCGTCGCCGATGAAGCGGATGCAGAGGTCCGTGACGCCGGCCGCCGCGTAGCGGCCGAGCAGCTCGGTCACGACCGGCGCGGGCCCCAGCCCCATCGCGCCCCGCTCGTGGACGCCGCCCCCGTAGTACCGCGCCAGGAACTCGCCGGTCACCCGCTGGGCGGTGCGCACGTCGTCGTCGAGCCGCACCGTGGTGTAGACGCAGAGCGGGAAGTCGTTCCGGCCGCGGCGGTGGCGGGCGAGCGCCTCCGCGGCGCGCTCGCGGATCACCGGGATCTCCTCCACGTGCACGTAGGTGGTGATGATCCCGTCGCCCAGACGCCCGAAGCGCTCGAACTGGGCGGGGATCAGCTCGCCGCGGTTGCCCGCGGTGATGAGCACCGGCGGCCCCTCCGGCCGCCACGGCAGCGGGCCGATGGTGTGCTCCTGCAGATCCACGTCCTCGCCCCGGTGGGTGACCGGATCGCCGGACCACAGCCGGCGCCAGATCTCGATGTGCTCCTCCAGCCGCCGCACCCGTCGCTTGTGATCGGCCCCGCACGCGGCCCACTCGCGCTCGGCGCTGGGCAGGCTCCAGCCGACCCCGAGCCCCAGCACCAGCCGGCCGTGCGAGATCTGATCCACGTTGGCGAGCTGCTGGGCGAGCACCACCGGGTGCCGCAGCGCGGGCAGCAGCACCGCGGTCCCGAGCCGCACCCGCTCCGTGATGCCGGCCAGGTAGGCCAGCGTGGTCACCGCGTCGAGTCGCGGCTTGGCCACCACGCTGTCGCCGACCCACACCGCGTCGTAGCCCGCGCGGTCCGCGTGCCGCGCCATGGTCCAGCAGGTCGCGAGCGGCGGGCGCCGGGCCGACTCCATCACCACCCCGCGCGTGGGAATGAGGATGCCGAGGTTCATGTCGCCTCCATGACGTTGCCGTATCGGTGCACGGTGCGCGAGATCGCCTGCTCCCGCAGGTACGCCCGCAGCTCGAGGCGCCCCGCCGCGAGCGGCGGCGCGTCCAGGACCACCGCGCCCGCCGCGTGCGCCGCCGCCCGCGCCTCGCGCGAGATGTCCACCAGGGCACGTAGCCGGTCGATTCCCCCGGCGCCGAGCCGAGAGAGTAACCCGGCCTCGGGCTCGACCGCCACCCGCCCCTCGGCCGACGCCGCGAGCCAGGGGTCCCCCCGGCCGGCGACCAGGCTGATCTCGATCGGCACGCCGCAGGCGGCCGCCGCGAGCAGCACCTGGCCCAGCGCCAGGCGCCCGGCCGGCGTGGCCGACTCCCCGCGCACCAGCACGCGCCCGCCGGCGCGATAGCGAAACACGTTGCGCTCGCCCTGCAGGCGCACCGGCTCGTGCTCGCGCCCGAAATGCTCCCGCCAGGCGCGCGCGTAGCTGGCCGCGCTCGCCCGCAGCGTGTCCGCCGCCGCGCCGCCGTCACCCGCGGCCAGGCAGCCGTCGAGCACGGCGGCGAGCCCGGCCGGCAAGGGCTCGTCGGCGGAGGGGCGCTCGACCTGCCGCCAGTGGCCGAGCTGCGCCACGTAGTTCGGCCCGCCCGCCTTGGCCCCCGGCCCCACCACCGACGCCTTCCAGCCGCCGAACGGCTGCCGGGCCACGATGGCGCCCGTGATGTGGCGGTTCACGTAGAGGTTGCCGGCGGCCACCCGGTCGAGCCAGCGGGCGACCTCGCGGTCGTCCAGGGACTGGATGCCGCTGGTGAGCCCGAACGGGATCCGGTCGACGAGCGCGAGCGCCTCGTCCAGGTCGGCGGCGCGCATCAGCCCCAGCACCGGCCCGAAGCACTCCGTCAGGTGGAAGAACGATCCGGCGCGCACGCCCGCCTTGATGCCGGGCGACCAGAGCGGCGGCGACTCGGAGATCGCCCGCGGCGCGAGCAGCCATTCCTCGCCCGGATCGAGCGCGGTCAGCGCGCGACGCAAGGCCTCGCCGGGCGGCTGGGTGAGCGGGGTGACGCGGCTCGCCGGCTCCCACGCGCCGCCCACCGCGAGGCTCTCCGCCGCGTCGCGCAGCTGCCGGCGGAAGGCGGGGTCGTCGTACACCTCGGCCTCGCAGATGGCGAGGCTGGCCGCGGAGCACTTCTGGCCGTTGTGGCCGAAGGCGGAGCGTACCAGGTCCCGGACCGCCTGATCGCGATCGGCCAGCGCGGTGACGATGATCGCGTTCTTCCCGCTGGTCTCCGCGAAGAGGACCAGCTCGGGCCGCCAGGCGAGGAAGCGTCGCGCCGTCTCCACCGAGCCGGTGAGGATCACGCCGTCCACGCGCGGGTCGGTGATCAGGTCGCGGCCGACCTCCTCGTCGCGCAGCGGCACGAACTGCAGCGCCTCGCGCGGGATGCCGGCGTCCCAGAGCGCGCGCGCCAGGTGCCAGCCGACCAGCACGGCCTCCGGCGCGGGCTTCAACAGCACCGCGTTGCCCGCGGCCAGCGCGGCCAGCGCGCCGCCGGCCGGGATCGAGAGCGGGAAGTTCCACGGCGGCGCCACCACCACCACGCCGAGGGGCTCCATCCGCGCGCCGTCGACCACATCCCCCGGGCCGAGCGCGCGGGCGTAGTAGCGCGCGAAGTCGATGGCCTCGGACACCTCGGGATCGGCCTCGGTCGCGGTCTTGGCACCGTCGACGAGCATGGCTCCGATCAGCTCGCCGCGCCGGCGGGCCAGCACGCCGGCGGCCGCGTCGATCCGGGCGCGGCGCTCCGCGGCGGGCCGGGCGGCCCACGCCGCCTGCCCGGCGCGCGCGGCCTCGAGCGCGCGATCGAGCTGGGCGCGGTCCGCCACTCCGTGGCGATAGGCGACGCGCTCGGGCCGGGAGCGGTCGCGGCCCTCCACCTCCCCCGCCCCGGTCATCAGGACACCCGCGATCTGAAGCGGCACCGACTCGGTCGCCCGCCCGCGCCAGTCCGCCCGCACGCGGTCCAGCCACTCCCGGTTGGCGGGCAGCGCCCAGTCGGTGTCGGGCTCGTTCACGAAGGGCGCGGCGAGGTCGCCGGGCGGCGGCGACTCGCGGCGGCGGTCCTGACGGCGGCGCGGGGCGTCCGAGAGTCCCTCCAGGCGGTCGAAGGCGGCGAGGAAGCGGTCGCGCTCGAGGTCCCACTCGGGGGAGCCGGGCTCCAGCCCGAACACGTGGCGGAGGAAGTTGTCGGGCGCGGTGTTCTCGTCGAGCCGCCGCACCAGGTAGGCGATCGCGCTGTGGAAGTCCTCCGCCCGCACCACCGGCGCGTAGAGCAGCAGGCCGCCCGCGCGCGCCTGCACCGCGCGCGCCTGGTGGTTCGCCATGCCCTCGAGCATCTCGAACTCGGCCCAGGCACGGATGCCGCGGTCCTCGCGCAGCAGGAGGCCGTAGGCCACGTCGAAGAGGTTGTGGCTCGCGATGCCCAGATGCACCGCGCGCGCGTGCTCGGGACGGGCGCCGTACTCCACCATGCGCTTCCAGTTCGCGTCGACGTCCGCTTTCTCGGTATAGGGAGCCTGCGGCCAGCCGTGGAGATCGGCCTCGATGCGCTCCATGGCGAGGTTGGCGCCCTTGACGATGCGCAGCTTGATGGGCGCGCCGCCGCGCGCCACGCGCTCCATCGCCCACGCCACCAGCGCGCGCTGCACCCGGTACGACTCGGGCAGGTACGCCTGCAGGACGATGCCCGCGGGCAGGTCGTGGAACTCCCGCTCCTCCAGCACCTCGCGGAAGGCGGCGACCGTCAGCTCGAGGTCGCGGTACTCCTCCATGTCCAGGTTCACGAACTTGGGCGTGACCCGGCCGTCCGGGTGGCGGTAGTGGTGCCGCGCGGCCTGGCGGTAGAGCGCGCGCAGCCGCTCCTTCACCAGATCGATGCTGTGGCGGAACGCGGTGAGATCGATCTGGCTGGAGATCGACGACACCTTCACCGAGATGTACTCGACGTCGTCGCGGGCGAGCAGCGCCAGGTAGGCCTCCAGCCGGCGCGCGGCCTCGCCCTCGCCCAGGATGGCCTCGCCCAGCTGGTTGAGGTTGAGCCGGATGCCGGCGGCGCGACGCTCCGCGAGATACCGGCGCAGGTCCGCGTCCTCGCCGGGCAGGATCAGCGACTCGGTCTCGTGCCGCAGGCGCGCCACGATGGACGGCACCACGAGGCTCGGCAGGTACTGGCCCATCAGCGCGCCCACCGTGAGCCCGATGCGCTCCCACCACTCCATGAAGCGCGGTGCCCCGTAGCGATCGAGCAGGTAGTGGAGCTGGTCCGCGACGCGCTCCGGCCGGCGGCTGCGGAAGGCCTGGTCGGTGAGCGCGATGGTGAGCTCCTTGCCCCGCGGGTCCTCCATCAGGCGTGCGAGGCGCTCCGCCCGCGCGCGCTCCTCGTGGGTCTGCCCGGCCCGGGCCTCGCGCAGCAGGCTCTCCGCCAGCTCGACCGCGCGGTGGGCCCGCTCGCGGCGTTCGCCGAGGGCGAGGGTGCCGTCCATCGCTCGCAGTCTACTCCACGCTCCTTCGCCCTTCGGGCGAGGCGACCCGGTACGCCGCTTCCCATCCGCCCGGGCGCGAGGGCCATGTAATTCCTACCTGTGGCGGACGTCACGCCGGAGACACCGGCGTGGGCCGCTGGCTCGTAACATCCCGCCGAATAAGGCCGTATCGCTGGCACCTCGGATGCAACTTCGTGCGTGCACAATGAGCCTCCTCGGAGACGTCAGCCAGCCTTCGGGTCGCATCCTGGTGGTCGACGACGATCCGCGCGCGCGCGACCTGATCGTCTCGAGCCTTCGCGCGGACGGCCACGACGTCGACGCGAGCGGCAACGGGCTCGAGGCCCTGCGCCTGCTGGGACGCGAGTGGTACGACGTGATCGTGTCCAACCTGCGGATGCCGGAGCTGGACGGCCCGAGTCTCTACAGCGCGGTGACGCGTCGGTGGCCCGCGCCGCCTCCGCTGCTGTTCCTGGCCGGCCTCGGCGGCACCTCCGAGTACGACGGCTTCCTGAAGGTGATCCGGGCCCACGTGCTGCCCAAGCCGTTCACGATCCGCGCTCTGCGGCGGGCCATCAAGGAGATGCTGTGAGCCGGGCGCGGTCGATCCGCTGGCTGGCCGGCGTGGGAGCGGGAGCGATGCTGGCCGCTGGATGCGCGAGCCCGCTGGCGAGCGGGATCCCCGCCTATCCCTCGGCGGGCCCGCTCGAGTCCGACACGCAGGCGTGCGAGCAGTCGGCGACCGGCCGCGCGGAGTTCGAGCGCCGCGCCGACTACATGGCCTGCATGATCTCGCGCGGCTACCGGACCTACGTCTCGATGGCCACCTACTGGACGATGGCCGAGCTGTCGGTGTCGGCCTCCGCCTCCGGCAAGCGAGCCCGGGCCCAGCAGTCGCAGAGCCAGGTGCTGGCCGATCTCCAGACGTGCGCGACGGAGGCGGGAGCGGTCGCGGGCGCCCGGCCGATGGAGCTGGCGGAAGCGGTCGACTGGGTGAACGTGAAGTTGCTGGGGCGCGGCGAGCGGGTGCGGGACGCCAACCTCACGAGCGCGGTTTCCGACTGCCTGATGAAGCGCGGCTACACCACGCACCCGCCGAGACGGCTCGCCGCCGACTAGCGCACCCCCACCTCGTCGAGGTGCCGCAGCATGGCGGCGGAGTCCTGATGGACGCGACAGGCGCCCGCCCGCTCCAGCGCGTCTTGGCCGTAGCCGTTCGATAGCAGCCCGATCCCCGCCGCGCCGGCGCGCCGCCGCCTCGACGGGCGTCGCGCGCTCCACGGGATGCTCCCCGGTGCGGTGCTCGGTAACTCGCACCCCGCACTTCTTCCCTGCCGCACCGCCGCGACCGAATGCGATCCGGCCGCGCCGCGCTCGAATCGGGAAGCGCTCGCTCCCGGCACAGGGCATGCTCGGTCCCCATGGGGCGCCGCCTGCCCGTGGTCCAGGACGGCAAGGTGATGGGCATCGTGAGCCTCGGCGCAAGTCGACGCGCCCGCCGCCGCGCAGACGCCGGGCACCGGCACCGGCTCGCCGGGCATGCCGATGCCGGGGACGGGCTCCAGCACGCCGGGCATGCCGTGGACCACGGCCCCGAGCCGGCCCGGAACCACCATGCCGACCGTGCCGGGGAGTCCGACGCCGCAGATGCCGGGCACCTCGACGCCGGGCGTGCCGGGGAGCACCACGCCGGGCATCCCGGATCCGACGCCGGGTGCAGTGCCCACCGGGCCAGGGATGCCGGCCCGGCAGCTCGATGTGCATGCCCAGCCAGCCGGGCGCGCCCATCCCGCCGAGCACCCGATAGCGGAGCGCTCGCGCGGCGCCGGCGCGCGCACCTAGGCGGCGAGCCGCCACTGCGCGAGCGACGCCCGCGCGTTGCCTCCGCTGCGGTCCGGCACGATCGTCAGCTCCAGCACGGTGGCGCCCCCCAGGTCCACGCGGTAGTCCTCGGCCTCCCGGATCGTGTCGGGCGGGCCGAAGTTCCACTGCTGGCGGACGATGTCACGAAACGTCCCGCCATCCGGCGACCAGCGCAGCAGGAACTCCTGCGACCGGGCGATGTCGGGCTCGACGAACAGCGGCCAGGTCCGCGTGGCATCGAGGGCAGTGCATGAGCGCTCGTCTCCCTGTGCGTGAGTCAAAGCAAGGCGAGTGCCGGGGTCCAGCCATTGCACGGGCATGGCGGCAAGGCCGAAATTCCATGGGCGCTCCGCGCATCCGAGGCGTCGCCCACGGACATCGGGAACACGGCCGAGGCAGGCGGCCGAGGAAGCGGAAGGGATTACCCGGTCGCGCTGTCGTGTCGCGCGCGGGCCCCGGATCGGTGGGGAGACTGGGCTGCCGCTCGGCCCGCCGATCCCGCGCGACCTCGTTCGTTTGCACCAGGCATGCGGTCTCGCCCACACCGTTCGATCACTGGCACGTCGGTTGCTGCCCCTTGCTGTCAAGAGCAACGAAGAGGGAGAAGCTATGAAGGGTGCCAACCCCCGAGCGGTTTGCGATAAACGTCCCAGGTTGGTAGGGGACGGGATCGTGAACCACTCACCGCATGGAGGTTGGCATGCACTACTGTGGGCT
>Ga0070741_10001952_pt1 | contig 58185 bp, 54 predicted proteins | sample Coa_R1_4_FD_66440 | JGI IMG/M metagenome (GOLD analysis project Ga0070741, IMG submission 66440) | Surface soil microbial communities from Centralia Pennsylvania, which are recovering from an underground coalmine fire - Coalmine... | ecosystem: Environmental > Terrestrial > Soil > Unclassified ... | reverse complement strand
CCACTCCTCGGGGACGAGCTCGTGCTCGGTCAGCTGGCGGCGGACCTTGTCGGGATCGGCGTTCTCCCGGTCGATCTTGTTGATGGCCACGATGATCGGCACCTCGGCCGACTTGGCGTGATTCAGCGCTTCGACCGTCTGGGGCATGACGCCGTCGTCGGCCGCCACCACCAGGATGACGATGTCGGTCGCCTCGGCACCCCGGGCCCGCATGGCGGTGAACGCCTCGTGGCCCGGCGTATCGATGAAGGTGATCTTCCGGCCGTTCTGGACGGTCTGGTAGGCACCGATGTGCTGGGTGATGCCGCCGGCCTCGCCGGCCACCACGTTCGTCTGGCGGATGCGGTCGAGCAGCTTCGTCTTGCCGTGGTCGACGTGGCCCATGACGGTGACGATCGGCGCCCTCGGTTCGAGCAGCGACTCGTCGTCCTCGTCGTCGTCGTCGAACGACAGCAGCTTCTGCAGCTCGAGCTCGGCCTCCATGCCGGGCTCGACGAGGATCACGTTGGCGCCGAGCTCCTCGGCGATCAGCTCGATCATCTCGTCGGGCAGCGACTGGGTGGCCGTGACCATCTCGCCGGCCATCATCAGCATGCGGACGATGTCGGCCGGGGTCCGGTTGAGCTTGGGCGCCAGGTCCTGGATGGTGGTGAGCCGGGGGACGACGATCTCGCCCTCGGGTACCGGTGCGTCGGCCGGGGTGTAGCTCGGCGACGCATGCGGCGTCAGCTCCTCGCCGCGACCGCGCTTCTTCTTCCGCCGAGGCCGCTGCTGAGGGCCGGGCCGGCCGCGACCGGCGAACCCGCCGCCGGGACCGCCGCCACCACCGGGGCCGCCGCGGCCGGGGAAGCCGCCGCCACCGCCGCCGGGACCGCCACCGCCGGGACCGCCGCGGTAACCGCCACCGCCGCCGCCTCCACCGGGGCCGCCGCCGGTCCGCGGCGGGCCGCCGCGGGGCGCGAAACCACCGCCGGTACGGGGCGGGCCGCCACCGGGGCCACCCCGGGCACCGCCACCGCCGCCACCAGGGCCGCCTCGGCCCTGGAAACCTCCGCCCCGGGGCCCACCGGGGCCGCCGGGACCACCGCCCGGGCCGGAGGTGCGGGGCGCACCGGGCGGGGGCGGAATGGGCTTGCCGGACATGCTGCGGGGCGGGGGCGGCGGGATGCGCCGCCCGTCGGGCGCGGCAGGCCCGCCGTTGCCGCCGGGAGCGGGAGCTCCGGGGCCGGCACCGGGGCCACCGGGAGCCCGGCCACCCGGGCCACCGCCCTGCCGGCCGCCACCGGGACCGCCGGGACCTCCACCGGAACGACCTCCACCGGGAGCGCCGCCGCCATGACCGCCCGGACGGCCGCCAGCGGGGGCGGGGCCGGGGGCGGGCGGGGCGGGCGGCGCCGGAACGCTGGCCGCCGCCGGGCGCGGCGCCTCGGCCGCCGGCCGGGGGGCCGCCTCCGCCGCCGGACGCTCGCCGAGCGGGGCCTCGCCCGGACCGGGCGACGGCTGGATCGGCTGCACCCGCTCGGGCATCGGGGCCCGCGGGGGCGGCGGCGGCTGGGGCATGTCGGGGCGGGGCGCCGGCCGGCCGCCGCCCTCGGTCGACCGGATCACCCGGTGGACCGGGGCCGCAGGCTCGGGCGCGGCACCGCCGTCGCCCTCACTTCCGGCCGGAGCGCCGGCCGGCGCCGAGGCGGCCACCGGCTCGTGCTCGTCGGGCTGGGTCGGGCGGCGGAGACCCTCGGCGTCGGCGAGACGGCGCACGCGGTCGGCCTGCGGGTCCTCGATGCTCGAGGAGTGGCTCTTGACGCCGATCCGCAGGCGTTCGCAGAGATCAAGGGCTTCCTTGTTGGACAGCCCGAGCTCTCGCGCCAGCTCGTAGACCCGGATCCTCTTGTTCGCCATCTACGCTCCGCCAACCCCTTCCCATCCCTGGCCCGTCGGGCCGTGGGGGGCGCTCGGGCCCCCGCTCAACAGTTTTCCACGCAGGACGTCCAACTCACGCCCCGGGACCTCGCAGCGCAGCGCCCGCCCGAAGGCCCGGCGCTTGACAGCGCCCTCGAAACAGGCTTCCGATCCTGCGCACAGCCACGCTCCCCGCCCCGGTTCGAGGCGGCCCACGGCCAGCGACCCGTCGGGCCGCCGGGCGACGCGCACCAGCTGACCGGCCGGATTCGCCTTGCGGCGGCAGCCGATGCAGGTGCGCTCGGGGGCGCGGGAGCGGACGGCGGCGTCAGGCATCGGGGCCCTCTCCGGCCTCGGCGGCCACGGCCGGCGACGCCGGAGCGTCAGCGACGGCTTCCCCGGCCGCAGCGGCGGCGTCCGGGGCGCCTTCCGGCCCCGGTTCGGCGCCCGCGCCGGCCGGGGCGATGTTCTCGTCGGGCTTCTCCTCCGCTTCGTCAGCGGCGGCTTCCGTTCCGCCGTAACCGGCGTCGGAGGCGGAGACCGCCTCGCCGCCCTCGGCGGGCTGCCAGACCATCTCGCCCGACTCGCTGGTGACCCACTCGCCGGCGGCCCACTCCTCCTCCTCGGCGGGGGCCTGCTCCTCCTCGAAGAGCTGCGACTCGCTCTTGATGTCGACCCGCCAGCCGGTGAGGCGGGCGGCCAGGCGGGCGTTCTGCCCCTCCTTGCCGATGGCCACCGACAGCTGGTAGTCGGGCACGACGACCTCGGCCGTCCCTGTCTCGGGGACGATGCGGACTTCCTTGACCTTGGCCGGCGACAGCGCCTTCATCACGAACTCGGCCGGGTCGGGCGAGTAGGGCACGATGTCGACCTTCTCGCCCCGCAGCTCGTTGACGACCATCCGCACCCGCGAGCCGCGGGCGCCGACGCAGGCGCCGACGGGGTCGACGTTGGGGTCGTTGGCCGCCACGGCGATCTTGGTGCGGTGGCCGGGCTCCCGGGCGATGGCCTTGATCTCGACCACGCCCTCGACGATCTCGGGCACCTCGAGCTGGAACAGCCGGAGGATGAGGCCGGGGTGCGTGCGGGACACGACGATCTGCGGGCCCTTCGACGTGCGGCGCACCTCGACGATGTAGGCCTTGAGCCGGGCGCCGTGCTCGTAGCGCTCGTAGGGCACCTGTTCCGCCTGGGGCAGCAGCGCTTCGACCTTGCCCAGGTCGAGCAGCGTGTAGCGGTGGTCGGACTGCTGGATGATCCCGGTGACGATGTCGCCCTCGCGGCCGGCGTACTCCTCGTACTTCATCTCCCGCTCGGCCTCGCGGATCCGCTGGAGGATCACCTGCTTGGCGGTCTGGGCGGCGATGCGGCCGAAGTCGGACGGCGTGTCGTCCCACTCCCGGACGACGTCGCCGTTCTCGTCGAGCTCCTGGGCCACGACCCGGATCTCGCCGCTCTCGGCGTCGATCTCGACCAGCGCCTCCTCGGCGGCGTTGGGCATCCGCTTGTAGGCGGTGACGAGCGCGTTGGCCAGAGCCTCGAGGAGGACCTCGAAGTTGATGCCCTTCTCCCGCTCGATGACCCGGAGGGCCTCCATCAGCTCGAAGTTCATCGTCCTGACCTCTCCTTGACCGGCCCGTTCTTCTTCGCCTGCTTGGCCGGACCGATGGGCTTCGGGGCGGGACCCCACTCGAAGACGGTGCGGGCCGAGGCGATTGCGTCGTAGGTGAAGCGGCGCGGCTGTCCGTCGACCTCGAGGTCGATGCCACCGTCGTCGGCGGCGAGCAGCAGCCCGCGGTGGCGCCGGGCGCCGGCGACGGCTTCGTGCGACTTGACGGAGATCTCCGTGCCCACGAAGCGGGCGAATTCGGCCGGGCGCCGCAGGGGGCGCTCCACGCCGGGGCTCGACAGCTCCAGGTTGTAGGGACCGGAGACGGCGTCGACGGTGTCGAGCGCGTCGGACACCGGCCCCGTCGCCTCGGCCAGCGTGTCGAGGTCGATGCCACCGTCGCGGTCGACGAGGATCCGCAGGGTGCGGGCCCTGCCGGAGCCGACGACCTCCACGTCGACCAGCTCCAGCCCGAGGGACGACAGGATCGGCTCGGCCGCGGCCCGTATCGCATTCTGGTTAGCCACCACGGCCGCGCACCTCCTTCGTCCTCTCAAGAAAAAACGTGGGCTCACGCCCACGTCCCGCTCCCGCTCGGCTGAGTGACCCACCAATATAGTCCGGCAGGGCGCGGTCGCGCCCGCTTCCGGCCGGTCCGCAACGGGGGCCGGTCAGCCCTGTGAGACTAACGCGACCGCGTCCCCCAGGGCCACCTCATCCCGTTCCCCGGTGCGCCGGTCCTTCCGTTCGACGACTCCCTTCGCCAGCCCCTTGGCCCCGAGGACCAGCTGGACGGGCATCCCGAGCAGATCGGCGTCGGCGAACTTCACGCCGGGGCTCTGGTCGCGGTCGTCGTAGAGGACGTCGACGCCGGCGGCGGTGAGCTCGGCGTAGAGCCGGTCGGCGGCGGCCCGGACCTCGGGGGCGGCGTCGCCCTTCCCCGGCAGGCTGACGAGGTGGACGGCGTAGGGGGCGAGCGCCGCCGGCCAGGCCAGGCCGGCCGCGTCGTGGTGCTCTTCGACGACGGCCGCCACCACCCGCGAGACGCCGATCCCGTAGCAGCCCATCACCATCGGGTGCTGCTGGCCCGTCTCGTCGGTGTACTCGGCGCCGAGGGCCACCGAGTACTTCGTGCCCAGCTGGAACGTGTGGCCGACCTCGATGCCCCGGTCGACCGACAGCGGCTGCCCGCAGCGGGGGCAGGCGTCGCCGGTCGCCACCGTGACGAGATCGGCGAAGGTGTCGACCTCGAAGTCGCGCCCGAGAACGGCGTGGCGTACATGGTGGTCGACCGTGTTCGCCCCGGTGACCCAGCCCTCGGCCGGGCCGGCGCCCACCGCCGGGTCGGCCACCCGGACGGCGGCCCCGGGAAAGTGCGGGCCGATGTAGCCCTTGGGGACGTCGGGATGGGCCTCGAAGTCGGCGTCCTCCCACAGCCGGACCTTGCGGCCGGCCAGCGCCCGGTTGAGGGCGAAGGGGTTGACCTCGCGGTCGCCGGGGACGAGGGCGAGACCCATCTCGCCGTCGACGTCGAAGGCGATGCACTTGAGCATGGCGCCCGGCGCCACCCCCAGGAACTCGGCCACGCCCTTGATGCCGGGGAGGTCGGGCGTGTGCTCCGGCGCCATGGCGGCGACGCCGCGGTGATCGGTCCCCACGGCGTCGGCCGGGGGCGCGGCCCGCACCGCCGCCTCCACGTTGGCGGCGTAGTCGCAGGCCTTGCACCAGACGAAGTCGTCCTCCCCCACCGCCGCCACGGCCATGAACTCGTGGTTCACGTCGCCGCCGATCTCGCCGGCCTGGGCCTCCACCGGCCGGAACGACAGCCCGCAGCGCTCGAAGACCCGGTGGTAGGCGTCGTACATCGCCTTGTAGCTGGCCTTGAGGCCCTCGATGTCGGCGTCGAAGGAGTAGGCGTCCTTCATCAGGAACTCGCGGCTGCGCAGCAGCCCGAAGCGGGGCCGCAGCTCGTCGCGGTACTTCCAGTTGATCTGGTACAGGTTCACCGGCAGGTCGCGGTAGCTGCCGTACTCCCCCGCCGCCGTGACGGTGATGACCTCCTCGGCGGTCGGCGCCAGGGCGAAGCCGGTGTCCTTGCGGTCGGTGAGCTTGAACATGAGCGGCCCGTAGGCCTTGTCGCGGCCCGTCCGCTGCCACAGCTCCAGCGGCTGGACGATCGGCAGCAGCAGCTCCTGGGCGCCGGCGGCGTCCATCTCCTCCCTGACGATCTGCTCCACCTTCCGCAGCACCCGGTAGCCGAGCGGCAGCCAGGAGTACACGCCCGCCGCCACCTTGCGGATGAAGCCGGCCCGCACCAGCAGCCGGTGGCTGTCGACCTCGGCGTCGGACGGGTCGTCCCGGAGGGTCCGCAGGAAGAGCTGTGACATCCGCATGGCCCCGAGGCTACCGGCCCCGGCGGCCCGACCTCGGCGCTTTAACCGGCGATGTCGCGGATGCGGGCGAGGCGGCCGGCGTCGTCGTTGGCGTCTTCGCCCTGCTCCCCCAGCAGCGCCGCCCGGGTGGCGGCCGCCTCGGCCTCCGCTCCGGCGTCGGCCGAGGCCAGCCGGGCTTCGATGCCCTCGGCCATGATCCGCTCGGCCTCGTCGACCAGGGCGGCGACCATCTCGGCCTCGGGGACCACCCGCACCACCTGGCCCCGGACGAACAGGTGGCCCTTGCCCCGGCCGGCGGCGATGCCGAGGTCGGCCTCCCGGGCCTCGCCGGGGCCGTTGACCACGCAACCCATGACCGCCACCTGCAGGGGGATGTTCCGTTCGGCCAGCGCCGCCTCGGCCTCCCGGGCCACCCGGATCACGTCGACCTCGGCCCGGCCGCACGACGGGCAGGCGATGAGGTCGAGGCCCTTGCGCTCCCGCAGGCCGAGCACCTCCAGGAGCTTGCGCCCGGCCCGGGCCTCCTCGACGGGGTCGGCGGTGAGCGAGAAGCGGATGGTGTCGCCGATGCCCTCGGCCAGCAACGTGCCGATTCCGGCCACCGACTTGATCAGCCCCTGGGGTGGCGGGCCGGCCTCGGTCACGCCGAGGTGGAGCGGGTGGTCGACGGTGTCGGCCAGCAGCCGGTAGGCGTCGATCATCAGCGGCACCGACGACGCCTTGACCGAGATCTTGACGTCGGAGAAGCCGACCTCCTCGAACAGCGCCAGCTCGTGCAGGGCGCTGGCCACCAGCGCCTCCGGCGTGGCGCCGCCGTACTGCTCGTACAGCGCCGGGTCGAGGCTCCCGCCGTTGACGCCGATGCGGATGGGGAGCCCCCGGTCCTTGGCCTCCCGGGCCACCGTGCGGATGTGGTCGGCCTTGCGGATGTTGCCCGGGTTGAGCCGCAGCCCGGCCACCCCGGCCTCCATGGCCGCCAGGGCCAGCTTGTACTGGAAGTGGATGTCGGCGATGAGGGGGACGGGCGAGCGGGGCACGATCCGGGCCAGGCCCTCGGCCGCCTCCTCCTCGTTGCAGGTGCAGCGGACGATGTCGGCCCCCGCCCCCGACAGGGCGTAGATCTGGGCCAGCGTCCCGTCGACGTCGGCCGTCTTGGTCGTGGTCATCGACTGGACGGTGACCGGCGCGCCGCCGCCCACGGCCACGGAACCGACATGGATCTGGCGGGTGGTCCGGCGGGGAATCATCGATCCCCAATGTAGGACGACCGGCGCGGGGATCCCGCCTGCACGATGCGGAGATCCTGCGGAGCTACTGCTTCACCGGGTTGAAGATGTCGAGATACAGCGCGGTGAGACCCATGAACACCAGCACCACCAGCACGGCGGCGGTGATCGGCATCAGCTTCTGCACGTCGACCTGCACCCGGCGCTTCTTCACCGTCGAGGCGATCTTCTCGTAGGTGGCGATGGCCACGTGGCCGCCGTCGAGCGGCAGCAGCGGCACCATGTTGAAGATCCCGACGAACACGTTGATGGCGAAGAGGAACATGAGGACGGCGTACCACCCGTCGGCCACCGCCTCGCTGGCCACCCGGGTGGCTCCCACCGGCGACAGCAGCCGGTTGTTCTCGTTGCCGCCCTTGCCCTGGATCAGGTGCCCGTAGTTCGAGATGCCGTTGGGCGAGAAGATGCCCCCGAGGGCCTTCACCGTGGCCCACATGAAGCGGGGCATGTCGGTGACGGTGGAGCCGATGGCGGCCGGGACCGACTTGCGCTGGTAGTAGCGCTCCGGCCCGATCCCGACGCGGGGGATGTCCTTGCCGTCGACCTGCACGGCTTTCGGCTTGAGGGAGATGTCGAGCCGCTGGCCCGTCCCCTTGCGGACGACGGTGAACGTCAGTTGCTGCTCACCGTGGGCCTGGACGTAGGTGGGGATGTCGTCCCACTGGTGCACGGTGACGCCGTTGACCGCCACGATCTTGTCGCCGACCCGGAAGTCGCTGTGGGAGGCCGGGGAGTCGGCCACGATCTGCTGCACGACGGGCCGGACGTCGGGCAGGCCGACGACGGCGAACACGAGGAACAGCAGCACGGCGGCGATGATGAAGTGCATCGTGGAGCCGGCCACGGCCACGCCCAGGCGGTCGCGGTAGGGCTTGGCCCGGTACGTGCGCTCCTCGTCGGCGGGGTCGACGACGTCGACGTTGCTCATCCCGATGATGCGGACGTAGCCGCCGGCCGGGATGGCCTTGACGCCGTACTCCGTCTCGCCCCGCCGGATCGACCACAGCCGGGGGCCGAAGCCCAGGAAGAACTCGGTGACCTTCATGCCCGCCCGCTTGGCCATCACGAAGTGGCCGAGCTCGTGGAGCATGATCATGGCCACGATGGCCGCCAGCACGCCGATGGTGCCGGCCAGGCGGGGCCGGGCGAAGGCCAGGACGACGATGCCGATCAGGAGGAGCACGGCGGTGAGCGCCGCCTGACGCCCGCTGGCCGTGGCCTGCGGTGGCTCGACGGCGGCCAGCTCGCTCTCCGCCAGCTCTTCAGGGGTCGGACTCTTCACGCGGCGTTCCTCCGGTCCACGGCCGTGGCTGCCCGCCGGCGGGCCAGGCCATCGGATTCGACAACGTCCTCGATCGTCGCGACGTTCCCGGGGCGGTGCCCGTCGAGCACTTCACCGACAACATCAGCGATCCCCCGCCACGACAGCCGCCCGTCGAGGAAGGCGGCCACCGCCACCTCGTTGGCGGCATTGAGGGTGGCCGGGGCGTCGCCCCCGGCGGTGGCGGCCCGGTAGGCCAGCCCGAGGCAGGGAAAGGCCTCGAGATCGGGCGATTCGAACGTCAGGGTCCCCAGGCGGGCCCAGTCGATGACGCCGACCGGCTGGGACACCCGGCCGGGAGCGGCCAGGGCGTAGGCGATCGGCAGGCGCATGTCGGGCATCGACAGCTGGGCGATCGTCGACCCGTCGGTGAACTCGACCATGCCGTGGATCACCGACTGGGGGTGCACGACCACCTCGATCCGCTCCAGCCCCACCTCGAACAGCTCCCGGGCTTCGATCACCTCGAGCCCCTTGTTCATGAGCGTCGAGCTGTCGACGGTGATCTTCGGACCCATCGACCACGTCGGATGGGCCAGGGCGTCGGCCACCGTCACCCGCTCCAGCTCGGCCCTCGACCGGCCCCGGAACGGCCCGCCGCTGGCGGTGAGGAGGATCCGGCGCACCGCGCCGGCCGGGCCGGCCTGGAGGGCCTGGTAGACGGCCGAGTGCTCGGAGTCGACGGGGACGATCTCCCCGCCGCCCTTCGTCCGGGCGGCGGCCACCACCGGGCCGGCGGCGATGAGGCTCTCCTTGTTGGCCAGGGCCAGCCGCTTGCCGGCCTCCAGGGCGGCCACCGTGGCCGGCAGGCCGGCGAAGCCGACGACGGCGTTGAGGACGATGTCGACGTCGGCCAGCCCGGCCAGCCCGGCCAGGACACCGGCGTCGCCGGCGGCGCAGCGGGCCCGGCCCTCCGGCACACCGAACTCCGCCGCCTGCTCGGCCAGCAGCTGCTCGTTGCGGCCGGCGGCCAGGGCCACCACCTGGTAGGCCCCCGGGTTGGCCCGGACGACGTCGAGCGCCTGGGTCCCGACCGACCCTGTCGACCCCAGAATGGCCAGCCGGACGGGTGGCGCGCTGATCACGCCGACCACGGTAAACGATCCGGCTGGGAATCAGCTCAGATCCGGTACATCTTCCCTAGACGACGTCGAGGAGTTTGATGAGGTAGTAGACCGCCGGCAGGGCGAACAGCATGGCGTCGAAGCGGTCGAGGACGCCGCCGTGGCCGGGGAGGATGCCGCCCAGGTCCTTCACGCCGAGGTCACGCTTGAGCAGCGACTCGCACAGGTCGCCGAGGGGGGCGACCACCGCCACCACGACCCCGAGCGCCAGGGCGCTGAAGTGGCCCCAGGGGCTGATGCTGCCGACGAGGATGAACCCGACCACGATCGAGCCCGCCATGCCGGCCAGCAGGCCCTCGACGGTCTTGTTGGGCGAGATCTGGGGGGCGATGTGGCGTCGCCCGAACCGCCGCCCGGCCAGGTAGCCGCAGATGTCGACGGCCACGCAGCACAGGACGACGCCGAGGAGCAGGCCGATCCCGTCGGGCAGCGCCAGGATGAGCCCGGCGAAGCCGCCCATGACCCCGACGTAGCCGAAGGCGAGGAACGTCGAGGCGATCCCCGGGGCGGGGCGGGCCTTGGTCAGCCCGGCCAGGTACCAGAGCAGCGTGGCCGGGGCGACGAAGGCCACCGCGGCGGTGAAGGCGCCCTCGCCGCTGTGGTAGGCGCCGAGCACCAGCCCCACCGACCCCACCAGCGCCACCAGCCCGGCCGGCCGGTAGCCCTGGGTCCGCAGCGCCCCGCACAGCTCGATGACGCCGACGCCGACGATCAGGCTGACGAGCACGGCCGCCGGCCCCGGGCCGGCGTTGAGCACCAGCAGGCCGCCGGCGGCCATGGCCAGCCCGGTGACGACCCGGGTCACCAGGTCGGAGCCGAACCCCTTCGGCCGGCCCGATCCCTCGGGGTCGGGCGGCACCGGGCGCAGCCGGCTCACGCTGGCCGCCGCGGCGGGGGCGCCGCCCTCGTCGGCGGCGTCTCGCTCCCGGCCGGCACCGGCCTCCGGGGCAGGAGCGGGAGCGGGCGGGGCGGGCGCGGCGCGCCGGCGGGCGGCGGCCAGGCGCTCCCCGGCCGCCGACGGGTGGCCGGTGAGACGGGCGGCCTCCGCCGGGCGCTGGCGCAGTACGTCGGACCACACGTCGAGGTCGTCGGCCCCACCCCGGCCCCGCGGCGCCCGGCCGGTGAGGTCGATGGTGGCGCCCATCCCGATCCGGCGGTTCCCGGGGGAGCCACCCGGGCCCCCGGAGTCGGCGTCCGTCTCGTCGGCGAGAACATCGCAGTCGGCCTCCTCGGCCCCAACGAGAGCTGGCTCGGGCTCTTCCAGCACCGGCTCCTCCGCCGGCTCGGCCCACTGGAGCGGCAGCGCCGCCCCGGCGCCGCCCGGTGCCGGGCCGCCGGCCACCCGCTCCCGCTTGGGCCGCCCACCGCTGGCCCGCCGTTCCGCGAGTTCGTCGTCGTGCCGGTCCGCCACACCAACCCCCTGTGAGGCCCAACGGGAAGCTTCCGGGGAAGCCTAATGCGGGCCTTCCAGAACCCGGTGGACCCTCGCATCCGGGCGCTCCACCCCCCCGAAACCCCGGCGACAGCCGGCGCGGGTCGGGGCGGGGGGTACTAGACCTCCATCATCTCCTGTTCCTTGTGGGCGGCCAGCTGGTCGATCTCGGCCACGAACTCGTGGGTGAGCTTCTCGAGCTCCTTCTCGGCCCGGTCGAGGTCGTCCTCCGACAGCTCGCCCTCCTTCTGGAAGGCCTCGAGGTCGTGACGGGCGGTGCGGCGCAGGTTGCGGACGGCGACGCGGGCCTCCTCGGCCCGGTGCTTCACGATCTTGACCATCTCCTTGCGGCGCTCGGCCGTCAGCTGGGGGAAGGCCAGCCGGATCACGGCGCCGTCGTTGCTCGGCGTGATGCCGAGGTCGGAGGCCTGGATGGCCTTCTCGATGGCCTTGATGGCGTTCTTGTCGTAGGGGGAGATGACCAGGAGGCGGGGCTCGGGCACCGAGAACCCGGCCAGCTGCTGGAGCGGCACCTCGGAGCCGTAGTAGTCGACCCGCAGCTTCTCGACGAAGATCGGGCTCGCCCGCCCCGTCCGGATGGAGCCGAACTCGCCCTGCAGGTGGTCTCGGGCCTTGACCATCTTGTCCTTGGTCTCGGCGAGGACGTCGTCCTGGATCACCCGTCCCCCTTCACTAGTCGACCAGCGTGCCGATCTGCTCCCCGGTCAGTACCCGGTGGATGTTGCCCGGCTTCAGGACGTCGAAGACCACGATCGGCAGCTTGTTGTCGCGGCAGAACGTGATGGCCGTCGAGTCCATGATCTTGAGGCCCTGGTTGATGACGTCGATGTAGGTGATCTTGTCGTACCGCTTGGCGTCGGGGTTGGTGCGGGGGTCGGCGGTGTAGACCCCGTCGACGCCGGAGTGCGTGCCCTTGAGGATCACCCCGGCCCCGATCTCGGCCGCCCGCAGGGCGGCGGTGGTGTCGGTGGTGAAGTACGGGTTGCCGGTGCCGGCGGCGAAGATCACCACCCGGCCCTTCTCCAGGTGCCGGGTGGCCCGCCGCCGGATGTAGGGCTCGGCCACCTGCGACATGTGGATCGCCGTCTGGACCCGCGTCGGCTGGCCGATGTCCTCCAGGGCGTCCTGGAGGGCCAGGGCGTTGATGACGGTGGCCAGCATGCCCATGTTGTCGGCGGTCGGGCGGTCCATGCCCCGGGAGGCCCCCTTCAGCCCCCGGAAGATGTTGCCGCCGCCGACGACGATGGCGATCTGGACGTTGAGGGCGTCGACGGCGTCGGCCACTTCCTCGGCCAGGCGCTTGACGACCACGGCGTCGATGCCGGAACCGATGGAGGAGTCGGCGAACGCCTCGCCCGACAGCTTGAGCAGCACTCTCCCCCAACGGCTCTCGGCCACGACGGCGACCCTACTCCTCGCCGACCTTGATCCGGGCGAACCGGGTCACCTTGGCATCGGACCCGAGGCCCGACAGCAGCGACCCGACCGTGACCTTGGGGTCGCGGACGAAGCCCTGCTCGACGAGGCAGTTCTCCTTGAAGAAGCCGCCGATCCGGCCCTCGACGATCTTGGGGATGGCCGCTTCGGGCTTGCCCTCGTTACGGGTCAGGTTCTCGAGCACGGCCTTCTCGGCCTCGATCACGTCGGCCGGGACCTCGTCGCGGCTGACCCAGCGGGGGGCGGCCGAGGCGATGTGGAGGGCGATGTCGTGCCCGATCTCGACGGCCTTGGGGTCGGAGGGGTCGACGCCGGCCAGCTCGACCAGCACGCCGATCATGCCCCGCTCCTGCTGGATGTGCTTGTAGCCCTCGATGAGGCCGCCGCTCACCTCGAAGCGGGCGATCCGGCCGAGGGCGATGTTCTCGCCGAGGCTGCCGGCCATGCCCTTGACGAAGTCGTCGACGGACTGGGACGGGTCGCCGGCGTAGGGCCGGGCGGCGATGTCCTCGCCCTGCTCGGCCACCTGCTTGGCCAGGGTGGCCACGGCCGACTTGAAGCCGTCGCCCTTGGCCACGAAGTCGGTCTCGCAGGTCAGCTCGACCACGGCCCCGACGTTGCCCTCGACGAACACGTCGACGGTGCCCTGGGAGGCGGCCCGGCCGGCCCGCTTGCCGGCGGCGGCGAGGCCCTTCTCCCGCAGCCAGGTCTTGGCCTTCTCCATGTCGCCCTCGGACTCCTCGAGGGCCTTCTTGCAGTCCATCATCCCGGCCCCGGAGACCTTCCGGAGCGCGGCAACGTCCTTGGCGGAGATGTCAGGCATGGGGGATTTCTCCGAGCTCTCTCAGGCGCCGGCTTCGTCGGCGCCGGCGGGGGCGGTGGCGGTCTCGGCCGGTTCGGGGGCGGCCACGGCGCCGGGGTCGGGCGCGGCGGCCAGCGCCGGCTCGCCGGCGGCGGCCTCGGGGGCGGCGGCCTCGGGGGCGGCGTCGGCCGCGGCCCTGGCGGCCTCGGCGGCGGCGGCCTTGGCCGCGGCCAGGCGCTCCTCCCGCAGGCGCTGGGCGGCGGCGGCCTCGGCCCGGGCCCGGGCCTGGCGCTCGGCCCGGAGGCGCTCGGCCTCGGGGTCGGGCGGCGGCGGCGGGGCGATCGGCTGCGGCTTGGGCAGCACCCGGCCCTTGCGGGACGCCATGTAGCGGCCCTCCTCGACGGCGTCGGCGATGACCCGGCACATGAGCGCCGAGGCCCGGATGGCGTCGTCGTTGCCGGGGATCACGTAGTCGATCAGGTCGGGGTCGCAGTTGGTGTCGACCACGGCCACCACCGGGATGCCGAGCTTGTTGGCCTCGGTGACGGCGATGTGCTCCTTCTTCGTGTCGATCACGAAGATGGCGTCGGGCTGGCGCTCCATGAACCGGATGCCGCCCAGGTTGCGCTTGAGCTTGTCGAGCTCGCGCCGCAGGAGGAGGGCCTCCTTCTTCGGCACGGCGGCGAAGTCGGGCGAGTTCACCTGGCGCTCGAGGTCGTTCATCTTCGAGACCCGGCCGTGGATGGTGGTGAAGTTGGTCAGCATGCCGCCCAGCCAGCGCTGGTTCACGTAGGGCATGCCGGAGCGGCCGGCGCCCTCGGCGATGGGCTCCTGGGCCTGCTTCTTCGTCCCGATGAACATGATCGTGCCGCCCTCGGCGGCCAGGTCCCGGGTGAAGTGGTAGGCTTTCTCGATCCGCTCCAGGGTCTGCTGGAGGTCGATGATGTAGATCCCGTTGCGCTCCCCGAAGATGAACCGCTTCATCTTGGGGTTCCAGCGCCGGGTCTGGTGCCCGAAGTGCACGCCGGCCTCGAGCAGCTGCTTCATGGTCACGACAGCCACAGCCAGGGACTTCCTTTCCTCGGTTCTGTTGTCCGCCGCCCGCTGCGATGCGCCCCGAGGGGCGCACACCGTTGGAGTGCGGGCGTGTGAATTCCCGACCGGGAGGGGTCGGGTTGCCGCCCAGTGTAGCCGGACGGCCGGCGCCCTCCCCGAGGCGGCCCCGGCCGCCCCCGGGCCCTTCCCCGCCCGTTCTGGCGTTCATCCGCCGCCCTGTCCGGGCGGATGAACGCCGGTTGCCGGGGGGCGGCGGCAGGCGGGGCCGTCGAGGGGGGCCAGGGAGATCCGGGGTGGCGGTGCCTCGAAGAGCGGCGCAGGGTCCTGGGGACGGCCGTCGACCCGGTAGCCGAAGTGGACGACGCCGGCGGGGTGGCCGGGCCCGCTGGCGCCGGACTCACCGAGGACCGCGCCCCGCCGGACGGGCCACCCCGGCGTCACCCGTATCCGGCGGAGGTAGGCGTAGGTCGTGCGCCGGCCGCCGGCGTGGACCACCGACACCGCCCAGCTGCGCCCCGCCCGCCCGGCGAAGGCGACGACGCCGTCGCCGGCGGCCCGGACGGGGGTGCCGGGCGGGGCGGCGAAGTCGAGGCCGAGGTGGCGGGGGCCGAAGGGCCTGCGGGGCGGCTCGAACCCCCGCACGAGGGGCCCGTCCACCGGCCGGGACCACCCCTCCGGGCCGGCCTCGCCGGCGGCGACGGGCACGGGAACGGACAGGACGAGGCTGACGACGATGGCGAGCCAGTGGCGGGACACTCTTCCTCCCGGGGGCGCGACGAACCGGCCGGGGGGAAGAGCGGGGGGAAGTTAGCCGGCCAGCCCGCGCTCGGGCTCGAGCAGTCTCGAGCGGAGCTGGAGGATGCCCTTGGTGTGGATCTGGCAGACCCGGCTCTCGGTGACGCCGAGGACCTGGCCGATCTCGGCCAGCGTCAGGCCCTCGTAGTAGTAGAGCGTGAGGACGAGGCGCTCCCGCTCGGGCATGCCCTCGACGGCCTCGGCCAGGATCTGCTTGATCTCCTGGACCTCGAAGGCCTCGACGGGGTCGTCGGTGCCGTCGGCGATGGTGTCGGCCAGCGTCGACTGGCCGCCGTCGCCCGAGTCGCTGCCGGAGAGCAGCTCGTCGAGCGGGACGATGCCGACCAGGGAGATCTGCGACAGGGTCTGGGTGAACTGCTCCCGGGTCATCGACAGCTCGTTGACGACCTCGTGCTCCTCGGGCGTGCGGTGCAGCTCGCCCTCCAGCTTGGCGTAGGCCCGCTCGATGGCCCGGGCCTTGGCCCGCACCGACCGGGGCACCCAGTCGATCGTGCGCAGCTCGTCGATGATGGCGCCCTTGATCCGGGACATGGCGTAGGTCTCGAACTTGTAGCCCCGGGACAGATCGAACTTCTCGATGGCGTCCATCAGCCCGAAGATCCCGTAGCTCACGAGGTCGGACTGCTCGACGTTCTGGGGCAGGCCCACGGCGACCCGGCCGGCCACGAACTTGACCAGCGGCGAATAGTGCAGGATCAGGCGGTCGCGCAGGTCGCGGCTGCCGGTCTGCTTGTACTCCTGCCAGAGCTGCTCGATCACGCTGGCGTCGTCCACAGAGATCCTCTAGGCGCGCGGGTGGGTCGCGTCATAAACCGCGCGGAGGCGGTCCTTGGTCAGATGAGTGTATAGCTGGGTGGTGGCCACATCGGCGTGGCCGAGGAGCTCCTGGACGGCCCGCAGATCGGCCCCCCCTTCCAGGAGGTGGGTGGCATAGGCGTGGCGCAGGCTGTGCGGGCTGATGGCCCGACCGTCGCTGAGCAGCCGCCGTTCGAGGATCCGGCGGGCGTCGCGGGGGGTGAGCCGCCGGCCCCGCCGGTTGAGGAAGAGGGCGTCGGGCGGGGTCAGGGGCCCGGTGAGATTTGCCCGCCCGCCGTCGAGATACGCCCGGATCGCGGCGATGGCCTCCTCCCCCAGCGGGACCCGCCGGACCTTCGAGCGCTTGCCCAGGACGGTCACCAGGCCGCCCCGGAAGTCGACGTCGGACGGGCCGAGCCCGCACAGCTCGCTGATGCGCAGGCCGGCGCCGTAGAGGACTTCGAGCACGGCGGCGTCCCGGAGGGCCACGGCCGCCTCGATCCCCTCCGGCGCGGCGGGGATGTCCTCCAGCAGGGCGGCCACCTCGGCCGCCTTGGGCACCCGGGGCAGGCGGCGGTCGCCTTTGGGGGCCCGCAGGTTGCGGGTGGGGTCGGCGTCGATGACCCCCCGGCGCCGGAGCCAGCCGAAGAACTTCCGCAGGGCCGCCGCCTTGCGGGCGATGGTCGGCCGGGCCATCCCCCGGGTCGTGAGGTAGGCGAGGTAGCGGCGCAGGACGAGATGGTCGACGCCCTCGGGCCCGGCCGCACCGCCCCGCTCGGCCCAGGCCACGAACTGCCGGAGGTCGCTCTCGTAGGCCTGGCGGGTGTGGGGGCTGGCCCCGGTCAGCGAGGCGACGAACGCCTCGACGGGCCACATCAGCCGAACAGGGTCGCCGTCGGCGCCACCTGCCCCCAGGGCAGGTACTCGTTGAAGATCCACGACCGCCGGTGGATGGCGGTCGGGCCGTAGCCGAGGAGGGCGCAGCGGTGCCGGTAGGAGCGGTAGCCGCGGTTCGACTCGAAGTCGTAGCCCGGATAGCACTCGGCCTCGGCGGCCATCAGCCGGTCACGGGTCACCTTGGCCACGATCGACGCCGCCGCCACCGACAGGCACAGGGCGTCGCCGTCGATCACGGTCCTGACCTGGTCGGGGCGCCCGAAGTAGTCGTGGTTGCCGTCGAGGATGATCCGGTCGGGGACGCAGCCCGCTCCGGCCAGGCCGGCCAGCGCCCGCTCGCCCGCCAGCCGGAGCGCGGCCGTCATGCCGAGCTCGTCGCATTCGGCCGGGCTGGCGTGACCCACGGCCGAGGCCAGCGCCCAGCCGACGATCTTGGGGTAGAGCGCCTCCCGCTGGAGGTGGGTGAGCTCCTTGGAGTCCCTCACCTTGAGGATCCGCTTGGGCGCCGGGCCGATGACCACCGCCCCGACCGTCACCGGGCCCGCCCACGCCCCCCGCCCGACCTCGTCGATGCCGCAGACCAGGCCGGCCCCCTCGTCGAAGCATCCCTGCTCGACCAGGAGCTTGGGGGCCCGGGCCCTGCTCGCCTTGATCGGGCGGGTCTTCACCGGCATGGGGCGAAGGTACCAGGGCCCGGGGGGACGGGGGTGCTCCCCGACACGGGCGCGGGCGCCGGAGCGGCGCCCCGCCGGGACAGCCGGCTCAGCGCTCGGCGTCGAGGGAGGCGATGGCCTCGGCCTCCGACGGGTCGGCGGCGGTGGAGAACCAGGCGTCGAGCATCTCGCCGGCCACCGGCGGGCTGACGAGCCGGTTGCTGAGGACGAGGACGTTGGCGTCGTTCCAGCGCCGGGCGCCCCGGGCGGTCTCGGCGTCGGTGCACAGCGCCGCCCGCACCCCGGCCACCTTGTTGGCGGCGATCGAGGCGCCGGTGCCCGTCCAGCAGCAGAGGACGGCCGTGTCGGTCTCCCCGCTGACCACCAGCTCGCCGACCCGCCGGCCGACCTCGGCCCAGTCGAGCTGCTCGCCGCCGGGCGGGCCGACGAGGACGACCTCGTGGCCCCGGCCCCGCAGGTCGTCGGCCAGCGCCTCGGTGAGGGCCGTCCGCTCGTCGCTGCCGAGTGCGATCCGCACGTTGACTACCGTAACCGGCCGTATGGCCGAGCCGAAGGTCCTGACGATGGTGCTGGCCGGCGGAGAGGGCAAGCGGCTGGCTCCCCTCACCGCCGACCGGGCGAAGCCCGCCGTGCCCTTCGGCGGCCACTACCGGATCGTCGACTTCGCCCTGTCGAACATGGCCAACGCCGGCTACCTCCACATCGTGGTGCTGACCCAGTACAAGAGCCACAGCCTCGACCTCCACATCACCCGGACGTGGCGGCTGTCGACGCTGCTCGGCTCCTATGTGACCCCGGTCCCGGCCCAGATGCGGCGGGGGCCCCGGTGGTTCGCCGGCTCGGCCGACGCCATCTACCAGAACCTCAACCTGGTCCACGACGAGGGGCCGGAGTACATCCTGGTGTTCGGCGCCGACCACATCTACCGGATGGACCCCCGCCAGATGGTCGAGCAGCACATCGCCTCCGGGGCCGGGGTCACGGTGGCCGGCATCCGGGCGCCCCGCTCCCAGGCCAACCAGCTGGGCGTGATCGAGGTGGGCGACGGGACGAGGGTCGCCTCCTTCAAGGAGAAGCCCCCCGAGGCGCCCGGCCTCCCCGACTCGCCCGACGAGATCTTCGCCTCCATGGGCAACTACGTCTTCACCACCAAGACGCTGATCGACATCGTCAGCCTCGACGCCGAGGACCAGAACTCCCACCACGACATCGGCGGCAGCATCATCCCCGCCCTCGTCGAAGCGGGCGAGGCCCACGTCTACGACTTCACCACCAACCACGTCCCCGGCGAGACTGAGCGGGACCACGCCTACTGGCGTGACGTCGGTTCCCTCGACTCCTACTACGACGCCCACATGGACCTGGTCTCCGTCCACCCGATCTTCAACCTCTACAACCGGGAGTGGCCGATCTACACGTCGCTGCCGACGCTGCCCCCGGCCAAGTTCGTCCTCCAGGGCGTGGAGGCGGGGACGGGCATGGCCCTCGACTCCATGGTCTGCGCCGGCAGCATCATCTCCGGCGGCACCGTGCGGTCCTCGGTCGTCTCGCCCGGCGTGCTGGTGCAGCCCCACGCCATCGTGGAGAACTCGGTGATCATGCACGACGTGGTCATCGGGCAGGGCGCCGTCGTCCGCAACGCCATCATCGACAAGAACGTGCAGATCCCGCCGGGAGCGCAGATCGGCGTCGACCCGGTCCTGGACAAGGCCCGGTTCACCGTGTCGCCCAACGGGATCGTCGTCATCGGGAAGGGGGAGAAGGTCCCCGAGGGCTGACGGGCCCGCCGGACCGGCTTCCGCCATGCGAGTCGCGCTCCTCACCCGCGAGTACCCCCCGGACGTGTACGGCGGCGCCGGCGTCCACGTCGAGTACCTCTCCGAGCATCTCGCCCGCCTCGTCGACCTCGACGTCTACTGTTTCGGCGAGCCCCGGCCCTCGCCGCTGGTCAGAGCGGCCTTCGAGCCGTGGGAGGCCGTCGGCACGGGCCGGCCCCACGACGCGGCGTTGAAGACGCTGTCGGTCGACCTGCGGATGGCGGCGGCGGTGGAGGACGCCGACGTCGTCCACACCCACACGTGGTACGCCAACTTCGCCGGCCACCTGGCCCACCTGCTCTACGGCATTCCCCACGTCGCCACCACCCACAGCCTCGAGCCGCACCGGCCGTGGAAGGCCGAGCAGCTCGGCGGCGGCTACGCCGTGTCGTCGTTCTGCGAGCGGACCGCCCTGGAGGCGGCCGACGCCGTGATCGCCGTGTCGGCGGCCATGCGCGACGACGTGCTGGGGACCTACCCCGCCATCGACCCCGACCGCGTCGTGGTCATCCACAACGGGGTCGACACCGACGAGTTCGTGCCCGACCAGCGGACCGACGCCCTCCCCCCGCTCGGGATCGACCCGGACCGGCCCTACGTCACGTTCGTGGGGCGCATCACCCGGCAGAAGGGCATCGACCTGCTCCTGGCGGCCGCCGAGCGGTTCGATCCCGAGATCCAGGTCGTGCTCCTGCCCAGCGCCCCCGACACGCCCGAGGTCGGCGAGGAGATGCGGGGCCGGGCGGCGGCGCTGGCCGAGCGCCGGCCGGGCGTGCGCTGGATCGAGCAGGTGCTCCCCCGCCCCAAGCTGGTGCAGGTGCTGTCGAGTTCGGCGGTGGCGATCTGCCCGTCGGTCTACGAGCCGTTCGGCCTCGTGAACGTGGAGGCGATGGCCTGCGGCACCGCCGTGGTGGCCACCGACGTCGGCGGCATCCCGGAGATCGTCGTCGACGGCGAGACCGGCGTCCTGGTGCACATCGACCTCGGGCCCGACGGCCAGGCCGCCGACCCCGACCGGTTCGTGGCCGACCTGGCCCGGGCCGTCAACGGGCTCGTGGCCGACCCGGCCACCGCCGAGCGCATGGGCTCGATGGGCCGCAAGCGGGCGGTGGAGGAGTTCTCCTGGCCGTCGGTCGCCGCCCGGACCGTCGACCTCTACCGGTCGCTGACCACCGGCTCACGGGAGGGACGATGACCCGGCGTTCCCGGCGACGTTGCCGGCCGAGACGTTGACGGCCCCGACGTTGGCCGTCCCGGTGACCACCGGACCGCGGACTGTGGCGATCTGACCGATGGCCGGGCCGATCATGACGGACCCGCTCCCCTGGCAGACCTCGTAGGTGTTGCCCCCCACCGCTCCCTGCCCGTCCCCACCCTGGGTATCGCCGCAGGGGCCGCCGAGACCGCCCGCTCCGGGGAAGAACTGCGCCACCGCGGCGGGCAGCGGACCGGCGAAGAACGACATGGCGGCCAGGGCCGCCCCGGCGACGACCCGGCTCCTGCGGTTCCGGTTCATCCCACCCTCCTCGTCCCTCCGGCTACCTTCCCAGCCTGGGGCCGGCCGGTCCCCCGGAGCGCTGGCCCGTCGGACAGTCGGGGCTGGCCTTCGGGGCGGGCGGTGACCGGAGAGGGGCCGCCGGAGGGACCGGTCCCGGTGGCCATCGTCCCCCACACGCACTGGGACCGGGAGTGGCACGTCCCCTTCCAGGCCGGGCGGGTGCGGCTGGTGCGGCTCCTCGACGAGGTGCTGGAGCTGCTGGCCGGCGGCCGCCTCGCCTGCTTCTGGCTCGACGGGCAGACGGCGGCGGTCGACGACTACCTGGCCGTGCGGCCGGAGGCCGAGGGCCGGGTCCGGGCGGCGGTGGCCGCCGGGCAGCTGGGCATCGGGCCGTGGGCGGTGCCGATGGACGAGTTCGTCGTCTCGGGCGAGACCATCGTCCGCAACCTGGCCGCCGGGCTGCGCCGCCGGGCCCGGCTGGGGGCGACCGGGCCGGCCGTGGGCTACTCCCCCGACGTCTTCGGCCACGTCGCCCAGCTCCCCCAGATCCTGCGCCGGGCGGGGATCGACCACGCCGTGGTGTGGCGGGGGGTACCGGAGGCCGTCGAGGCCACCGCCTTCCGGTGGGAGGCGCCCGACGGCTCGGCCGTGCGGGCCGAGTACCTCTACGGGTCCTACGCCAACGGGCGGGCGCTCCCGGCCGACGGGGAGGGACTGGTGGCCCGGGCCCGCACGTGGGACTCCGAGGTCGGCGCCCGCCGGTCGGAGGGCCAGGGCCTGTTGCTGATGAACGGCGGGGACCAGCGGCCGGCCGAGCCCTGGGTCGGGGCGGCGGCCGCCGAGGCCAACGCCGCCCAGTGCCGCTACCGCTTCGAGGTCGCCGACCTGGCCCGGTGGCTGGAGGAGCAGCGGGCGGCCCGGCCCGACGACCGGCTCCCCCGCTGGTCGGGCGAGCTGCGGTCCTCGGCCCGGGCGCCGCTGCTGGCGGGCGTGATCTCCAACCGGGTCGACGTGCGGGCGGCGGCCGCCGCCGCCGAACGGGCGGTGGAGCGCCGGGCCGAGCCGGTGCTGGCCCTGTTCCGCCCGGCCGGGGAGTGGGCGGCGGCCGCCCCGCTCCTCGACCTGGCCTGGGACCGGCTCGTCGCCAACAGCGCCCACGACTCGGCCTGCGCCTGCTGCACCGACCCCGTCGCCGACCAGGTGCTGGTCCGCTACGCCGAGGCGGCCCAGATCGGCGACACCCTGGCCGGCGAGGCGCTCGGCCGCCTGGCCGCCGAGACCGGGACGGCACCCGGTGACGTGCTGGTGGTGAATACCGGCCCGCACACCCGGGCCGGCGTCGTCGAGGTGGCGGTAGCGGCCGGCGCCGATCCGGCCGAGGGCTTCACCGGGCCCGACGGGATCGGGCGGGCGGTGCAGGTGCTGTCGGTCACGACCGACGAGGTCTTCGCCGCCACCGTGGCCGGGCCGAAGGTCGGCTGGGTGGCCGACCGGATGTCGGGATCGGCCTTCGACGGGCGGCCGGTCCGGGCCTGGCGGCGCGACGGCCCGGCCGGCCTCCACCTCGAGGCCGCCGGCCTCGACGACGCCGCCGTCGACCTCGCCGACGCCCGGGCGGTGCTGCTGGCCCTCGGCGGGGACGGCGCCCCGGCGGTGACCGTCCGCCTCGACGGACCGCCGCAGCGGCGGATCCTGCTCGAGACGGGCCCGGTCCCGGGCTACGGGTGGGCGGTGCTGCGGCGGGCCGGAACGGGCGGCATCGAGCCGGCGGCGCCGGCGGTGTCGGCGACCATCGACGCCGCCGGGCGGGCGGTGCTCGACAACGGGATCGTGCGGCTCGAGGTCGACCCGGCCTCCGGGACGTTCTCCATCGCCACCGCCGACGGCCTGCGGGCCGGCGGGCTCAACCGCCACGTCGACGGCGGCGACGGCGGCGACACCTACACGTGGTGCCCGCCGGCCGCCGACACGGTGGTCGAGGTGCCCCGGGCGGTGACGGTGGCGGTCGAGGAGTCCGGCCCGCTGCGGGGCCGGGTGGCCATCGCCGCCACCTACGACTGGCCGGTGTCGGCCGACGGTGACGAGCGGGCCTGCACGCAGCGGTCGGCGACGACCACCGCCGTCACGGTCCGCACGGTCGTGGCGCTGGGGGCCGGAGACCCCGTCGTGGCCGTCGACACGTCGCTCGACAACCGGTGCCGGGACCACCGCCTGCGGGTGCACTTCCCGTTGCCGGAGCCGGCGGCCGGGTCCGACGCCGGCTGCGCCTTCGCCGTCGTGCACCGGGGGCTGCAGGCCGAAGGCGGGCCGGCCGAATCACCGCCGCCGACGTTCCCGGCCCGGCGCTTCGTCGCCGCCGGCGGGCTGGCGGTCTTCGCCCCCGGGACGTTCGAGTACGAGGTCACCGGCGGCGGCCGGGAACTGGCGGTCACGCTGCTGCGCTCCACCGGCTGGCTGTCCCGGCGGCGGCTGGCGCTCCGGCCCGATCCGGCCGGTCCGGCCCGGCCGGTGGAGGGCGCCCAGGTCCAGGGCCCGCGCCGCTGGCGCTACGGCCTGCTGCTCCACCGGGGCGGCTGGGAAGCGGCCGGCCTCCTCGGGCGGGCGGCGAGCTTCCTCGACCCCCTCGAGACGGCCACCGGGACGGGCGACACCGGGCCCGCCTCCCGGCCGGGCCAGGGGCAGGCGCTGTCGGTCGCCGGCGCCGAGGTCTCGGCCCTGCTGCGGGACGGCGACGGGCGTCTCGTGGTGCGCCTCTTCCACCCCGGCTCCCGGCCGGCCACCGCCCGGGTGGGCCACGAGGCGGTCGAACTGCGGGCCGGGGAGATCAGAACGGTCAGCCCGTCCCCGCGTCCTGCAGCGGGATAGCGATCCGGGCCCGATAGGGCGCCAGCAGGGCCTCGCCCGACTGCTCGGTGGTGCGGAACGCCGGGTCGAGGCCGGGCACGGTGAGCGTCACGCCCGGCCGTTCGCAGTGCCACAGCAGCGCCGGACGGTCACCGTGCCAGCGCAGGGCGTAGGAGAGCCGGCCGTGGTGCGTCGGGGCGTCGTGCACCTCGAGCGGCTGGCCGGCCCACTCCGGCGGGAAGACGCTGAGCAGCGCCAGGCCGCCGGTCGGCGCCTCCCGCACCGCCAGCCGGCGGGCGAAATCGAGCAGCGCGGCCACCGTGGCGCCGTCGTGGCCGTCCCCGCCGCAGCCGCCACCGAGGCGGGGGTGGATCAGCGCCGGCCAGGTGAAGGTGGCGGTGGCGGCGTCGAGGATCCGCCGCAGCCGGGGCCAGGCCCGCCGGTCACCGGCCTCGAGCTCGCAGGCGGCGATCTGCAGCGTTCGGGCCGGGCTGAGCCCGCCCCGCGACAGCGCCTCGAAGAACACGTCGCCGAGGCAGAACCGCTCCCGCACCTCGTCGAGCGTGCCGGTCACCCAGGGATCGTCGGGGGGCAGGAGGTTGAGCGGGACGCAGGCCGACAGCGAGCCGGCCATCGCCGCGTCGAGACCCCGGCTGGGCCCGGCGGGCATGGCCGGACGGCCGAGCCGGGCGGCGACGCGCTCCAGCGATGCCGTCACGGCGTCGCGCAGCTGCCCGGCCGCCTCCTCCGCCTCGCCGGCGCCGGGGTCGTCGCCGGCCAGCCGCAGCAGCCAGGCGGCATCGGCGAGGGCCCGTACGCACCAGAAGGCCGGCTCGTAGGGCAGCTCGGCCACCACGTGCTGGCCGGCCAGAAGGCGGATCGCCTCCCGCACCGCCGGGACCAGCTCGCCGAGCAGCGCCGTGTCGCCGGTCAGGCGGTGGTGCTCGGCCACGGCCCACAGCGCGCCGGCGTACCCCTCCCAGGTGCGCAGCAGCCCGGAGTCGCGGCCGGGCGAGCGCCAGGGCCGGGCCCGCAGGACTTCGGCCGCCTCGCCGTGGAACCCGAACCGGTCGAGCGCCACGACCAGCAGGGCGGCCTCCCGGAAGGGGACGGAACCGCGGTGCCAGGGCGCCGGGGTGATGCCCTCACCGGTGTGGAACAGCAACAGGTAGGCCCGGTTGGCGTCGAGCGCCGCCCGCAGGCGCGGGTCGGGGAGGTCGAGCCGCAGCCCCTGCCGCAGCCGGGCCTCCCAGCCCCGCCCGACGTCGGCCGCCTCCGGCCAGACCGACGGATCGACGGCCGGCCGGGCCCCGGGCCCCGGCCGGCGGGGCGGCCCGCCGAAGCGCCCCGCCCGCCGGTCGGCGCCGAGCGGCAGCCCGACCCTGATGGCCGTCCGGTGCGGCAGCGGGTAGACGAACGCCGCCTGGGCCAGCCCGTCGGGATCCTCGACGTGCAGCGGCCCGGCGGCGGCCTCCCCCGCCACCACCCGGGCGAGACAGTCGCCGCCCTCCAGGGTCGAGCCCGCCACCCCGGCCGGCGACCGGGGCAGGAGCAGCGCCGCCCGCCCGTCCACCGTCACGGTGGTGCCGTCGAGGTCGATGCGGCTCACCGGCGCCAGGCCCTGCGGGTTGGCGGGCCGCAGGGCGAAGGCCACCGCCACCGGCACGGCCGAACGGTTCTCGACCTCGACGACGACGATCTCGCCCGCCCCGCCCGACGCCGGATCGGGCAGGGCGTAGACGCGCTGCACGGCGTCGCCGCCGGGGATCCGCATGGCCGTCTCCACCACCGGGCCGGGCCCGGCCAGCGATTGGCGCACGGCCGTGTCCCGGCCGGGGAGGTGCCAGCGGTCCTCGGCGCCGACCCACCAGTCGAGCGACCACCCCCCGGGGGCCGGCGCCACCAGCCCGCGGGGGTCGACCACCGCCCGCCAGGGCGAGGCCAGGTTCCCGACCAGCGTCCAGTTGCGGTGCGTCACGTTGACCACGGCCGGCTGGTCGCCGCCCGGCACGAACGACGGCGACTCCGGATCGAGCTGGCGCTCGGCCCAGTACGGCCAGAGCCAGCCGGGCGCCGCCCGGAGCACGTCGCCGTCCAGGCCGTCGCGGCCCGCGCCCCGCCGGGCCACCAGGTTGCGCCACCGATCCACGGCGAGGAGGGTACGACCGCGGAGCGACCGTTAGCATCCCGGCCCGTCGGGCCGCTGAGGCAGGAGGGAGATCGGATGCGGGCATGGCGGTTGCACGAGCTCGGGGCGCCGGCCGACGTGCTCCGGCTGGAGGACGGCGTCGAGGTGCCGCAGCCCGGACCCGGCCAGGTCCGGCTCGAGGTGGCGGCCACCGGGCTCAACTTCTTCGAGGATCTCCTCTGCCGGGGCCGGTACCAGGAGAAGCCGCCGTTGCCGCTCATCCCCGGCGCCGAGCTGTGCGGCCGGGTGGCCGCCGTCGGCGAAGGCGTGGACGTGCCCGTCGGCGCCCGGATGATCGGCATGGCCGCCTTCCCCCACGGGGGCCTGGCCGACCAGGCGCTGGCCAGTGCCCGGATGCTGTTCCCCATTCCCGATTCGATGCCCGACGAGGTCGGGGCGGCGTTGGGCATGACCTACGGGACGTCGCACGTGGCCCTCCACCACCGGGGCCGGCTGCAGCCGGGCGAGACGCTGCTCGTCCACGCCGGCGCCGGCGGCGTCGGCTCGGCGGCCATCCAGCTCGGTGTGGCCGCCGGTGCCCGGGTCCTGGCCACGGCCGGGGGGCCGGAGAAGGTCGAGGTGTGCCGCAAGCTCGGGGCGGAGGTCGCCATCGACTACCGCCGGGAGGACTTCGTCGCCGCCGTCAAGGAGGCCACCGGCGGCCGGGGCGCCGACGTGATCTACGACCCGGTCGGCGGCGAGGTGTTCGACCGCTCGCTGCGCTGCATCGCCTGGGAGGGCCGCCTCCTCGTCATCGGGTTCACCAGCGGGACGATCCCGGCCGCCCCCGCCAACCTGGTCCTGCTCAAGAACTTCTCCGTCGTCGGGGTCCACTTCGGCGCCTACGCCCGCCACGACCCGGGGATCTTCCGCCGGACCCACGACGAGCTCGTCGCCCTCTACGAGGCCGGGAAGATCGACCCTCTCATCGACCGGGTGCTCCCGCTGGAGGAGGCGCTGACCGGCCTCACCGACCTGGCCGGGCGCCGTACCGTCGGCAAGGTGGTCGTCCGGGTCGGGGCCGGCGGTCAGAACTCGTAGTCGTTGTCGGTCTCGGTGAAGACGTTCCCCGAGGCCGTGTTCCCGGCGGCGTCGAACGGCGTCGTGGTGGAGTCCCAGGCGATGTCGACGTTGCTGCTCGCCGTGTTGAACGAGCCGCTGCCGCCGCTGCGGGTGCCGAGCGTGATCGTGATGCTGGCGCCCGACTGCACCATCGGCGAGTTCACGAACATGGCGTCGGAGTTGCTGCAGAGGATGCCGAAGCCGGAGCAGCCGTAGTAGGTGTCATCCTTCAGGTCGACGGATCCGAACGGCAGCTGGGCGCTGTGGGCGGCGTTCTGGATGACGAAGGTGTCGTCGCCGCAGAGGATGAGGAGGCCACACCCGCCGTCGCTGAAGGTCACCGTCACGTTGGTCGAGGCGCCCGTCCAGCCGGACAGGATCGACTCGGGGTCGACCTGTTCGCTGAAGGTGAAGGTGATCGTGTCGCCGGTCTCGGCCTTGCCGTGGGTGCCGCCGCCGACGTTGCCGGTCGAGATGTTCGTCGCCGTCGGCCCGGTGTTGTCGATCGTGACGCTGTAGCCGTTCTGGGTCTGGGAGTGCGACGAAGCATCGGTCGAGGTGATCGTGTAGCTCTTCGCCCCCACCGAGACGCCGCTGGCCGTCTGCGACGCGCTGCGGTAGTTGTAGCTGACGCCGTTGACCGAATACGACCCCGCCGTGAGGCTGACCGCCGTCGCTCCGGTGGTGACCGTGCTGACGTTGGCGGTGACCGTCGACACGCCGACGGCCGGGTTCCCGCTGTCGGCGACGTTGGCGTAGACGTAATAGGTGCCGGTCGGCTTGATGGCGCCGGAGAGGTAGCCGCTGGTCGTCTTGGCGATGGCCGTGGCGCTGACCGACGGCGGCATCCAGTCGGCGGCGGTGCCCACCGACCCCGAGGCGGACGACGTGCTGGTGATCGTGGCCGCGGCCGGCGCGGCCATGGCGATCAGCCACACCGTGGCCAGCGCCACGGTCCGCAGGCGGGCCGGATGCCAGAAAACCCGGGCCGGGCGCCGGGCCGCGCGCCGCGCCGGCGGGGTGGGAGCCGGAGGCGCGGGAACCGGCGGGGTGGGGGCCGGCGGCGTGGGGATCAGGGCGGACCGCCGCCGGCCCGGGAGCCAGATGGCCGCCAGCAGGGCCAGCAGCAGCAGGGCCGGGGCGACCTGGACGGTCAGGTGGCGGACGGTCGGCGACCGCAGGAACCGGATCGCCGTTCCGGCGAAGGGGACGACGGCCACGCGGCGCCAGGCCCGGTCGCCCTCCAGCCGGGCGGTCCAGGGGTCGGGCGACCGGTTGGCGTCGCCCTTGGTCCGGACCACCGGGTGCCGGCCGGCCTCGACGATCTCCACCACGCGGTGGGTGACGACGGGGTGGTCGGGCGTGGGCGCCTGAAAGGTGATGACGTCGCCGGGCCGGACGGCGGCCGGCGACTCCGGCACGAGGACCGCCACGGAGCCGACGGGCATGGCCGGCGCCATGCTGCCGCTCAGCACGGTGGCCAGCCGGTAGGCGCCGGTGAGCGGTCCGACACCGACGAAGACGAGCACCGAGACCGCGGCGAAGAGCAGCCGCCCCGCCCACCGCCCGCCCGTCGTCATGGCCGCTCGCTCCCCGACCGCCTAGTGGGCGGACCCGTTCCGCTGGGTGCCGAGGAAGCTGTACGTCAGCGTGGAGCTGAGCCCCTGGAACGTGGCCCCGGCGCTGGACGGGAACGTCAGCGTGAGCCGCAGATGGTCGCTTCCGCTGGCCGTGAGGGCGCTCAGCCCGGCCATCGACAGCGACGACTGGATCACGGCCCGGCTGGTGATGATCGTGGTGGTCGAGCCGCTGCAGCTGTAGCTGAAGGCCGGCGAGGAGCCCGATTCGGTCCAGGCCACCGAGCAGCGGTCGATGACCATCTGGAGCCCGTTGGTGCCGTCGGTGTCGAGCAGCGACGACGGCGAGGCGCTGGTGGTCAGGGCGATCGAGGCCAGGTCCTGGCTGCCGGTGTTGGACAGGTCGAAGGAGCGCTGGATCGTGTCACCGGGGACGAGCCCGGTGGCGTTCACCGTCAGCCGGTTGGTCGACGCCCCGGTGTTGCCGAGGGCGATCACCACCGTGCCCGACGAGACGGACTGGCTGGCGCTGGTGGTGGCGGTGAACGTGGCGAACGTCCCCATGCCGGCCAGCGCGCCGGCCAGTCCGACGGCGGCCAGTGAGAGGAGGATTTTTCGGGCCGTGCTTTCGAATACCGGCTTCATTCCGGCTCCTCGGCTTGCCAGATGGCGATCAGGGCCCAGATTGCGACGAGAAGAGCGAAGGCTCCGAGCCAGCCCCGGCGGCTGAGGGCGACGTGCAGCCACCCGACGACGAAACCCACCCGGGACAGCGAGTAGCCGGCCCGCCAGCCCTGGCCGGTGGCCGGGACCTGCCAGGCGTCGGGGCTGCCGTTGGCGTCACCCTTGGTCAGGAAGACCGGTCCCGCCGGCGTCCGGTCGATGGAGTAGATCCGGTGCACGACCATCGTCCCCGGCCGGTCCGGCCGGTGGAAGACGATGACGTCGCCGACGTGGAGGCGGTCGGCCGGCGTGCGGGTGGCGATGACCAGCGACCCCACCGGGATCGTGGGCGCCATGCTCCCGCTGCGGACGTAGAAGCTCTGGAAGGGATACAGCTTCGGCCCGGCCACGAGGGCCAGGAGGGCGAGGACGACGGCGCCGACCGACGCCTTGAGGATCAACCGGGCCGCCGCCGGCACCGGCCTGGAGGCCGGTGCCGGCGTTGCGGCTGCGAGGTCGAGGACCGCCGTGCTCATCACATGCGCTTACTGTGTGATGTGCCAGCTGAGGTCGAGGGACGCCGACCGGCCCTGGTACGTGTTGTCGACGGTCGACGGGAGCTGGACGCCGATGGTGAACCAGGCGGTGTCGGCGCCGCCGGCGGCGGCGAGCGACCCGGCCGACAGCCCGCTGGCGGCGTCGTGGTGGGCGGTGACGAAGGTCCGCAGCGTCTGGGCGGTGTCCGAGAAGTCGCACGTGTTGGCCACCACGGCCCCGCCGTAGAGGCAGGCCAGGGGCGTGGTACGGGCGGAGCTCGTCCACTGCTGGATGTAGAACTGGACCTTGCTGCAGGGGTTGCCCGAGCCGTGGTACGTCTCGTTGGCCGAATCGCCGTCGGTGCAGGCGCCGAAGGTGTTGAGGACCGTGGCGGCCAGGGAGCCGACGTTCTGCAGCGTGAGGTCCTCCGTGTCCGAGTCGCCCGGCTTCTGGACGCTGAGGTCGAACGCCACGTCACAGCCGGCGTTGTCGTTGCTGTCGGTGCTGACACCGACGGCGCCGGTCGACAGGCAGGCTTGACCGGTGTTCACGGTGTTGCTCAGCACCAGCGTGCCGTTGGCGAACGTGTTGCCGGGGTTGGTGGTCTGGGCGGTGAAGGTGGCGAAGGTCCCGGCGCCGGCGAGGGCGCCGATACCGGCGACCACTCCGAGGGTCAGGAGGACTTTCCTGCGAAAACTCAGTTTCATGACTACTCCTCGATGCATCCGTGCGGCGAGGAACACTGCGCCGTCGATCGACTCCATCGGCCGCGGCGTTGACTGGTTCATGGTTGGCGCGCCGGGAGCGCGCGATTTGGGTCAGAGGTCCCGCAGCATCACGTGATGGGCGAATCCGCTCTCGGGGAGCACGAACCCCTCGCCGGCGACCTCGAATCCGAGCCGGTCGTAGAAGCCGGCGGCGCTGTCCCGGGCGTTGCACCACAGCACCTCGACGCCGTCGGCCCGGAGCCGGTCGACGACGGTGGTGACCAGCAGCCGGCCCAGGCCGTGGCGCTGGTAGGGCTCGTCGACGGCCATGCCCCGCAGGTGGACGGCCCGCCGGCCCGGCCGGTGCGGGGTCGCTTCAGGGCTGAAGCTGGCCACGGCCACGACGGCGGCGGTGTCGGGGTCACGGACGGCGAGGTGGAAGGCGCCGGACCGGGCGTCCTCGGGGAACCGGACCGCCGCGCCGGGCCGCCGGTTGCGGAGGACCCGCCACCGGAGGTCGTGCGTGGCCTCGGCCGGCACCTCCTCGACCTCCACGACCGGCGCCGGAGCTAGAGGCCGCCCTGGTCGGCGGCGTCACCGAAGGCGAAGAGACCGCCGTCGGCCGCCGCCAGCCAGTAGCCCCGGCCCGACGGCGTGGCCGCCAGGCCGACGACGGGGAGGTTCGGCGGGCCGGGGAGCCCGCCGGCCGCGACGGCGTCACCGAAGGCCTGCACCGCCCCGGCCGCCGAGGCCAGCCAGTAGCCCCGCCCGGTCGGGGTGGCGGCCATCGCCACGATCCGGCCCGCCCCCGCCGAGCCGCCCTGCGAACCGAAGAAGCCGGCGTCGCCGAAGGTGAAGATCCCGCCGTCCGACGCCACCAGCCAGTAGCCCCGGCCCGACGGCGTCGCCGCCATGCCCACGATCGGCCGGTTCAACCGGATGGCGCCGGCCGACCCGAAGAACCCGGCGTCGCCGAAGGCGAAGATCCCGCCGTCCGACGCCACCAGCCAGTAGCCCCGGCCCGACGGCGTCGCCGCCAGGCCCACGATCGGCCGGTTCAACCGCTGGGCGCCCGTCGAACCGAAGAACCCGGCGTCACCGAAGGCGAAGACCCCGCCGTCCGACGCCACCAGCCAGTAGCCCCGGCCCGACGGCGTCGCCGCCCCGCCCTTCACCAGCCAGGTCAGCGGGGAGGAGGCGGTGGAACCGGCGTCGGGGGCGCCGCCCCGGGCGGTGATGCCGCCCAGCCCGGTGACGCCCCAGTAACCCCCGGTGGGGCAGGCCAGGACACCGACCACGTCGGCCCGGACGGTGTCGAGGTGCATCCGGCCGCCGTCCCCCACCCATTCCCAGTGCCACGCCTCCGGGCAGGCGCTCCCGCCCGGTTCGGCCCATCCGGCGTGGTTCCAGCCGAACCGGGCGCCGTTGCCCTTCAGCCAGGCGTAGCCCGCCGACGAGAACGTCAGGCTCCCGCCCCGGTCGTGGAAGTCGACGGCCTCGCCCCAGCCGTGCATCGACGTACCCGACCCGGCGGCGCAGGCGCAGTTCCCCCTCCCGCAGGCATTCGACTTGGCCGACGACTGGGCGGAGGCCGGCCGGTAGCAGTCCCCGGTCGTGAGGGTGACGCCGTCGGCCCGGGCGGCGGCCAGCATCAGCGCCAGGCTCGGCCCGGCCGCCCGCCCCGTCCGGCAGGCGCCCTCGACTCCGACCAGCGCTTCGGGCCGGACCTGCCCGTTGGTCTCGCCCGCCAGGCCGGCCGGGCGGTTCTCGGGTTGGGCGGGGCTCTGGGCCGCCGCCGGGCCGACCCGGAGCAGCACCGCGACCACGGCGATGACCAGCCAGACGGACTTCATCGCTTGATCATGCCCGCCGCCTCAACCGACCAGGCGGATGCCGTCGAACTCGGACTTCGCCTCCCGCATCATCAGCGACGCCACCGCCTGGGCCGGCGTGCGGACGCCGTCGAGCACCGCCTGCACCTCCTCGGCGATCGGCATCTCCACCCCGGCGCCCGCCGCCCGCGCCAGCACCGCCGCCGTGCTGCGCACGCCTTCGGCCACCATCGTCATCTCGCCCAGCACCTCGGCCAGCGGCCGGCCCCGGCCGAGCTGCTCCCCCACCGACCGGTTCCGGCTGCGGGGGCTGGTGCAGGTGACGACGATGTCGCCGATCCCGGCCAGGCCGAGGAAGCTCAGCGGGTTGCCGCCCAGGGCCACCCCGAAGCGGGTCAGCTCGGCCAGCCCCCGGGTGATCAACGCCGCCCGGGCGTTGTCCCCGACCCCGAGGCCCTGGGCGATCCCGGCCGCCAGGGCCACGACGTTCTTCACCACGCCGGCCACCTCGCAGCCGACGACGTCGGGATTGGTGTAGACCCGGAACGTGTCGGTCATGAACAGCCGCTGCACGGCGGCGGCCGCCGTGTCGTCGCCCATGGCCACCACCGAGGCGGTGGGCAACCCGGCCGCCACCTCGCCGGCGATGTTCGGGCCGGTCAGCACGCCGATGGCGCCGGCGGAGTGGCCGGGGAGGACGTCGATCGCCACCTCGGTCATCCGCTTCAGCGAGCCCTGCTCCAGCCCTTTGGCCAGGCTGAGGAGGACCGCCCCGGCGGGCACGGCCGGGGCCGCCGCCTCCAGCACCGCCCGGAAGCCGTGCGAGGGCACGGCCAGGGCCACGACGTCGGCGCCGTCGAGGGCCTCGTCGAGGCGGGACGTGGCCACCACCGCGCCGAGCGGCCGGCCCGGCAGGTAGTCGGGGTTCTCGCCCCGGGCGCCGATGGCCTCGGCCAGTTCGGGCCGGCGGGCCCACAGCGACACGTGCTCGGCGTTGCGGGTGCCGAGGGCCGCCACCGTCGTTCCCCACGAGCCGGCCCCGATGACCGCCAGCCGCATCAGGCCCGGTCCTCCCCGGCGCCGTACTCGGCGTCGAGCTTGGCCTGGGCCACCTTCCCCCGGCAGCTGCGGAGCCGGGCCGACCCGGGTTCCCGGTGCCACCACGGCGCCTCGCCGGCCGGCGCCGGATAGCGCCGGCGGGCCTCGGCCACGGCGGCGCAGATGGCGGCCATGATCCGGTCGGTGGTCTCGCGGGGGTTGGCCTCGGGCCCGACCGGCACCCGCGCCCCCACGATGGCCGCGATCGGCGTGCGGAACCGTTCCGCCTTCCGGCCTTTGGGCGGGATCACCCGCTGCGTCCCCCACAGACCGAGCGGCACGACGTCGACGCCGGCCGCCTTGGCCAGCCGGGCCAGGCCGGTCTTCCCCGCCATCGGGTCGAGGTCGTCGGAGATCGTCCCCTCGGGAAAGACGTGCACGCACTGGCCGCGGGCCAGCGCGGCGGCGGCGGCGTCGAGCGCGCCGGCGTCGCCCTTCCCCCGCTCGACGGGAATCTGTCCCATCCGCCGCAGCCCGGCGGCCATCAGCCGGTGCTCGAACAGCTCCGACTTGGCCAGGAACCGCACCCGCCGGCCGGCGAGGTCGGTCACGTTGGCCACGGCGATGGGATCGAAGTACGACAGGTGGTTCGAGGCCAGCAGGACCGGGCCGTCGGGCGGAATGCGCTCCAGACCCTCCACCCGCCACCGCAGCCCCCGCCGCACGGGCGGGCGGAGCAGGACCTCGACCAGCCCGTAGAGCAGTTCCACAGGCCGGTAGGATAGGCGGGCCCATGTCCCGGGACTCCTTCCTGATCGCCCAGCTGTCCGACATCCACTGCGGGTCGCCGTTCTTCGACCAGCAGCTGCTGCGCCACGCCGTGGAGGAGGTCCGGGCGCTCGCCCCCGACCTCGTGCTGATCGGCGGCGATCTCACCACCGACGGCTACGCCCACGAGTTCCGCGACGCCCAGAACCACCTGGCGCCGCTGCTCGACGCCGAGCTCACCTGCGTCGTCATCCCCGGGAACCACGACGCCAAGAACGTCGGCTACCTCCACTTCACCGACAGCTTCGGCCCGGGCGACGTTCCCGGCAAGGGCGACCGGGTGCTGCACCTGACCGGGCGGCTGGGCCCGGCGGCCGAGGAGCCGGAGCCGGTCACCCTGGTGGCGATGGACTCCACGAAGCCCGATCTGGCCGAGGGCGAGATCGGCCGGGAGCGGTACTCGTGGATCCGCCAGCAGTTCTCGGCCGCCGCGTCCCTGCGGATCTTCGCCCTCCACCACCACCTCATCCCGGTGCCGGGGACGGGCCGGGAGCGCAACACGGTCTGGGACTCCGGCGACGTGCTGGCCCTGCTGAGCGAGGCGGGCGTCCACCTCGTCCTGTCGGGGCACAAGCACGTGCCGTTCGTCTGGCTCCTCAACGATCTCCTCGTCGTCAACTCGGGGACGGTGTCGTCGCACCGGTTGCGGGGGTATGTCCGGCCCTCCTACAACCTGCTGGAGGTCACCCGGGACCGGATCGTGGTGACGATCCGCTTCCCGGGCACCGGGGAGCGCCACGCCGCCGAACTGGACCGGGCCGCGCTCCGGCTGCACGCCAACCCCGACCTGGCCGGTATGTTCGCCAAGTCCGCCTGGCACGCCTAGTGGGGAGGGAGAGGCCGGTGATCGTGCGGCTGTTCGCATCGGCCATCGATCCCAGCGACCTCGACGAGGTCCGGCGGATCTTCGCCGAGGACATCGCTCCGGTGTTCGAGGCGCTGCCGGGCTGCGTGTCGATGGAGCTGCTGCTCGGCATCGACCGCAACGCCGGGGGGCTCGTCGACGCCGCCATCCTGTCGCGCTGGTCGTCACCCGACGATCTGGCCAAGGCCATCGACTCCCGGGCGGTGACCGAGTCGATGGTCCGCATCCTCCCCTTCCTCCAGCTCGAACCGGTCATCCGCATGTTCGAGATCGTCACATGACCGCCGCCGTCGTCGTGCCGATACGCAGCTTCGAGGCCGGCAAGTCCCGCCTCGGGGCCCATCTCGACCCGGCCGGGCGGGCGGCGCTGCTCCAGGCCATGGCCGAAAACGTCGTGGCCGCCGCCGGAGCGATGCCGGTGGCGGTCGTCTCCGGCGCCCGCGACGTGCGCCGCTGGGCCGCCGCCCTCGGCCTCACGCTCCTCGACGACCCCGGCACCCTCGACCTCGCCGCCGCCGCCGGCCTGCGGTGGGCGGCGGCCCGGGGCTTCGACCGCGTCGTGATCGCCCACGCCGACCTGCCGCTGGCCACGGCGCTGGCCCCCATGGCCGCCGACGGCCGGCGCCCGGTGGTCAGCGCCGTTCCCTGCCACCGCGACGACGGCACCCCGGTGCTGTCGCTGCCGACGGCGGCGGAGGGCTTCGCCTTCGCCTACGGGCCGGGATCCTTCCGGCGTCACGCCGCCGCCGCCCGGGCCGCCGGGCTGGCCTTCCGGGTCCGGCGCGACGTCCGTCTCGGCCGCGACGTCGACGCCCCCGAGGACCTCGTCGGCCTGCCCCTGCCCGCCGCCGCGCTGCCCCGGCGGGCGCTGCTCGGCGCGTGACGAGACCGGTCGCCAGCTATCTCGACCCGGCCGGCGGAGGTGACGCCACCGTCGACCTGGCCGTGCCCGCCCGGGCCCTGGCCATCGGCGCCCACCCCGACGACATCGACTTCGGCTGCGGCGCCACGCTGGCCAAGTGGGCCGCCGCCGGCTGCACCGTCACCGAGCTCGTCCTGACCGACGGCTCGAAGGGTTCGTGGGATCCGCACACCGACCGGGCGGAGCTCGTGGCCCTCCGCCAAGCGGAGCAGCGGGCGGCCGCCGCCGCCCTCGGCGCCGGCGACGTCGTCTTCCTCGGCCACGTCGACGGCGAACTCCAGAGCGGTCTGGCGGAGCGGGCCGAGGTCTGCCGGGTCATCCGGGAGGTGCGGCCCGAGGTCGTCCTGGGCCACGATCCCTGGAAGCGCTACCGCCTCCACCCCGATCACCGTCACGCCGGCTTCCTGGCCGTGGAGGGGATCGTGGCCGCTCGCGACCCGCACTTCTTCCCCGAGCAGAGGCTGGCGCCGCACCGGCCGGCGGCCCTCCTGCTCTGGGAGGCCGACGAGGTCGACCACCTCGAGACCGTCGACGCCTTCCTCCCCGCCAAGCTGGCGGCGCTGATGGCCCACCGCAGCCAGTGGGAGTCGACGATGGGCATCGCCACCGACCCCACGGCCGAGGAGCAGGCCTTCGCCACCCGCATCCGGGAGCGGGCCGCCGAGGCCGGAGCCCGGGCCGGCCTGGCCCTGGCCGAGGCCTTCAAGCGCATCGACCGCCTGTAACGGGAAGTGCCCGGCCGAAGGCCGGGCACTTCGTGATCGAGGAACGGACGCCGCAGGCGCCACCCCGCCTCTCGGGGGGGTTCTCGGGGGGCGGAGCCCCCGAGGGTCAGCGCTTGGCGGTCTTGGCCGGAGCGGCCTTCTTGGCCGGAGCCTTCGCCGGAGCCTTGGCGGCCGTCTTGGCGGGAGCGGCCTTCTTGGCCGGAGCCTTCGCCGGAGCCTTGGCGGCCTTGGCCGGAGCGGCCTTCTTGGCCGGAGCCTTGGCGGTCTTGGCGGCGGCCGTGCCGCGCTTGGCGGCCACGATGTCCTTGAAGGTGGCGCCGACGGTGAACTTCACGCCCTTGCCCGCCGGGACCTTGACGGCGGCGCCGGTGCGGGGGTTGCGGGCGGTGCGGGCCTTGCGCTGCGTCTGGCTCCAGCCGCCGAAACCGGGGAGAGAAACCTTCTCGCCCTTCTTCACGCTCTGCTGCACGGTGTCGATGAATGACTTCATGACCTTCTCGACGTCCGGCTTGCCCACGCCGGTCTGCGTTGCAATCTGCTCTACCAGCTGGGTCTTGTTCACTACGACCTCCCGAGTTAACGGCTGCTTCAACGTGGAATCAGAACCCACAAACGCAGGTTCGTCAAGCACCATTTTCGAGGCAGGACAAGGAGACTCGGGCGGTCCGAGGGAGAAAACCCTTATGCCACAACGGTTTTGCCATGACCGGTCGGGGGTCGAAAACGCCGGAAAAGTTTCGTGGATCCGCGCTCCAGGACCCTTGTGGCACAAGGGAAGTGTCCCGACGGGCCCGGCGACCTCCTGACCCCGCAACGGGTCAGCGGCGCTCGGGCTCCCGCTGGGCCACGGCGAGAAGCCAGGCGAGGGCCGGCACCACCACCGCGGCCCCGACGGCCAGCGACAGCAGCACCGCCCGCAGCGCCACGGGGTCGGCCGCCGACTGGCGGATCGTGAGCTCGCCCTGCAGCAGGTAGGGATACTGCGCCGCCGCCCAGCCCCACAGCACGGCGGTCACCGCGGTGGCCGCCGCCAGCCGGGCGGGCACGAAGCGGCGCCGCCAGACGGCACCGAGGGAGACGAGCCCGGCCAGCGCCGACAGCACCACCAGCGGCCGGCCCCGGCCGGTCAGCCCCGAGAACAGGGCCGGGGAGTCGGCGTGGAGGACGGCGATGCCGCCCAGCACCAGGCCGCCGGCCACCGCCCCCGACGCCAGCGCCCGGCGGCGGAAGGCCTCCACCAGCCCGGCGTCGCCCGCCCGGCGGGCGTCGGCGGTGAGGTACACGGCGGCCAGATAGGCGCACACGGCGACGGCCAGCCCGCCCCCCAGCAGCGACGTCGGATTGACGAAGCTGCCGATCGGATGGGCCCGGGCCACCCCGGCCGGGACACGGCCCGACGCCACCGCCCCGGCCACCGAACCGAGGAAGAACGGCGTGATCACCGACGAGGAGGCGAAGGTGGCGCCGAAGAGCCGCTGCAACGGCACCCCGCTCACGGCCTTGCGGAAGGCGAACCCCGCTCCCCGCAGGATGACCCCCACCGCCACCAGCGTGAGCGGGACATAGAGGCTGGAGGCGATGGCGGCGAAGGCCTCGGGGAACCCCGTCCACAGCATGACGAGCACGAAGATCAGCCAGACGTGGTTGGCCTCCCACACCGGCCCGATGGCGTGCTCGATGAGGTTCCGCTGGGCCGAGCCCCGCTCCGGGCCGCCGGCCACGAGGTCCCAGAAGCCGGCGCCGAAATCGGCTCCGCCGAAGAGGGCGTAGGCGGTGACGCCGGCCCACATGACAACCAGGAGGGCCTGGGCCGTCCTCATCCCTCGGACTGCTCCTGGGGGGCGCCGGCCGCCAGGCGGCGCAGGACGAAGACGGTGCCCCAGGTGAGCAGGGCGTAGACGGCGACGAGGCCGTAGAGCCCGATGCGGATGTGGGGGGCCGTCGTGACGGCGTCGGAGACGCGCATGACCTTCCAGGCGATCCACGGCTGGCGTCCGACCTCCGTGACCACCCACCCGGCCTCGAGGGCCAGCGGCGCGGCGAACCCCGCCGCCACCGCCGCCCGGTGGAACCACGGCGAGGCGGGGGCCTCCCGCCGGCGGCGCCAGGCCACGGCGAACCAGGCGCCGAGGGCGAGCAGACCGAAGCCCAGCCCCACCATCACCTGGAAGGCGTTGCGCACGATGCCGACCGGCGGCCGGTCGCCCGGCGGCACCTCCTCCAGGCCGTGGACGAGCGCGTCGGGGTCGTGGTGGGCGAGGACCGACAGGGCCCTCGGCACCCGCACCCCGAAGTGGACCCCGCCGCCGTAGTAGAGGCCTCCGACGGTCAGCGGCGCCCCCCGCTCCGTCCGCTGCAGCCCTTCCAGCGAGGCGAACTTGACCGGCTGGCGCTGGGCCAGGAACCGGGCCGCCCAGTCGCCGACGCCGATCTGGACGGGGGTGACGACGGCGGCCAGCGTGAACGGCAGGAGGAAGCCCAGCCGGTGGTAGCGGTCCCGGCGCCCCCGCAGCCAGCCGGCGGCGTAGACGGCGGCGACGCCGAAGCCGGCCACCATGAGGGCGGCCAGGATCATGTGCGTCGTCTGCACCGGCATGGCCCGGTTGGTCAGCGCCGCCCACGGATCGGGGTCGACCACGCGGCCGGCGGCGTCGAGGCGGAAGCCGGTGGGCTGGTTCATCCAGGCGTTGGCCGTCACCACGAACCAGGCCGAGGCCACGCCGGCCACGACGATCGGCACGCCCGACAGGAGGTGGGCCCGGGGCGAGAGCCGCTCCCAGCCGTAGAGGTAGAGACCGACGAAGATCGCCTCGACGAAGAAGGCGATGCCCTCCATGGCGAAGGGCAGGCCGACGACCTCGCCGAAGCGGCCCATGAACCGGGGCCAGAGGATGCCCAGCTCGAACGACAGGATCGTGCCCGACACCGCCCCGACGGCGAAGAGGACCCCGAGGGCCCGCGCCCAGGCCCGGGCCAGCGCGGCGTAGGCGGGGTCCCCGGTCCGCTGCGCCCGCCACTCGGCCAGGACCACGATCAGGGGGAAGCCGACCCCGTAGCAGGCCAGGACGATGTGCCAGCCCAGCGACAGGGCCATCTGCGACCGGGCGGCGACGAGGTCGGGCATCCCCCGGTCGCGCTCAGGCGGTGAGGTGCTGGACCAGCCAGTCCCTCGCCGCCGACGACGACAGCTCGAAGTCGGGCCCCGTGTAGGCGCCGAAGTGACCGCCGGGCAGCACGACCAGCTTCTTCGGCTCCCGGGCCCGTTCGTAGGCCTCGAAGGCCAGGTCGGCCACGGCGAGAACGTCGCCCGCCGCCACCACCATGAGGAGCGGCGTCGGGCTCACCCGCTCGATGTAGGAGCCCGGCTCGTACTCCATCAGCATCTCCAGCGTGCGCAGCGTCACCTCGTTGCGCCAGGCCGGCGCCCGGGTGCTGCCCGTCTCGGTGAACCACTGCCACGAGTCGGGCGTGGGCAGCGCCGAGGGAGCCATCGGGTCCTCGGCCACGACGGGGATCATCCCCGGCTCCTTGCCGGCGAAGCGGGCCTCGCGGTCGGCGTCGAGCTGGGCCCGGACCAGGGGCAGGAAGTCGCTGCGCACCAGCCGCTGGACGTTGCCGAAGCCGCTGACGAGCGGGACCTGCGAGACCACGGCCTTCACCCGCTTGTCGATCGCCGCCACCACGATGGCGTGCCCGCCGCTGTAGCTCGATCCCCACACGCCGATCCGCTCCCGGTCGACGCCAGGGAGCGTCTGGAGGTAGGTGATGGCGTGGCGGTAGTCCCGGACCTGGGCCCAGGGGTCGATCTCGTACCGGGGCTCGCCGTCGCTGGCCCCGAAGTTGCGGTTGTCGAATACGAGGACCGCCAGGCCGGCGGCGGCGAAGACCTCGGCGAAGGCGTCGAGGTACATCTCCTTCACGGCCGAGAACCCGTGGGCCATCACCACCCCGGGGACGGGCCCGTCCCCGTCGGGCCGGTACAGCCAGCCTCGCAACGTCGTCCCTTCGGCGTTGAATTCCACATCGCTGCGGTTCATCGCTCCCCCTTGTGCGATCGACAGTCGGGCGGATGGGTAGCGTACGTGCCATGTCGGACGAGCGCATCAGCTGGTTCCCGGTCCGGAGCGACGACGAGCTCGACGAGCCCGAGCGCAAGCTCTTCGCCAAGGCCGGCGACGTCATCGGCTTCGTGCCCAACGTCTTCCGGGCCTACGCCTGGCGGCCCGAGCGGTTCCGGGCCTGGTTCGGCCACTTCAGGTCGGTGATGGAGGGCACCGACGGGCTCTCGGCCCGGGAGCGGGAGATGATCTCCGTCACCGTCTCCCAGGTGAACCACTGCCTGTACTGCCTCGTGGCCCACGGCGCCACCCTGCGGGAGCTGTCCGAGGACGTCATCGACGCCGACCGGCTCACCGTCGACTACCGCCGGGCCGACCTCACCCCCCGCCAGCGGGCCATGCTCGATTTCGTGGTGAAGATCACCGTCGAGCCGGTCCGCTGCCAGGAGTCGGACCTCGACGCCCTCCGGGCCCACGGCTTCTCCGACGAGGATCTGTGGGACGTGATCGAAGTGGCGGCCACCTTCAACTTCACCAACCGCCTGGCCATGGCCACCGGGATGCTCCCCAACCGGGAGTACCACGGCCTGGCGCGATAGGGCCTCAGGCCTCGCCGGCGTCGCAGGCCCGGGCCCGGGCCGCCCGCAGGGCCTGGTCGCGGCCCTCGAGGAGGAGGCGGCGGACGGGCGCCGGCACCGGGTCGGTGCGGGCGAGCCAGTCGTCGGTGGTCGTCACCGCGCCGTCGCCGAGGGGGTAGAGCAGCTCGGTGAACGACATGCCGACGTCGGGGCCCCGGCGTTCCCACACCGGCAGCAGGGCGGCGAAGTAGCGCTCGGTGAACGGCTCGAGGAGCGGTTCCTGGTCGGGCTGGCGGAACCCGCCCATGACCGCCCGCATCGTGGCCAGGGGGAGGTCGCCGTCGACCAGCGCCGACCACGCCCGGGCCTTGGCCTCCTCCCGGGGCTGGGCCGCCCGGGCGGCGGCGGCGTGGCGGGCGCCGGCGTCGGTGGCGTCGCGCTCCTCCTCGGCGGCGATCAGCGCCGGCGCGTCGTCGACGCCGGCCGCGGCCAGCGACCGCACCAGGGCCCAGCGCAGCTCGGTGTCGACCGCGAGCCCGTCGACCCCCTCCACCGGCCGGCCGTCGAGCAGCGCCCGGACGAGGTCGACGTGGTCGGCCCCCCGGGCGGCGGCGACGAAGGCCCGGGCGTAGGCCAGCTGCCCGTCGCCGCCGGGCTCGGCCGACCGCAGACCGGCCAGGGCGTACTCCGCCAGCCGCCGCCGGGCCGGTTCCCGGTTGGCCGGGTCGCCGTACACCACCGCCGCCGACTCGGCGTTGCGCAGCAGGCCGGCCACCACGGCGATCTGGTCCTCCCCGCCGAGGTTGGCCAGGACGAGGTCGAGGTACCGGCGGGCGGGCAGCTCGGCGTCGCGCAGCATGTCCCAGGCCGCCGCCCAGCACAGGCCCCGGGCCAGCGAGTCGTCGAGCGTTCCGAGGCTGGCGGTGACGGTGGCCAGGGAACGGGGGTCGAGGCGGATCTTGGTGTAGGCGAGGTCGCCGTCGTTGAGCAGGACGAGGTCGGGCACGGCCATCCCGACGAGCTCGTCGACGGCCGTGCGGTGGCCCTCGACGTCGAGTTCCACCCGGGTGCGCCGGCGTAGTCGGCGCTCCCCGTCGTAGTCGTAGAGACCGACGGCCAGCCGGTGGGACCGCAGCGTCGGGTGGTCGGGGGCGGCCTCCTGCTCGACGGTGAAGGCGCTGAACGTCTCAGCGGCCTCGAACGTCGCCCGCATCGTGTTGACGCCGGTCGTCGTCAGCCACTGTTGCGACCACGCCCCCAGGTCGCGGCCCGACGCCTCCTCCAGGGCGGCGAGGAAGTCCTTCAGCTCGGTGTTGCCCCAGGCGTGGCGGGCGAAGTACGCCCGGACGCCGTCGAGGAACTCCTTCTGACCGACCCAGGCCACGAGCTGGCGGAGCACCGACGCCCCCTTGGCGTAGGTGATCCCGTCGAAATTCGTCTTCATCGTTTCGATATCGGGGGCGTCGGCCACGATCGGATGGGTCGACGGGAGCTGGTCCTGGCGGTAGGCCCACGTCTTCCAGTTGCTGGCAAACGTCGTCCAGGCCGTCCGGAAGCGGGTGGCCTCGACGAGGCCGAGGTTGGAGGCGAAGGTGGCGAAGCTCTCGTTCAGCCACAGGTCGTCCCACCACCGCATGGTGACGAGGTCGCCGAACCACATGTGGGCCATCTCGTGGAGGATCGTGTCGGCCCGGCCCTCCCGCTCGGCCTCCGTCACCTTGGAGCGGAACAGGTGCCGCTCGGAGAACGTCACGCAGCCGGCGTTCTCCATGGCCCCGAAGTTGAACTCCGGCACGAACAGCTGGTCGTACTTCCCGAAGGGGTAGGGCGCCCCGAAGGCCTCCTCGAAGAAGTCGAACCCGGCGGCGGTGATGTCGAAGATCTCGTCGGCGTCGAGGTACCGGGCCAGCGACTGGCGGCAATACAGGCCGAGCTCGATGTCGCGGTGCCGGTGGTGGACGGAGTGGTAGGGCCCGGCCACCAGGGCGGTGATGTAGGTGGACATCGGCTCGGTGGTGGCGAAGCGCCAGCGCCCGGCGGCGCCGGCCCCGGGCCGTTCGGTGACCGCGCCGTTGGAGACGACCTCCCAGCCCTCCGGCGCCTCCACCTCGAACGTGAACGTGGCCTTCAGGTCGGGCTGGTCGAAACAGGGGAACACCCGGTGGGCGTCGAACGGCTCGAACTGCGTGTGGAGGTAGACCGCCCCGTCGACGGGATCGACGAAGCGGTGCAACCCCACCCCGGTGTGCTCGTAGGCGTGGTCGGCCACCACCGTGATCTCGTTCTCCGCCGCCAGGCCGACGAGGTGCAGCCGCCCGGCGCCGGAGTCGAAGGCATCGGCGCCCACCGGCGTGCCGTTGACGGTGGCCGACCCGACGGCGACGGCCGTCACGTCGAGGAACGTCGCCGCCCCTGGTTCCGCCCGGCAGCGCAGACGCGTCCGGCTGCGGAAGGTCTCGGCGCCGGTCAGGTCCAGCGCCACCTCGTAGTGCACGTCGTCGAGCAGGCGGGCCCGTTCGGCCGCCTCGGACCGCAGGAGGTTGTTCTCAGCCACGGTGAAGGACGCTAGTCCCCATTCGTAGACTGTCTGGACGTGAAACTGACCGGGAAAGTGGCGGTGGTCACCGGTGGGGCGGCGGGGATCGGGCGGGCGCTGTGCCGGCGCCTGTCCGCCGAGGGGGCGTCGGTCGTGGTGGCCGACCGGGATGCGCCCGGGGCGGCGGCCGTCGCCGCCGAGATCGGCGGGCTGGCCGTGCCCGCCGACGTGTCGGTCGAGGCCGAAGTGGCGGCCCTCGTCGACGCCACCCTCCTCCGCTTCGACCGCCTCGACATCTTCTGCGCCAACGCCGGCATCCTGTGGGGCATCCGGCCCGGCGACCCCGCCGAGGTGATCGGCCCCGACGCCCCCGACGAGGCCTGGGACCGGATCTGGCGGGTCAACGTGCTGGCCCACGTCTACGCCGCCCGGGCCGTCGTGCCCCGGATGCTGGAACAGGGCGAGGGCCATTTCGTCGTGACCGCCTCGGCCGCCGCGCTGCTCACCATCCTCGGCAACGCCCCCTACGCCGTGACCAAGCACGCCGCGCTGGCCCTGGCCGAATGGCTGTCGATCACCTACGGCGACCGGGGCCTGCGGGTCTCGTGCCTCTGCCCCGAGTTCGTCCGCACCGACATGCTGGCCTCGGCCGGCGAACACCTCCTCGGCACGGCCCCCGTCGTCGAACCGGAGGACGTGGCCGGCGCCGTCGTCGACGCGCTGGAGGACGGGCGCTTCCTCATCCTGCCCCACCCCGAGGTGGCCGAGTTCTTCCGGCGCAAGGCCACCGACTACGACCGCTGGCTGGCCGGGATGCGGCGGCTGCAGGCGACAACGGGGCTCGGCTAAGGCGGGATCCCGGCCCCGGGAATCCGTACATCGTGCCGCGATTTAGTTCTTTATACTCGGCGTCTAAATTCTGAGTATGAAAGCCGCGGGGCCGGGAGTCTGAACGCTCACTGTGCCCCGGGCCGCGCCGCCGAGCCCGTTCCCTTGCTGCAGTGGTAGGTGGCTGTTAAGTTTCCAACCGGGCAGTCGGAAAACCAGGATTCATGTCGGGTCCGTTTCGCGCGCTCCTGTGACGGTCCACCCGCGCCTGGCAAATCTTTGACACTCCATATCCCTTTCCCCGGCTGGGGAACAAGCACCAACGCCGAAACTTCCGCGATCCCACATACCTCAATTCCCGGCCCGGGCGGGCACACGAGCCCGGCCGGCGAGAGAGGGAGGCCACGATGAAAAAGTCCGTGCGGGGCGTGTCGCTCCTCGCAGCCCTCGCCATGACGCTCGCCGCCTGCGGCGGGGGCGGCGGGGGGAACAACACCAAGGACGCCGCCTCGCGTCTCCCCGGCGCGGCCAGCTCGCCGAGCGCCGCCCCGTCGGGCGGCAGCACCGACTCGACCGCCGCCGCGGCCGGCGCCGACGCCACCGCTCCGGCGGCGGGGGCGGCCGCCGGAGCCTCGACGGGAACGGGCGGGAGCACCGGCGGTGGCGGGGCCACCGCCTCGGGCGCCCCGTCGTCAGTGGCCAGGTCCTCCGGCGGGACCGGGACCGGCGGCGGTACCGCTTCGGCGGCCGCGTCGGGGTCGGCCCCGGCGTCCCGCAACGCCGCCTCGTCGTCGCCGTCCGGCGGCCCGGCCCCGTCCGGTGGCGGCTCGGCCGCCTCGCCGGCGCCCGCCCCCACGCCCGGCGCCCCCGGCGGCGCCGCGCCGAGCGCCGGCGACAAGACCGGCGTGACCTCCGGCGACGTCCTCTTCGGCATCCACATGCCGCTGTCGGGCCCCGTCGGCGTGCTGGTCGGCAACGGCTGGAAGGGCACCGACGCCTACTTCAAGGCCGTCAACGACGGCGGCGGCGTGAACGGCCGCAAACTGAAGCTCGTCGTCGACGACGACAAGTACTCCGCCCAGGGCGCGGCGGCGGCCATCCGCGACCTCGTCGACACCAAGCACGTCTTCGCCGTGGCCTGCCCGGTGGGCGTCGACCAGTGCTCGGTGACCGTCGACTACGCCAACAGCAAGGGCGTCCCCTTCCTGTCGGGCGGCTTCCGGGAGAAGTACCTCGAGGACAAGCCGTGGGCCTTCCCGGTCACGGCCAGCTACCCCTACGGCGGCGTCCGGCTGCTCGACTACATGTTCCAGAAGCGGGGCTACACCCCCAAGCGCAAGATCGGCCTGTTCTGGCTCCACTCCGAGAACCTCGACGAGATGGGCGCGGCGGCCGACGCCGAGCTGGCCAAGCTGGGCGGCGGCGAGAAGTTCGCCGTCAAGTACCCGGCCGAGAAGGACCAGAGCGACTTCTCCGCCGCCGTGACGAAGTTCCAGAGCGCCGGCGTCGACACCGTGTGGTTCCACGTGGCCCCCGACCTGAGCACGAAGTTCGCCGCCCAGGCCAAGCTGCTGGGCTACCAGCCCCAGTACGTGTTCACCCTGCCGGTCGGCGGTGACATCTGGGCGGCGGCGGCCGGTGGCAACCTCGACAAGGGATTCGGCCTGGCCGGCTTCGCCGACCCCCAGTGGGCCGGAACGCAGCAGTTCCAGGCCCAGTTCCACAAGTACTACCCCGACGAGCAGGCCGACGAGTTCAACCTGCTCTGCTACGCCATCGGGGTGGTCTACGTCGAGGGGCTGAAGAAGGCCGGTGCCGACCTGGGCCGGGACTCCTTCGCCAAGGCCATGGCCAAGGTCGACATCGACACCGGGATCTCCCAGCCCATCAGCTACACCCAGCGGGGCCGGATCGGCGGGCCGAACTCCAAGTTCGCCGTGTGGGAGATCCACGGAGCCAAGACCGACCAGATCACCGGGTTCGACTGGTAACGGCACCGGGCGAACCGAGGAGAGGCCGACCGACCATCCCGTGAAGATCTTCCTGCAGTTCACCGTCTCCGGCGTCGCCGCCGGTTCGCTGTACGCCATCGTCGCCCTGGGCCTGGTGCTCCTCTACCGCGGCACCCGGGTGGTCAACTTCGCCCACGCCGGCTTCGGGGCGATCGGCGCCTACACGTTCTGGAACCTCTATCCCGACCACGTGCCCATGCCCATCGCCCTGGCGGCGGCCATCGCCGCCGGGGCGGCGGCCGGGATCGCCACCGAACGGCTGGTGGCCCGGCCGCTGTCGGCGGCGCCGATCCTGACGGTGGCCGTGGCGACGCTGGCCGTCGACGAGATCATCCGCTTCACGCTGACGAAGCTCTGCAGTCCCAACCCCCGCACGGTGCCGCCGCTGTGGACCAAGCCGACGATCAACATCGGCGGCGTCGTCCTGCCGGCCCACCGGCTGCTCATCCTCCTGGTCAGCTTCGGCGTCTCGCTGCTGCTGGCCGCCTTCCTGCGCCGCTCCCTGTTCGGCGTGGCGGTCCGGGGGGCGGCCGAGGACCTCACCGCCGTCCGCCTCCGGGGCGTCTCGGGCACCAGGGTGACGATGTTCACCTGGGGCGTGTCGGCGGCGCTGTCGGCCGTGGCCGGCATCCTGGTGGCGCCGCTGCTGGGCCTGAGCCCCTACTTCATGAACCTGGTGCTCATCCGGGCCTTCGCCGCCGCCCTGCTCGGCGGGTTCACCAGCCTCGGGGGGTCGCTGGTCGGCGGCCTGGTGGTCGGGATCATGGAGAGCCACATCCAGCGCTACACGACCGTGCCGGGCGGCGTCGAGGCCGGCGTGTTCATCGTCGTCGTGGCCGTCCTCCTGGTCCGGCCCCACGGTCTGTTCGGGGCCAAGGAGACCGAGACCCACGCCCCGTTCCAGGCCGGGCGCCGGGGGCTGCGGGTGCGGATCCCGCTGCCCCAGGTCTCGCCCCTGGTGCAGCGCGTCGTCGGGCTGGCCGCCGTGGCCGCGGTGGCCGTGGCCGCCTTCCAGGTCAGCTCCTACTACGCCTTCATCGGGACGGTGGCCGTGGTCTACGCCTCGGTCGGCGTGTCGATGTACATCCTGGCCGGGCTGTCGGGGCAGCTGTCGATCGGCCACTCGGCCCTGATGGGGATCGGCGGCTTCGGTGCCGGGCTGCTGACCAAGAACGCCGGCCTGCCCTACGCCGTGGCCCTCCCGCTGGCCGGCCTGGCGGCGGCGGCGGGGGCGGTGGCCATCGGCCTGCCGAGCTTCCGGATCCGGGGCCTGTACCTGGCCGTGGTCACGCTGACCTTCGCCATCGCCGCCGAGCGCTACATCTTCCGGCTCGACTTCGTGGCCGGCTACGCCCGGGGCCTCGACCTGCCCCGGATGGAGCCCCACACGGTCATGCTGTGGGCACTGGCCATCCTCCTCGGCTCGGTGATCCTGGCCGTGCGGGTGACGGGCTCCAAAGCGGGGCGGGCGATGCTCGTCCTCCACCACGACGAGACCGTGGCCGCCAGCTGGGGGATCTCCTCCAACCACTACAAGCTGCTGGCCTTCGGCCTGTCGGGGTTCCTGGCCGGCTGCGCCGGCGTGACCTACGCCACGCTGATCCAGCACGTCACGTCCGACGCCTTCGGTGCCGACCTGTCGATCATCCTGATCGCCATGGCCATCGTCGGCGGGCTCGGATCCATTCCGGGCGTCATCGCCGGGTCGATCCTCTTCGCCCTGCTGCCCGAGTTCCTCAAGAACGCCAAGGTCTGGATCCCCTTCATCCAGTACTCGATCCTGTTGGCGGTGATCATGCTCCTGCCGCAAGGCATGTCCCAGCTGTGGCGGCGTGAACCGGCGGTGGCCGGCGAATGAAGCTCGACGTCACCGACCTCTCCGTCCGCTTCGGCGGCCTGCGGGCCGTGAAGAACGTCTCGCTGTCGGTCCCCGACGGCACCGTGCTCGGGCTCATCGGCCCCAACGGCGCCGGCAAGACGACGGTGTTCAACGCCATCTCCGGCTTCGTCAGGACCGAGACCGGCACCGTGACCTTCGGCGATCGGGACATCACCCACCTGGCGCCCCACCGCCGGGCCGCCCTGGGTCTCGTCCGGACGTTCCAGCACGGCGGTCTCGTGCCCCAGGCCACCGTGATCCAGAACATCGTCATGGCCCAGCACGCCACCATGAAGACCGGCGTGCTGTCGGGGATCCTGGGCCGGGCGGCGGCCGAGGAGCGGGCGTTGCGGGACCGCGCCGCCGACGTGCTGGCCCGGCTGGCCCTCGAGCGGGTGGCCGGCAAGCCCGTCCACGACCTCTCCCACGGCCTCATCAAGATGGTGGAGCTGGCCTGCGCCCTGGTGCGCGACCCCGAGGTGCTGCTCCTCGACGAGCCGTCGGCCGGCCTCGACCCCGCCGAGACGGCCGACCTCGGCGCCCGGCTGCGGGCCCTCCAGGAGGAGAAGGCCATCACCACGCTGGTGATCGACCACGACCTCCGGCTCGTGCGCCACGTCGCCCGCCACATCGTGGTGCTGAGCTTCGGCGAGGTCATCGCCGAAGGCGACTGGGAGGTCGTCCGCAAGGACCCGAAGGTCATCGCCGCCTACCTCGGGCCGCAGGGCGGCGAAGCCGACGTCACCGAGACGCAGACCGTGGACCTCAGCCAGAAGGACGACACCGATGTCGCTGCTCGAACTGTCTGAGGTCGCCGCCGGCTACCGCGACGCCCGCCAGAGCCGGGCGGTGCCCGTCCTCTTCGACGTGTCGCTGCGGGTCGAGGAAGGCGAGATCGTGGCGCTCCTGGGGCCCAACGGCGCCGGCAAGACGACCACGCTGCGGACGGTCGCCGGCCTGCTGCGGCCGCTGTCGGGGACCGTCACCTTCGACGGCCGCCCCACCGCCGGGCTGTCGCCGGAGCGGGTGGCCCGCCTCGGCGTCCAGTTCATCCCCGAGGGCGGGGGCGTCCTGCGGGACCTCTCGGTCATCGACAACCTCTGGCTGTCGGGCTACACCTCCAACGGCACCCGCAAGGCCATGGCGCCGAAGCTGGACAAGGCCTTCGACCTCTTCCCCCGGCTGGCCGAACGGCGCGACCAGCTGGCCTCGACGCTGTCGGGCGGTGAGCGCCAGATGCTGGCCCTGGCCCAGGCGACGATGACCGACGCCCGGCTGCTGCTCATCGACGAGGCCTCCCTCGGCCTGGCCCCGAAGCTCGTCGCCGCCCTCTTCGAGGTCGTGGTGAAGCTGCGGGAGGACGGGCGGTCGATCCTCCTCGTGGAGCAGAACGCCAACCTGGCCCTCGACGTGGCCGACCGGGCCTACGTGATGGAGAAGGGGCGCGTCCACGAGACCGGCGCGGCCGGCGTCGTGGAACAGGACCGCCTCGCCGAGCTGTACCTCGGCGACCCCGACGAAGCCGTCACGCCCCGCTGACGCGGCGGTCCACGCCTTGCCAGTACGGCTCGCGCAGCACCTTCCGGGCCAGCTTCCCGACCGGCGTCCGGGGCAGGGGCTCGGTCTGGAGCACGACCTTGCCCGGCTTCTTGTAGGAGCCGAGCCGGGCCCGGCAGGTCTCGATCACGTCCTCTTCGGTGATGGCGCCGAGGTCCTCGACGGTGACCACGGCGCAGGGCGTCTCGCCCCACTTGTCGTGGGGGATGCCGAACACCGCCGCCTCGATCACGACCGGGTGGTCCATGATCACGTTCTCCAGTTCGGCGGGGTAGATGTTGAATCCGCCGGAGACGATCATGTCGTCCTTGCGGTCGAGAATGTAGAGGTAGCCGCGCTCGTCGAGGCAGCCGATGTCGCCGGTCAGCACGAAGCCGTTGACGAGGCGCTCCTTGGTGGCCTCCTCGTTCTCCCAGAAACCCACCATCTGCCCGTCGCAGCGGACGGCCACCTCGCCCGCCTCGCCGGCGGGGGCGGGGTTGCCGTTCTCGTCCTGGATCTGGACGTCGGCGAAGACCAGCGGCCGCCCGGCCGAGCGCAGCGGGTTCGAGCCCTCCACCGTGGCGAACCACTGGCGCGGCCCGATCATCGTGATGGGGACGGCCTCGGTCTGGCCGTAGACCTGGTACAGCACATCGCCGAAGACGGCCCGGGCGGTCAGCGCCGTATCGTCGGCGATGGGGGCGCCACCGACGTTGACCACCTTGAGCCGGCTCCAGTCGCGACCCTTGGCGCTGGGATGGCGGGCCAGGGCGGCCAGCACGGCCGGAACGGCGAAGATGTAGTTGATCCCTTCCCGCTCCAGCAGGTCGAGGCAGGCCTCGGGCTCGAAGTGGTCCAGCACGTGGTTGGCCCCGCCGGCCAGCCAGGTGGGCGTGAACAGGTAGCCCGACCCGTGGGAGATCGGGCTCACGTGCAGCGTCTTGTCGCCCGGCTCGACCGGCGGCCAGTCGTAGAACCAGTCGCGGCCGGCGTCGAGCCAGGCCTTGTGGGAGTAGGCGACGCCCTTCGACTTGCCGGTGGTCCCGGCGGTGTGGCGGATGATGTACCAGTCGGACTCCGCCACCGGAGGGTCGGGGTCGGTGGAGTCCTGGGCCGCCAGCCAGCTCTCGTACCCGTCGTCGCGCACCAGCACGTGCTCGAGGGCCGGCAGCTCGGCGTCGAGGCCGAGCACCGTGTCGGCGTAGGGCACGGTGGTGGTGACCGCCCGGCAGCCGGTGTGGCCGAGCATGTGGGCGTGGGCCTCCCGGCTGTTGCGGGGGTAGAGCGGCACCCGGACCAGGTTGGCGGCGGTGAGGCCGAGATAGGCGTCGGCCGCCGACAGGCAGTTGTCCTCCAGCACGCCGACGCGGTCGCCGGGCTGCAGGCCCAGCGCCAGCAGACCGTTGGCCAGCCGGAGACCCCGCTCCCACGCCTCGGTGAACGTGAGGCGGACGTCGCCGTGCACGACGGCCTCCTCATCGGCGAAAAATCCCGCCGAGCGGCGCATCAGCGAGCGGACATCCATGTGTAGTTCTCCCTTCGACCGAACCAGACAAGGCCCGGAGGCCCGACATGCATCCTGCCAGTGACGTGACCAGTTTTGGAAGGGTCGACGAGCAGTCCGACCCCGATTACTTCGTCCGCTTCGTCGACGAGGTCAACTCGATGGACAACATCCTCCAGGTGGAGGAGCTGGCGACGGCCGAACTGCGGCTGTCGCCCGGCGATCGCGTCCTCGAACTCGGCTGCGGCGCCGGCGACGACAGCCGGGCGCTGGCGGCGCAGGTCGGCCCCGACGGGGAGGTCGTCGGCATCGACGCCAGCGAGGCCATGATCAGCGTCGCCCGGCAGCGCAGCGCCGGGACCGGCCTGCCGGTGTCGTTCCACGTCGGCGACGCGATGCAGCTCGACCTGCCGACCGACTCGTTCGACGCCGTCCGGTGCGAGCGCCTCCTCATCCATGTGCCCGACGCCGCGGTCGTGCTCGGGGAGATGGTCCGGGTGACCAGGCCGGGCGGCCGCGTGGTCGTCGTCGACATCGACATGGACGGCCTGCTGATCGACCTGCCCGACACCGATCCCGACCTGGTGCGCCGGGCCGTCCACGGCATGTCCGACGCCATGTCCACCGGACAGATCGGCCGCCAGCTCCCCCGCCGCTTCGGCGAGGCCAAGCTGGAGGACGTCACGTACCGGTCCGCCGTGCTGGCCTTCCCCTACCGGTTCGCCAGTCACATGGTGGCCGGATCGCTGGTCGGGGCGGTCGGGATCGGCGCCGTGACCGAAGCCGAAGCCGGGGCGGTGCAGCGCGCCATGGAGCGGGCCGAGGGCGATGGCGTGTTCTACCTGGGCATGCCGTTCTACATCGTGAGCGGCACGAAGCCCTGGTGAGCGGCCCGGAGGCTTCGCTCCGTGTTCACCGGGGGCGGCCCACGGCGTTCACGAACCGGACAGTCCCCGCCCGCATCATCGACCCATGAGCACCCGGGTCAACGTCGCTCGAGACGACGTCACCGCCCCCGGTTCGCCGGAAGGACCCACGAGGCTTCCGGACCATCACGGCCGGCTGGCGGTGTTCGATCTCGACCGGACGTTGCTCCCCGGGTCCAGTCTCAGCCTCTTCGGGCGGGCGCTGCACCGCGCCGGCATGGTCGGCAGCCGCCGCCTGGCCGGCTGCGTCGCCCGGGAGGCCGTGTTCGTCCGGCGGGGGCAGGGCACCTCGGCCGCCCACCGGCTGCTGGCCGCCCTGCTGGCCGACGTGGCCGACCGGGAGGCGGGTCCCCTGCTCGACGTGGCGGAGGGCCTCGGTGACGACCTGGCCCGCACCGCCCGCCCCGGCGCCCGGTGGCTCCTCGACCGCCACCTCGACGCCGGGGACTTCTGCGTGATCGCCTCGGCCAGCCCCCAGCCGCTGGTCGAGGCGGCGGCCCGGGCGCTGGGCGCGCAGCGGGCGGTCGGCACCCGGGCCGAGGTGTGCGACGGCCGCTTCACCGGCCGGCTGGAAGGGCCGTTCTGCCACGGCCGCGGCAAGGTGGCCCGGCTGCGGGTCGAACTGGGACCGGCCGACCTGTCCCGGGCGTCGGCCTACTCCGACTCGATCTCCGATCTCCCGCTCCTGGCCGCCGCCGGCCGGCCGGTGGCGGTCAACCCCGACCGGCGCCTGCGCCGCGAGGCCCGCACGCAGGGCTGGCCCGTCCTCACCTTCTGACGCCGGCCCCCGTTCCGCCCGTCACGACCGCTGGGCGGCGGCCAGCACCGAGGCGTACCAGGCGGCGGCGGCCACCACGATCGACGCCGCCGCCGGCAGGGCCGGCGGGTGGCTGCCCTCGGCCGGCGCCGCCCGGTGGATGGCGGCCAGGGCCGGTGAGGCGCTCGAGGCCAGGGCCAGCACCACCAGGGCCAGCGTGGCCAGCGCCGCCGCCCCCGGCCGGCGCACCAGCGGCGGGCTGCCGAGCGCGCCGATGGCCGTTCCCACCACGGCGCAGGTCAGGCCGGCCAGGATCCCGGCGGCGGTGACCACGCCCCGGCCGGGAGACCCGGAGGGCGCGGCGCTGACCAGCACCTCGAAGCCGCTCCCGGCCAGCACCATGACCACCCCGCCGGCCAGGGCCACGACCAGCGCGCTCAGCTGCGCCCGGCGGGCGCCCCCGGCGGCGGCCAGGCAGGCGCGGACTCCGGCCGCGTCGTTGGTCAGGCAGGTGCGCGTCAGCCAGGCGACGGCGGGGATGGCCATGGCCGCGCTCCAGGCCAGCGAGTCGGCCAGCGGTTCGTGGCCGTTCGACCCGGCGGCCAGGACCGCGGCGTAGAACAGCACCGGCACCAGCCACCGTTGCGAGCGCAGCAGCAGCGCCGCCTGGTAGCGGACGAGGGCGGTCACGCCGGCCCGTCGCGGTCCGAGCGGCGGACGGCTTCGATGTGGACCCGCTTTCCGGCCAGGAGGTGGCGCAGGACGTCGTCGGAGCAGCCCGGATCGACGACGAGTTCGAGGCCGGCGTCGCTCCGGTTCACGGCCTCCACTCCCGGCAGGCTCCGCAGCGCCGTTCCGTCGTCGCCGAGGCCGGCGACGACGATCACGACGGGGCCGCCCGGGGCCGCATCGGGCGGGAGGGCGGGGGCGTCGGTCTCGGCCAGCGCCCCGTTCCGATCGATGCAGAGGTGCCGGCCGGGCCGGCCGGCCAGGCGGCGGGGGTCGTGGTCGACGAACATCACCGTGCCGGCCCCGGCCACGCGCCGGCCGACTTCGGCGTCGAGGACGGCCCGTCCGCCGGTGTCGAGCCCGGTCCAGGCCTCGTCGAGGACGAGGAGGTCCGGTTCACCGATGAGGGCGGCGGCGATGGCCACTTTCTGGCAGGTCCCTTTCGACAGGGCCCGCAGCGGCCAGGCCCGGTAGGCGGCGATGCCGAAGCGCTCCAACCAGTGCTGCGCCCGCCGCCGGGCCTCGGGGCCGGCCAGCCCCTGGACCCGGCCCAGGTGCACGAGGAACGCCTCGGCCGCCAGCGGGTGCGCCGGCGGGAACCGTTCGGGCACGAAGCCCGTCCGGGGCCGGCCCCGGACGGTCCCCCGGCTCGGTTCGGTGGCGCCGGCCACCAGCCGCAGCAGGGTCGACTTGCCGCTGCCGTTGGCCCCGACGACCCGGACGAGCTCGCCGGGGGCCAGCGTCAGGTCGACGTGGCGGACGACCCACGGCCGCCGCAGGCCGTACCGCTTGCTCACGCCGCGCAAATCCATCGATCCGGCACGTTAGCGAGGTGTTTCGGGGCCTCCCGGTCGCGGCTAAGGTCCGGGGACTGCCCACCCGCCTCGCGGGAGGAGTGCTGCATGCGCCGAGCGACGCGACTCCCCGGCCGCCGGTTCGCCACGGTCGCCCTGACGGCCACCGTCTGCGCCGCGCTGCTCTGGCCGGTCCCGGCGCCGGCGGCGGCGATTTCCTGGATGAACCAGTTCGGCACGCGCTACCCCGACGAGGCCGACGGGGTGGCCGCCGACGGGGCGGGGAACGTCTACGTCATCGGCCAGACGTCGGGCGAGCTGCCCGGCCAGAAGGCGGCCGGCATGATCGACGCCTACGTGCGCCGCATCGACGCCGCGGGCCACGAGGTGTGGACCCGCCAGTTCGGCAGCAGCGAGCGCGACGAGCCCAAAGGCGTGGCCGTCGACGACGCCGGCGACGTCTACATCGTCGGCCGCACCTTCGGCACCCTCCCCGGCCAGACCTCGGCCGGCGGGTGGGACGCCTTCGTGCGCAAGTACAACCCCGGCGGCGACGAGGTGTGGACGCGCCAGTTCGGCGGCGGCGGCGGCGAGAGCGCCGCCTCGGTGCGGATCGACCACGCCGGCAACGCCTACGTCGTCGGCGGGACCCGGGCGGCCCTGCCGGGGCAGAAGAACATCGGCGACTACGACGCCTTCATCGTGAAGTTCGACCCCGTCGGCGCCACCGTGTGGACCCGCCAGTTCGGCACCCGGGACGAGGACTACGCCCTGGCCGTCACCCTCGACGGCAGGGGGGATCCGATCGTGGCCGGCGAGACCGGCGGGCTGCTGGCCGGAGCGGCGCCGTTCGGCGCCCTCGACAGCTTCGCCCGGGAGTACGACCCGGCCGGCAACGTCGTGTGGACCCGGCAGTTCGGCAGCCCGAGCGACGACTACGCCGTCGGGGCGGCCGTGGCCCCCACCGGCGAGGTGCTGGTCGTCGGCACCACGTTGGGGACGCTGCCGGGCCAGACCACGAAGGGCGGCAGCGACGCCTACATCGTGGCCATCCAGCCCAGCGGCGGCGACCTGTGGGCCAGCCAGTTCGGCACCACCGGAGCCGACGACGCCGAGGCCGTGGCCTACGACGGGGCCGGCCACGTCTTCGTCGCCGGCCGGGTCGGTGCCGCCCTGCCCGACGCCACCTCCTACGGCGGCTCCGACGCCTTCCTGGCCGCCGTCAGCCCGGTCGGCGAGATCGTGTGGTCGAAGCAGTTCGGCGGCCCGGCCGACGACTACGCCATGGCCCTGGCCATCGGTCGTGGTGGCTTCTACCTGGCCGGCGGCACGACGGGGGCGCTGCCCGGCCAGCGCACGCTCGGCGAGCGCGACGCCTTCGTCGTCAACCTCGTTCCCTGACGGCGGAACTGATCCGGAGACGACGCCGCCGCCGGCGCCCCCTCCCCCTTACTGCGGTGGGCGCCGACGGCGGGTCGAGCTACGAAACGCCGAGCAGGGTCACTCGATGACGAGCACACCCCGCATCTGCGAGTGGATCTGGCAGGTGAACGGGTACCGCCCCGGTTCCAGCTTGTCCACGCCTTCCACGTTGTGCACGTAGCCGTGGTCGGTCAGGGCGCTGGTGAAGCGGGGGTAGCGGTCACAGCCGGTCCCGGTCTTGTAGGGCGGCGCCGTGCAGCCCGGGATGGCCTCCTCCATGGAGTGGGCGGCGATGCCCGCCCCGTAGGGCCACATGTCGTAGTTGCCGAACTTGATGTGGCCGCCCCGCTTCACGTGGACCTCGGGCGGGAAGTAGTTCCAGGCCTCGACGAACACGTCGGCCGGGTGGTCCTGGCCGGTGATGTCGTCGGCCGGCCGCTGGACCTTCTGCGCCGGCGTGGCCTTGGCGGTGTGGGCACTGGCCGGGCCGGCCAGGCCGAAGGCGGCCAGGCCGAGGGCGGCGGCGACGATGACGGCGGCTCGGGTTCGCTTGTTCGTCATGACCCTCACCCCACCTTCACGTCGGTGAACGTGGCCTCGCCGCCGTTGACGAACCGGCTGCCGTCCAAGCCGATCAGCGGGTGCGGCAGGCACCCGGCGCCGGTCTGGAGACCGAACTGCACGGTCATCGTCTCGCCGGGCTGGGGCAGGTTCTTCAGCGGGACCGTGAGCGAACCGCTCTCGTGCATCTTCGGACCGAAGTCGGTCTTGTGCCCGAGGAAGCCGGTCTTATCGCCGGTCACGAGGACGTCCATGATGATCTCGTGGTCGGACAGCATGGCGTCGGTGTAGTCGACGACCACCGACGACACCTGGTCCGACACGGCGTGGGTCGCCAGGAGCGTGGCCCGGGGCCCGTCACCGACGCAGTTCACGGCCGCCGCCTGGCGGGTGTTGTGCTGGAAGATGGTCACCTTCCCCGTCGCCGGATCGGCGTTGGAGTAGGCGCTGGGATCGGCGTTCTTCGGCCCCGCCTTGTAGGTGCCGGGGCCGTAGGACGAGGCCGCGCCCGCCGGAGCCACGCCCGCCGCCACGACGCACAGCGTCGCGGCCGCCAGCACGGCCAGCTTGCCTTTCATGTTCCTCCCCCTCGTGTTCAGGTGCGATGAATGGAATGTGCAGGGGTGCCGCTAGAGGGCGGTGCCCTCGGCCTTGGCGAACCTCCAGAACTCGCCCTTGGTGCGCGGGCCGTTGATCGTGTTGCTCCGCAGCGGCGCCGTCTCCTTGGGCGTCCCCGGGTTGAGGATGTAGGCGTCGCGCATCTTCTGGACCTCGTCGCACGACAGGGCGTTGCGCTTGGCGTCGGGGTCGAGGCCGTAGACGCCGGCCGCCGTCCGCCCGAAGATGCCGTTCCGGATCGTCCGCTCGGGGTGGGCCCGCCCGTCCTGCGGCCAGTCCGAGATGTTCGGGTGGCCGATGCCGGGCATGTAGCTGCCGGCGTCCAGGGCGTTCTTGCGGGGGTCCCACCGGTCGCCGTCGAGGCCGTAGGGCAGGTTGTACATCTCCTTGGCCTGGTCGGAGAACTGCAGCGCCCGGAGCAGCACGATCTGGGGCTGCGGGTTGCCGTACCAGATGCAGTCGGAGCCCCACACGATGCGGCGGGGGCCGACGTAGGTGATGAGCTTGCCCAGCAGGTGGGTGGCCCGGTCGGCGTCGCTCATGTTGGCCCACCACGTCGTGCCGAGCTCGGCGAACATGTTGGGCGTGTTGCCGTGCTCGAGACCCTTGGGGACGAACCTGGTGGCGTCGATGCCGTTCTCCCGCAGGCTCTTGATGAAGCAGTCGACGCCCCGGTTCGAGGAGTTGACCTTGTCGTCGCCGGCGTAGGGCAGCATGTGCTCGCCGTCGTAGCCCGAGTGGTAGGTGAAGAACGTGATGTCGGGGAACTGCGCCCCGAT
>Ga0070741_10001951_pt1 | contig 58195 bp, 43 predicted proteins | sample Coa_R1_4_FD_66440 | JGI IMG/M metagenome (GOLD analysis project Ga0070741, IMG submission 66440) | Surface soil microbial communities from Centralia Pennsylvania, which are recovering from an underground coalmine fire - Coalmine... | ecosystem: Environmental > Terrestrial > Soil > Unclassified ... | reverse complement strand
CCTACTACGACACCGTCGTCAAGACCGCCTCCGCCGAATGCATCAACGGCATGGCCAACTGCCATCCGACCACCGTCAACGGCGATACGGTTTACGCCTGGGGCTACTATCCCTGGTCGGTGTACCCCGCGAATATCGAAAGCGTCGGCCACGGGGCCTATGACATGATTGGCGTTTATCGCGCGTATGCCCGTGCCGGCTACGGTTATTCATTGTCCCTGGTTCGTCCGTTTGCGAACGCGCTGCTCGACGTGATGAATGTGAGCACGAACACGTTTTCCGGCTCGGTAAACGGCACGGGAACGACACAGAATTACATGCAGCAGCAGTGGCTGTTGCTCGCCGACATGCGCGCGTCGGTTTACGACGTTGTTGCGGCAGCCGACTTGGCCTCGGGTCGGTACAAAACCACGCCCTACATGACCGCCGCGATCCTGTGGATGAAAAACCGCCGCCTGCAGGAATTCGCCGTGGCGGCGGCGCCTTCCTCGCAAACGGTGACCGCCGGCTCGGGCACGAGTTACTCCGTGACTCTGACGCCGTTGGGCGGCTTCACGGGCACGGTGAGCTTGACCGCCAGCGGCCTGCCCAGCGGCGCCAGCGCCAGCTTCAATCATGGTTCGGTCAACCTCTCCGCCATCAGCGCCTGTTCGACGAACGTCACCCTGAACGTCTCGACGTCGAGTACAACGCCCGCCGGTACTTACACACTGACCGTCAGCGGCACGAGCGGCAGCGTCACCCAGAGCACCACGGTGAGCCTGACCGTAGCCGCCAATTTTACGGGCGTCTTCCAGGTGCAGAATGAAGCCAGCGGAATGGTGTTGAACAACCAGGGCTCCCTGACCAATGGTTCCGCCATCACGCAGTGGAGCATCACCACCAGCTCGAACCTCGAATGGACCTTCATCGCCACTTCCAACAACTATTACCAGATCAACAGCTATAGGAGCGGCAAGGACGCCGTGGTGCAGAGCGCCTCCACCTCGGCCGGCGCCAAAATCATCCAATGGTCCTTCGGCTCCTCGGGTGACGATCAATGGAAACCCGTCGGCAACAGCGACGGCAGCTACACGTTCTTCAATCTCCACAGCGGCCTGGTGCTCGCCAATCCCGGCGGCAGCACGTCCAACACCAATCAAATGGACCAGGAAACTTCCAACGGCGGCAGCAACCAGAAATGGAAACTGCTGCCGCAATGAGCAGGCGTACCTCCCGTTGACGGGAGATTTTTAGTGATCCGTGGTTGGATCCGCCCGGGCAGCCTTCAGGTCTGGCTGCCCGGGCTTCTGTTGGCGCAAGGTTCTTTGCGCACGCGTCCGCACACCGGGAGCGCGAGAACAGGTTCAATCGCCCCCGCCGGTCGTCCAGAACTGACTGGTTGAATCGATTTAACCGGGTTCGCCCAGCAGGCGGCCAATCACTTCGGCGGCGGTGTAGGAATGATTTCCGGGCCGGAGAAATGACGCGATATTTGCGACCTCATCGCCGGCGGTTACCAGGGGCAGGTCCACTCCGGTTTGCGCGCGGATCTGGCCGAGTCCGATGGTGGCCGTCAGTCCATTGCAGACACATTGGCGGCCTTCGATTTCGGTTTCCGCGCCGCCCTTGCGGACAAAATCCTCCACCGGTTCGGCTGCGCAACGGTAACCCAGCGTGCCCTCGGGCTTGCGATACGCCTGCCGGAGATAGCCCAGATCACAGCGATGCGTGCGGCTGGAGCTTTCGCGAACCTCCGATTGCGAGCCGGGCAATTGCAGTATCTTGAACGGAAAACCCGTTGGCGAAGCGAGCGGATCCGTGAACACCCGCGCGTGACCCGCGCGGCTCAATTGCATGGTCTGTTGCTTCAGGTCGGTGCGGATGCCGGATTCATCGCAGAATGCGAATGCCGTGCCGACCTGGATGCCGGCCGCGCCGAGGGCTTGCGCCGCGGCGAGCCCGCCCGGTTTTCCATACGAACCCGCGAGCCAGAATGGCAGGCCCAGTGCGCGGATTTTTTCCAGGTCAGGAACGTCGCGCGGTCCGTAGATCGGTTCACCCGTGGCGGTCAGTTGCAGGCCGCCGCGCGGCGGGGCGTTGTGGCCGCCGGCGGTTTCACCCTCGACAATGAACCCGTCCACCCTGCCGTTTGATTTTCGCGCCAGGGTGATGGCCAGCGTGGCGGAGGCGACGATGCCCAGAAAATACGGACGCCTCAATTGTGGCGCGGAACCGCCACAAAACGCCGCCGGGTCAAAGTGGGAATAAAATTCCCCGCCGGGAAGTTCGCCTTCGACATTGATCCTCAGCTTCACTGCGTTGCCAGTGGCAAGTTGATCCAGTATGCCGGGGATCGCGCGCGGAATGCCCGCGCCCATGAGCACATAGTCGGCGCCTGCGAGCATCGCGCCGAAAAGTGACGGCAGTGTGGGGAGTTGGATTTTTTCCAGAAAGTTGATGCCGACCGCCCCGCCATGGCCCTCCTTGGCGAGAAATACTTCCGCGAAATTTGCCGCCACCGTCAAAGCGACATAGTCCGGGCTTGGTTGCAACGCCGGAAGCGGTGTCAGTTTGAACGGCTGTTCCGCCGGCTTGCCGCCCTCGATGAAATATTCCGCGAGCACCCGGGCGGCGACTCCGGGCACGGGGAAATGATCGAGTGCCCGCCTCATGTGGCCGCCGGGGTCGCCGGCTTGCAGGCGCCGCGCCACGATGGTGGCCAGGGCGGTCCCGGAGACAACACCGAGTTGGCCGGTCTGGGAAACCGCGCGGGCGAGCCGCCAATCGGAAACTCCAGCGCCCATTCCGCCTTGAATGATTAAAGGATGCGACATGATGTTTGCTACCAGTCCAGGGTGTTCCGGGTCAAAGAAATAGTGATGCCAAAGACGATTTCAATGGCGCCGGTACAAAGCTCCCCTGCCTGAAACTGAGCCGGCACTGGATTCTTTTTGGCGCAAATTTGGGGCGCCCGTGGTCTCGAGCACTGGGGTGGCGCCAATGTTGACTTCAAAAACGGCGCGTAGTACGCGTAAGGCTGGACGCTAATTGAACTCAAGTGAAGTGAACCGAAAGGGATGATTATGGCTCTTGATACATTTGTTTTGTTCGCCGATCAGTATGACTCCGAAGCGGAAGCTCTCGCCGATTATGAGGCTGTCAGCAAGCTTTACAAGGACACCGGTCTTGTCGACACCTACGATGCGGCGGTGGTCACCCACACCCCCAAGGGAGAGGTCAAAATCATCAAGCGGGTGGAGGAGCCGACCCGCCACGGCGGGGCGGTGGGATTGGCCATCGGGCTCGCGGTCGGCGCGGCGGTCGCCCTGTTTCCAGTGCTGGGAGTCGGTCTGGGTGCCGGGCTGATCGGCGGTGGTGCCATCGGTGCCGGCGCTGGCGCCGTCGTGGGACACGTGGCCAGAGGCATGCGGCGGTCCGATCTGAAGGAACTCGGTGAAATGCTCGACAAGGGCAAGAGCGGTCTCCTGGTGGCGGCGGCCACCAACATGGAGGCGAAAGTAGATGCGGCGATAACGCGCGCCAAAAAGCGGGCCAAGGCCCAACTGCAGACTGACACTGACGCCCTGAAGAGGGAAATCGACGCAATCCACGCCTGAACAGCGGGGAATACATCGAATCCGGGAAGAAACGCTTTGCGCGCCAACAAGGAGAGCAGCTATGGAAGACAGAATGGTCGCCATCATTTTCGATGACGAAAAGAAGGCCTACGAGGGGTTGAAAGCCCTCGAGGAATTGCACAGCGAGGGCAGCATCACTCTTTACGCGAGCGCGGTGATTGCGAAGGACGCCGGCGGGAAGGTGATTGTCCGAAGAACGGCCGACCAGGGCCCGCTTGGGACCAGCGTCGGGCTCCTGGCCGGGTCTTTGATCGGCCTGTTCGGTGGCCCTGCGGGTCTGGCGATCGGCGCCGCCGCCGGGACGACGGGTGGAATGTTTTATGACATGGCGAAAGCCGGCGTCGGCGGGGATTTCCTGACCGAGGCCGGGCAGCAGTTGCAGCCGGGCAAGACCGCCATCGTGGCCGAGATTTGGGAGGAATGGATCACACCTTTGGACAGCCGCATGGAAGCTCTGGGCGGCAGGGTGTTCCGCCGCGCACGCGGGGAATTCCTGGATTCCCAGATCGAGAGGGACGCTACGGCTTTCAAGGGAGAGGTTTCCGACCTGAAAGCCGAGAACTCCCGGGTGGGCAGGGAGGCAAAGGCGAAGATCGAAGGAAAAATCAATGCGGTGAAGTCGAGGCTCAAAGCCACGCAAGACCATGTCAAGGCGGCGCTGGAAGCGAACAAATTGGAAACAGACGCGAAGATCAAGTCGCTGAAGAGCCAGGTTGCCAAGGCGCAGGGTGAAGCAAAATCCAAGATGGAGGCCCATATCGCCGAACTCCAGTCTGACGGCAAGCGCCGCGCCGACAAGCTGAACCACGCCTGGGAAGAAATCACCGAAGCACTCGCGGTGTAACCTCCGGCCACGTCCCATTCCTGAATGAACCAAGAGCGGGGTTTGAAAGAACCCCGCTCTTTTCTTCAGATCGAGGGTAATCTCATCGCACCCCGGACGCCGCCAAGGAACGCGTGAGACTGGTTTTGCAATCTGCAGAGAAGCCGTCAGCCTGAGGGTTGAGAGAAAACGCCGAATGTTCGACACCGATCTCGCCCAAGCTCCGTAGGAGCGCCATGTTTATAGCCTCCGCATCAAACAGATCACAAGGTCCGTAGGACCGGCATGATTCCACTTTATGATCTTTACAGTGTTTTTGGCGTCCGACACGACCTCTCTGTTTTTGTCACCCCCTCGTTATTCTTTTTTTGGATCGGAACAGGACTTGAATAAAGCGACCAAGCCCTGGGACTTGAGGCCGGTTTCCTTTGTCTAATCCTGAATGAAATAACTGAGGTTCTCCAACTCGATGGCCAGGTTTACGTTGTTGACCATGACCTCCTCGGGGACGTGCAGGACGATGGGCGCGAAGTTAAGGATGCCTGTGATGCCGGCCTGCACAAGGTTGTTGGCCACTTCCTGCGCGGCCTCAGCGCCCACGGTGAGGATCGCCATGCGCACGCCGCCGTTGCGGACAAATTCCGGCAGCTTCTCCATAGGCAGGATCGGCTGCGTGATTTTTTTGTCGCGCCGCCGCTTGAGGTCCATATCGAAGGCCGCCACAATTTCAAATCCTTCCTTTTCAAATCCGCGATAGGAGAGCAGGGCGGAGCCGAGGTTACCCACACCAATCAACACCACTGGCTGCAGGCTCTTGGTGCCGAGTTCGGCGGAAATCATCTGCGAGAGCTGCTCGACGTCATAGCCCAGCCCGCGCGTGCCGAACTGGCCGAAGTAAGTCAGGTCCTTCCGTAATTGCGTTGGCTTCACACCGGCGACCTTGGCGAGCGCTTCGCTGGAGACGGTGCGAATGCCGTTGTCCTTGAGCCGCGCAAGGCAGCGCAAGTAGATCGAAAGACGATAGATCGTCTTCCGCGGTATTTCTGGCCGGTCCGGTTTCTTCAAGCTGCACACAAATAGGGCAAAGCGCGCGCCGGTGCAAGTCTGGGACGGCGGGACAAGTGTTTCGCCGGAACCCGACCGGGTACTTGGTTGCGGCCGAAGAGGGCGTGATTTCAAATTTGAAATCAAACGGCTTCCCTCCTAGTCTCAGGTCATGCGCTGGCTGACGGCAACCATTCTGACTTTTTCCATTTTCCTGTTGAGCGGTTCCGCGCGCGCTGCCGAGGGTCGCGTGATCAAGGTGCTGCCGGTCTTTCTCGATACCAACGGCCAGTTTACGGTCTCGCCGAGCCTTTACGACCGTGACGCGTATCAAGCGCTCCTGCGGGCGCATCCCAAACAACGCTCGGGCATGCAGTTCGCGGTGCAATGGAAGGCCAGACGGCCCGTAACGACGCCGCTCACCTTGCGCGTGGAGTTGCGCGGCGTGGCCGAGGGCAGTCTGCCCAAGCAGACCGCGCTCGAAGAAACGGTGCATAAGCACGGCTGGTTCAGCACCTGGACGAACGTGACCCTTGCGGGCGATGCGTACCGGGATTTCGGGGAGGTGACCGCCTGGCGGGTCACTTTATGGGACGGCTCGCAGATGTTGGGCGAGCAGAAATCCTTTTTGTGGTGAGGCGCCGCCGGGCCGGGCGGGAATTTATTCCACGACTACTTTGGCCGAAATGCTGTGTCCCTTGTCCTGGGTCCTCAGCGCGCGCTCGTAGCATTCCAGCGCATCGCTATAGCGCCCGAGTCGATTGAAAATTCCGCCTTTGTAGAGATAGGCCATGGTCATCAGTTGATCCACCGCAATGGCCCGGTCGTAGCAGGCAATCGCTTCCTCCCAGCGTTGCAGCCGTTCCAGCGCCAGCCCCTTGCGAACCAGCGCCTCGGCATTGGCGGAATCGATCGACAGCGCCTCTTCAAAACAAGCCAGCGCGCCGTCCGCCTGGTCCAGTTTCAACAGGGTCTCTCCCTTGCCCAGCAGCATATTGATCATTTCGGTCTCGCTCGAAGGCGCGGTCGATGATTCGCCGGTTTTGGCGATGAGGTCCATCGCGGGTTCCGAATGATCGTGGCCGTTGGTCTGGATCGCCATCGGTTGCGGGAGCGCGTGCTGGCCTTTAAGCGTAAGCTCCATGTCCTGGATCCGTTTCTCGAGCCGCTCGATGCTCCCGATGAAGCGCGCCGTCGAATCCTTCAGCAGCCCGGCGCTGGCCAATGAGCCTTCGCCCATGCCGAGTCCCGCCGGCAAAGCCGACGCCACCGTCGCCAGCCGGCTGACAGAATTCCAATGCATGAACGCGGTGAAGAGCAGCACCAGCATGCCCACCACGGCAAACACGCCCGCGGCGATCAGCATCAGCCGGTTCGAGCGTTGCACGTCCTGCAACTGCTCCATCCGCTGGGTGTTCAGCGATTTTTCGATCAGGCTGAGGGAGGCCTGCAGCAATTCGGCGTTGCGCGCACTGGCGGCTTCGGCGTCCTGGCGATTGCGCTCGATCGCGGTCTGCGCGCTGTGCAATTGTTCCTGGATTTGCAGATAGGAACGCAGCGTTTCCTGCGACACCGCCGGTTCGGCGGAAGCCGTGCCGGCCGTTGCATCGGCGGTGTTGGTCTGCGCGGGAGCGTCGGCGGTCAGCCCGAAAAAGAAGGCCAGAATCACCATGGCCACGCCGGCCCGCATGAGTTTCAATCCCCGATCGATCATAGTCGCAAAGCTGGAGTGCAACGTTAAAACTCCATGCGGAAATTGCAAGATGAAAACCAATTTTCGGACGATAATTATACCTTGCATCTCCGCGCGGACGCTGAAAGGCGCCCGCGTGAATGGCACCCACGTTGACAGCGTCCCACCGGAACATTAGCCTCCTCCAATGTCACGGTTGCCGTTTGAATTGCTGCTGGCGCTGAGGTATCTGCGCCCCAAACGGACCTTCGTCTCCATCATCACCCTCATCTCCATACTCGGCGTCACGCTCGGCGTGGCGGTGCTGATCATCGTCATCAGCGTGATGAGCGGCTTCGACCAGCAGTTGCGCGACCGCATTCTCGGCTTCAACGCCGACCTCAAGATTTACGCGTACAACACGAACATCGACGACCAGATGCTCATGACAAACTACGCGATGGTCATGCAGCAGGTGCTGTCGAACAAGAACGTAAGGGCGGTCGCTCCCTTCGTCCTCGGCCAGGTAATGGTCCGTACTGAACCGGAACCTCCCCGCGAAGGCCGGATCGCCGGCCCTTATCTTCGCGGCATCGCGCCCGAGATGGAGACCAACGTGAGCGACCTTGCGTCGAACATCGTGTCCGGCACCAACGATCTGCGCGGCCACGGCTTGCTGGTGGGCGTGGATTTCGCCGGCGAACTGAACCTGCACGTCGGCGATCGCCTCGTCATTTACAATCCCCGCGACCTCGAGCGCATGCTGCACGAATACGAGCGGGGAAAGACGAACCAGGAGGTCACCGTGGCGCCGGACTTCACCATTCGCGGCATCTTCGACGCCGGCTGGTACCAGTACAACTCCGAGGTCATCGTCAGCTCGCTGGAAAATGCGCAGGATTTATACGGGCTCGACGACGCGGTGCACGGATTGATGGTCAAGACCCGCGATCCCTACAATGTCACGGGGGTGCGATCGGAATTGGCGCGCACGCTCGGCTCCGGGTTCAAGATCACCACCTGGAACGAGGAGAATCCCACCATGCTCGCGGTGATGGTGGAGAAGAATGTGATGCTTTACATCCTTTTCTTCATCGTCATCGTCGCAGCGTTCGGCATCACGTGCACGCTCATTACGTTCGTTGTGCTCAAGACGCGCGAGATTGGTGTGCTTAAGGCGCTGGGGGCCAGCAGCCGCCAGATACTCTGGATTTTCCTGAGCCAAAGCATGGTCGTCAGCGTCCTCGGCGTGCTCATCGGCTCTGGCGCCGGCATGCTGGCCCTCGCCTATCGCAATGAATTCCTCCACGCCATGCGCCGTTTCACCGGGCTCGAGTTGTTCCCGGCCTCCATCTACGGCTTTTCCGAGCTGCCGGCGCTGATCGTTCCCGGCGACATTCTGATCATTTGCGGCGGTTCGCTGATCATCTGCCTGGTTGCCGCCGCGTTCCCGGCCTGGAACGCCAGCCGATTGCGGCCTGTCGAAGCACTGCGCCATGAATGAGTCTTCCGCCAACGTCCTTCTTGAAGCGCGCGACCTGCACAAGCGCTACGAGCTTGCCGCCCGCTCGCTCGAGGTGCTGCGCGGGGTGACGATCACCGTGGCGCGCGGCGATTTCCTCGCGCTGCGCGGCGCCTCGGGCGCGGGCAAGAGCACGTTGCTGCATCTGCTCGGCGGGCTCGACACTCCCAACCGCGGCGAGGTCCGGCTCGACGGGCTGGACCTTTCCCGGCTGTCCAATGCCGCGCTCGCCCAGCTCCGCAACCGCAAGATCGGCTTCGTGTTCCAGGCGTATCACCTGCTTCCGGAACTCGATGCGCTGGAGAACGTCTGCCTTCCCGCCCGCATATGCCGCACTTCCGCTGCCGCGGCCGAGGCGCGCGGGCGCGACCTGCTGGCGCGTGTCGGGCTCAAGGACCGCGTCGAACATCGCCCAACCGAACTCTCGGGCGGCGAGCAACAGCGTGTTGCCATCGCGCGCGCCCTGATCAACTCCCCGGAAATCATTCTCGCCGACGAACCCACGGGCAATCTTGATTCCCGCACCGGTGACGAGATCATTGACCTTCTCTGTTCATTGCGCGCCGAGCAGCACACGACCTTGATTATTGCCACGCACGATCCCATGGTTGCCTCCCGCGCGCCCAAGGTCATCCAGCTTGTGGATGGACAGATCGCGGGAGCGCAGCCGACTGCCTCCAGTTAGGAATTTTGGAAGGAACCGAAGCCGGTTTAACGATGGAATCCGGCAGTGTGGAATCCAACGGTGGTATGGAATCCGCCACCTCCAAATCCCACGTGCACCCCGCCGCCGTGGAACCCGGTCGCGAAACCGGTGCGGAAACGATACGGGTAGCATCCAGCCGGAAAGGCGCAACGAGATCTCCATCCCCAACCGCACGGATAAAAAGATACGTACGACGGCCAGCACGAATAGGAGTAGTACGGCGCGCCGTAGTAGCCGCCATACGAATAATACGCCGGATAGGATCCACTGTAATAGGGCGTGGAATTGTAATCGTAGCCTGCCTGGGAACCGCCGGCAGTGGCGTAGTTCGGCGCTGTGGCCTGGCCGTAGCTTCCATTCTGCGCAGACTGCATTGCCTGTTGTTGCTGCTGCTGCTGTTCCGTGGACAACGCAATCGCCCGATCGCGAAGCACCTTGTCGTGCGCGAGCATCTCACTGATCACGGCGCCCGAAATGCCGCTCGATTGCAAATGAATGATCGCGTCCGAGTTCAGGTTGAAAGTGGAACTGGAATTGTCGATGAACGCCTTCAGCACGTCCTCAGGCACGCCGCCCGCTGCCATTTTCGCCACGTCCCGGGCAGGCGGCGATAGCGTCGCGTCGACAACACCATTTCCATTTTCATTTCCAGCCACTGTAAAACCATTTCCATTGTCATTTCCACGCGGTGCAGACGCGGGCGTGTTGGAATCATTTACAGTTGTGATTGCGCTGATTGGACCTCCCCAGAGCCCCACCATCGCGCTTAATGCCAGGCAGATTGTTCGTAGGCGTTTCATAAGCTAAGCGGACATTTGAGTTATGTTACCACGTCAATGCGAACCCGCAAGCGCGCCAGTTTGTCGCAGCAAGGCTCACCTTCAAACAATTTGACGCTTACCCCGCGAGATTTATTCCGGTCGTCACATCCGCGTGCGGCTGAATCTCTTGCAAGCCTTTCATTTTCTCACCCACGGATCGCCGACCGCCTGGAAGTAAGGCGTATTCATCGCGCTCCACGCGCACACCGCGAACGGTTTGCCCGCCGCCCAGAGCCCGAAATACACCGACGTATTCTCCACGCCATAAACCGTCGGTTCGTCCACGTGCGTTACGGCGCCCACCGGTGTGTTCGCGTAATTCGCGCCGCCGAACGCATTGGCCGAGAACCATTGGATAAAATTCCCCTGGCCGCTTTCGTACATCTGCCCATTGAACGATTCCACCGTCTCGATCACGTACCAGCCGCTGTGACCCGACCACTGGCAAACCGGCAGACCGGTCGTGGCGTAATCGCCCCCCAGCGAACTGTGCGCGCCCCAGCAAAAATATCCCGCCAGGTTCGCGGCGTTCGTGATGTGTGGAAGGCTGATGACCGTCCCTCCGACGATCGTCTCCAGTCCGCCGAGATATTGAATTGCCGACGCCGGCACGCCGGCCTGCAAGGGACCATTCGTCGCGCCCGCGCCCATCCACCAGTAACTCGTGAAATCATCCGCAAACCCCGAGCCGTGGCGCACGTCGTCGACGACAAAATTCGTATTCCCGTAACCGCCCGCGCCGGCGCTGATCATTGCCTGCCCCGGCGAATACTGCGCGGCGATGGCCGCCAGTTTGTCGATGTAAGCCATGCACGCGTTGCTGTCGCCCATGTTGATGTGCGTGATCAGCGGCCGCCAGTTCGGGATGCCCGCGGACAGTTGATAACTCACGCTTGGATGGGTGTTGGTTCCGTTGCCGTAATGCGGAAACAACGGCTCGCCGTTCACGCGCGACGGCACGTCGAGGAACATCACCACGTAACCCGGCCGCCTGGTGGGATTCGCCGCGAGCCAGTTGGTGATCGGCGCGCGGATCTGATTGGTGAAATCCGACGGTAGAATCGTCTCGCCCACGGTGCAGGCCAGTCCCAGCACGCTCGCATTTCCCACCATCGGCCGCTTCTGCAGGTAATAGCTCAGCAAATTGCTGCTCGCCGGCGAATTCGAATTATAAACAAGCAGGAGATCCTTCGCCGCGTCCACCGGGTAACGCAACGGCGCCCCGTCCAGCGCCGCCATCGTGTGCCGCCCGCCCGCCGCGATGAATTTCACGTGAAACAGGTTCGCTCCGGCTTCAATCTGCCCCGCCGAATCATCACCCCAGGCCACCATGGTCCCGTCATTCTTCAGCGCAACACTGTGCTGCCAGCCCGCGGCCACCGCCACCACGTTACTCAAGCCCGCCGGCACATTGCATTGGCCCGATTCGTTATCGCCCCACGCCACCACGGTCCCGTCCGCTTTCAATGCCAGGCTGTGTTGTCCACCGGCCGCAATCGCCACCACATTGCTCAAGCCCGCCGGAATGTTTGTCTGTCCGGACGGGCTGTAACCCCACGCGACCACGCGGCCATCCGATCGCAATGCCAGGCTGTGCAGCGCGCCCGCCGCGACGGCGGTTACATTCGTCAGTCCCGCGGGCGTCGTCGTCAAATGCCAGCCGAGGTTCGCCGCATCCGTTCCCCAGGCGACAATGGTTCCGTTCGTCAACAATGCCAGGCTGTGGTTCCAGCCGGCGGCGATCGCCTTCACGCCGCTCAATCCAGGCGGCACGTGCGTGCCCGCCGCGCGCGGATAGCCCCATGCCGCCACCGTGCCGTCGGCGCGCAACGCGAGGTTGTGCCAGTAACCCGCCGCCACCGCCACGGCGTTGGTCAGGTTGGCCGGCACATCCGCCCAGTGACAGCCCCACTGCACCACCGTTCCGTCCTCGCGGATGGCCAGTGAATTCGATTGTCCCGCGGCGATCGCCACCACATTCGAAATCAAACCCGGCGGATTGGTCGCCTGGCCGAAATTGTTCGCGCCCCAAAGCGCGAGGCTGCCCGGGAACGCGGTGCGCACCTTCCAGTCGAATCGTTTCATCCCGCCCAGGTTGCTCACGATGGCCGAATACGTGCCTTCTTCGCCGGCGTACATGCTGAAGATTTTGTACGAGGACGCCACAGCCAGGTCCGACGGACGATTGGTTCCATTGTACTGCCATTGCACGCCCGTCGCCGAAACGCCGCGCGGATCCTTCACGGTCACACTCAGCAGCAGGTTGCTGCCGTAATTCACCCACTGCGGAAACGGCTGCGTCCAGGCGACCACATTCAACGGCGTGGGCGGCGCCAGCGTGAGCGCCGCGTTGGAACTGGTGATGGAACCGTTCGCTCCACTTATCACCACGCGATAATTTCCCTGCGCCGCGTTCTGCACATTTGTCAGCGTGAGCGTGGCATTCGTTGCGCCGCTGATGTTCTCACCGTTGAACTGCCATTGGTAATTCAGACCCGGGCCCGCGCCCTTGGCGGAAAATGTCGCGGTCCCGCCCGCCACCTGCACCTGGTCCGAAGGCTCGCCGACGATCACCGGCTTCGATTTTGCCGGGACGATGGCGAGGCAATGGTTTGCTCCCGAGCGCAGGGTGAGCGCGCCCGCGAGTCCCTGCGGCACAAAAGCCGGTCCGGCCGCGCCGAAATCCCCCCACACCACCGCCGTGCCGTCGGACCGCAGCGCGGCGCTGTGCGATGCGCCCGCTGTGACACCGACCACATTCGACAATCCGGTCGGCACGTTGATCTGCCCGCTGGCATTGTAACCCCACGCGCGCACGGTGCCGTCGTTGCACAGCGCCACATTATGCAGCGCCGATGCCGCAACGGCCGTGGCGTTGGTGAGGTTGGGCGGAACATTGGTGAGGTTCCAGCCCAGGTTGGTGTTGTTGATTCCCCAACTCTTGACCCTGCCGCTGTTCATTAATGCCACCGTTTGGCCCCAACCGGCCGCCACACCGCCAACTCCCTTCAAGCCAGACGGCGCAACATCGTACGCCGTGTTGGTGTAACCCCAGACCACCAGCGTCCCGTCCGCGCGCAGCGCCACGTCGTGGTCCGCCCCGGCGGCGATGCCGATCACCCCGGTCAATCCGCGCGGCGTCTTCACCGGCGCGAACGCGGTGCTGTTCGACCAGTTTCCCCACGCGGCCAGGGTTCCGTCCGCGCGCAACACCAGCGCGTGACACGGCCCCGCCGCAATCGCAACCGCGTTGCTCAATCCCGCCGGCACATTCGTTTGCCCGAAGCTATTGTCCCCCCACGCGGTCACGGCGCCATCGCTGCGCAAAGCCAGGCTGAACGCCAGTCCGCCCGCCAGCGCCACGGCGTTGGTCAGGCCGGGCGGCGCATTGCATTGGCCGCTGCTGTCGTCGCCCCAGCCAACCACCAGCGTGCCGGCAGGCCGGCCCACCGCGTAAAAATTGGCTGGGCCAGCCCGAGGCGTGAAGTGATACGTGTTGCCCGAATAGCCCTGCGCCGCCCAGGTCCACGGGGAATTTGTTCCCGTCGAACCGGTCAGATTCGTCGCGCTCAACACGTCATAGATCAAACCGTTCGTCCCGCCGGCGATCGCGAAGCTGATCGCGGCGGAAGAGCGCGTGACGTTCGTGAGATAGAGTTTTCCCCCGGCCGGAATCCGCGGCGCGCGCAGCGCGAAAAATCCGCGCGCATCGTCCTGCCCGGTAAAAACGTAGTTGCTCGTGGGGTAACCCTGCCCGATCCAGGTCCAATGCGCGGTTGCCGTGTTGGTGGAGTTTATGTCCGTCGCGCGCAGGATGTCGTAGAGCAGATTGTTCGTGCCGCCGGCGATATCGAATCCCACCGTCACTCCCTGCGTGCCGTTCCCCGCGAACGTGATATTGGTCATATACACGGACGCGGCGCCGGCCACGGAAACCGCCTGGTTCAAAAACACAAGGACCCAGGCAAAAAAGCCCGCGATCTTTGACATTCTGATGGCTGCCCGGACCACGGTAGTGTGGCGGTTAGGATGGAAACTTCCTGGTGTTAAACGTGCCGTTGCCCATGTGCCGCCGATGACGCGCAAATCGCATGCCATTGCGCGTGATTCGAGGCGCCTTTGCACCCATCGGCTGGGACGACTGCCGTTCCTAATAGCACGGTTTTTTGTGGGTGTCCATGAATTAGCCGGTCCGTTCACCAACGGCAGACCGGTGCGCCCATTCCATTTTCCGAACGCGGCCGCGCGCAAGCACCCGAAGGTGGCCGTGTGCAAACACTTCCAAAGACCTAGCCAAACTGGGCGGCTCGATTATGCTGTGCGCCGTTATGATCGAGAACGAATGGGAAGCGCGCTACCAGTCCGGCGACATGCCCTGGGAAAAGGGTGAGGCGTCTCCGGGCCTCGTGGATTTCCTGGCCGTGCACCCCGAATTACCGCGCGGCACCGTCTGTATACCAGGTTGCGGAACGGGACACGATGTCCGCGTGTGGGCACGGGCCGGCTTCACCGCCACCGGACTCGATCTCGCCCCCAGCGCCATCCGCCTTTCCCGCGAGCGCACCGCCGCCGCCGGTCTGAAAGCGGAGTTTCAACAGGCCGATTTCCTTCGCGACACGCCAGCGACGCCCTTCGACTGGCTTTTCGAGCACACGTTGTTCTGCGCCATCAATCCCTCCGAGCGCGATCTCTACGTCCAGGGTGTTCTCCGTTGGCTGCGTCCACAGGGGCAGTTCCTTGCGGTGCAGTATATGATTCCCGATACCGATGGTCCGCCCTTCGGCACCACGCGGCAGGAACTGCTTGATCGTTTCTCCCCGCATTTCGATCTCCTCGCCGACTGGGTGCCGCGCTCCTATCCCAACCGCACCGGCCTCGAACTCATGCTCTGGTGGCGGCGGAAATCATGACGGCAGCGAGACCCTCCTCCGCATCCCCTTCCAAAACCGCAACAGGTGCTATTTCACCACCCGTAACCCCAGCACATCATCCCAGCGCACCCGGTAAACATCGGTGTCGTTGCGAACGGTCAATATACTGTTGTCCATGGCGGTGATGGTTGCCCGGCTAAGAGTCACCGCCGGTTTTAATGCCGATATGGCCACTGCATCGCCCACTTTCACCCCGTAGGCTGCAGCCTCGGACACAGGAGGGGCCGCAGGGGTCGCGGTCATGGCGTTGGTTGGAAGGTTCGCCGTCTGCGGTGCGGGTGTCGAGATTTGAGCCTGGATGGGAGCCGGGGCGACGGTGTTGCTTGCGCCGGTTTCCTTCGTGGCCTGAGCCTCCACCTTCGCTCTCGGAGTGGGATTCTCCAATTTGTCCACCTCCCGATCGAGCGCGTTGGCTTGCGCCATCAGATGCGCGTAACCCTGGCTGCAGGCTTCCATCTCGTCGAAATATCCGGCGAGCTGCGGATAACGCTTCAAGGCGGCGTCGCGATATGCGTGTCTGCTCGCGGTCTCGGCCTTGTCGTATTCCGGATCGCCCACCATGCGCTGCCTTTCCTTGTTCAGCTCCTGCTGCAGCCGCGCGCATTTGGGTGAGTTGAGCAGCTTGCCAAGCCCATCATCGAGTTTTTCCGTCGCCGCGACCTGTTCGGGTGGCGGCAGTTTCGTCGCGATGCGATACCGCTCGTCCTGGTATTGCGCAATCTGTTGCGCCTCCTCCGCGAGTTCGGGCCGCCACTGAACAATCTGCGCCGTGGCCAGCTCGCGCGCCCGCGCGGACGCGGGATACATCTCCTCCGTGTAAAACGCCTCGGTCCACGCCTTCTGCGCCAGCGCGCGTTCGTCGCGATTTTTCAAATGCGAAAGCCCGTGCAGCATCTCCTTCGCGTCCGCCTTCAACGCCGCCGACTTCTCCCGCAACAACGGCAGGTCAGCCTTCGTGTACGGACCGGGTTTCAAATCGATCCGGCTGCTGCTTCGCGTGTGAACTTTGGACGAAAGGGCCAGGGTCACGATGATCGCGACCAATACCACGAGGCTGATGAACTTCCGGTTTGTTGATCTGTCATTCATGGTCCAGTTCGATTCGGCCGCCTGGTCCCAGGAAGGCCAAACCACCTTTTTCAGCATCCCGCGTGCCACCTGCTTGCGAGCCGCGCAACAGGACCCACTTGTTTTCCCCCGCCACCGCGCTATTGTTGGCGCGCAAACACGCAAGACATGCAACCCATTCCCAATCCTCCCGTGGATTTCTGGACTTCCGTGGATGATTATCTCTCCGGCCTGCTCGTGCCGCCGGACGCCGCGCTGGAGGCTGCGCTCGAAGCCAGCGCCGAAGCCGGGTTGCCGGCCATCCAGGTCTCGCCCAGCCAGGGCAAGTTTCTCATGCTCCTCGCCCGCATCCAGGGCGCGCGCAACATCCTCGAACTCGGCACCCTGGGCGCCTACAGCACCATCTGGCTCGCCCGCGCTCTCCCCGCCGACGGCACGCTCATCACGCTCGAGACCGATCCCAAACACGCCCAGGTCGCCCGCGTCAACATCGCCCGCGCCCGCGTGGACGATGTCGTGGAACTCCGCATCGGCCCCGCGCTGACCACGCTTCCCCAGATCGCCGCCGAGGGACGCGGGCCGTTCGACCTTATTTTCATCGACGCCGACAAGCCGAGCACACCGGAGTATTTCAAATGGGCCCTCAAGCTGTCCCGCCGCGGCAGCGTGATCATCGCCGATAATGTCGTCCGCAAAGGCGAGGTCGCCGATCCCGCCAGCACCGACGCCAATGTCCAGGGCATGCGGCGCTTCCTCGAACTCGTCGCCGCCGAACCCCGCGTCAGCGCCACCACCCTCCAAACCGTCGGCTGCAAAGGCCACGATGGGTTTACCCTGGTGCTGGTCACGGCGGATCCCGCTTGACCTTCGTTCGGCGTGCAGGGGATATCCCACCTTATCCATCGAAGCGGCAGGTTTCGTCTTCTGCGTTACTGCACGGGCACGGCACTGGTGTTTCGCTTCAAACCCGCCTTCGCCGCCGCCTTCGGATCGATTTCCACCAGTGTGTTTGTCACGTCCGCGCGCACGTATTGGCTCTGATCGTCCAACATCCCAAACAGGATCGGCACGACGCTTTTTCTCAAATCTCCGAATTTTTGCGACCGGTCATCTCCGAAGAACGACACAAGCCAGCACCTTACATTTTCATCCTGATTTGTCAGCGCCCTCGATAGCACTGGCATGGCGTTGGTCCCGACAAAAGTTGCGCAAATCGACGCGAACAGGGCGATGTTTCGATGGTCTCCATTGATAAGCTGATCAAGCCTGGGAAGTGCAGGTGCCGCAGTTTCTCCGAGTGCGTAGAAGCCTGCAATTGCCTTTATGTTTTCCTCGTCGTCATCGAGGTCAAACTCCGGATCACGATACTCCAATCTTGCGAGCAGCGCTGGAATTGCATTCGTGCCCATCGCCTGCACCGCTTTTTTTGTGTCCTCCGGCACTTCTGATTCGTTCGTGTAACTCAGCCATTCGCTCAGCGACCTCCCGTGGTACACCGGTTCGCTTTCGAATGTCACTTTCCGCCTTCCGTGCTTCCTGCGACTTAGCTCCATCAAACTGCTTGTAGCCGCGTCCTGGACCTGCCGGTCCTTGTCCTTTCTGGCTTCCAGCAACGCGGCCATTATTTCCGGTGCGGCGGGGTCGTATGCTCTCATGTGATCCAGTGCGAATGTTCTTAAACGGTCCCCTGGCCGGCTATGGCGAAGGAGAATCGGTCGCGCTCGATCGGGAGCAATGTGCGTCAGCAAATCCATCGCCATATCAACCCTGATTTGATCCCCGTTTTCGATGATATTGGTGATTGCCGAGAACGCCTTCAGCGCATTTGTCCCAAACAACCGCAGGCTTTGGAATGCGTCAATCGCCACTTCCTCCGAGGGATCTTCCAGAACTGCGGTTAACATGGGAATGACCTCTTCAGGATCACCGGTTTGCTGCCCCAGTGCGTGGACCGCCGAACTTCGCACGCCCGCAACCGGGTCTGCCAGTGCATTGCTCATCAGCCGCAGGTACAAATTCATATCCCTCGTAACGCAGGCCAGGTTTTTGGCGGCACAGCCTCGCACCTCCGGGTCGGCGTTGGTCAAAGCCCTGCAAACCGGCGCCTCCGCCGGATCCCCTATGGCGCCCAGGCAACTGACGGCAGGGACTGCACGATTGCTCTCATCCAGCCATTTCGACAGCGTGGGAACCGCGGAGGCGCCGTTTGTGCCCAGAATTATGAAACCATTCAATCCCCAGTGATTGATTTCGTCCGCACTGCGCAGATTCAAGTAGGGAATATTCCAGTCTTCCCGCTTTTGAAGCAGCCAAGAGCGCACAGTACCATCCTCTGCTGCCACCAACTCCAAAAGGCGCGGAATGACCTTGCCCGTGTTCATGGCCCGCACGGCCGCCTTGGCTTCCCTGTCCTGTTCCGGACTGCTTTTCATCGAGGAATACTGCTCCAGCCAGTCCGTCAACGTCCGCCCATGGTAGCTCGGTTCGCCGGACCGCAAGCTCAAAAACAAGGCCATTCCCGCCGCCGCCGCGATCACGCACGATACCAGCAACAGTTTCCTCCTCATTTCAAAATTCCAACCACCTCGCGTGCTTCATCCAATTCCCATTCGCGCAATTCGCGTCCTTCCCCATCTGCGTTTATCCGCGTGCATCTGCGGTAAGATTCTTGTGCTTCAAATCTTCGGTTCCTGAACGATTCCCATGAACAAAATCGCCTGCGTCGTCTGATCCTCGATCAAAAACAAGAACGGCCGGTCCACGATCATCTCGAACGGTGTCGGCGGATTCATCTCGATTCCCATTGCTACCGGGGCAATTACTGTCACCGCTGCTGCCTCCGTTCCCTCCTCCTTCACTTCCACAAAAGCCTTTTGCAGCACCGATGAAATATAAAGCTGCTTGTTGGCCATTCCGGCAAAGTCCGCCTTGTCTTGATCAAAGGCCGTCTTCATTCCCAATGCTGAAAGCGCATTGGTTAACTCCGCCTCGTGGTCCAGTTTGAACTTCGGCAGCACGAGCGTGCCCTGGCGATCCTCGAATCCAGGCCGTGTCACCCGCCGCCATTTGTCCCCATTCAGAACCGTCAGGAGCTTCTCCGGGGTCGACCCAGAATCAGGCAGAAACACATACATCCACAAATTCCAGCCTTGATATGCCAACCGCACCGCCTGATACCCAGATCCCTTGCGATAAAGGAATTTGCGTGACTGTGACATCATCGGCGTCTGCTTTTCCCCGCCGCCGCGCATGTGAAACGCCCGGTCTTTGGTATCCTTGGCATCGAATGGTTCGGACCATTTGCCCTTGAAATAAACCGCGTTGGCCAGGAATAGGTCCGTCATGGGGTCGAGCGGCCCGGCGATCATTTTATCTATCCTCCCATGCGTCTGCTCCGCCACCCAGCCGTTGATGATTCCCACCGACTTTGGATCATTAAAATCCAGCCCGTCCACCACCGCTTTATAGAATTGCTGGTTGCAAGCGATGAACTCCGGTCGAACTGGAATACCCTTGCGATACCACAAAGCATTTGCCGTCGTGAGGATCACATTCGTCTCGCGGCCGATGTCCTGCAACAACTGCTGGTTCGCCCGATTAACAACCTCCGCGGACAGCCCGGCCATGCCCAGGGCTCGTTCCATCTCTGTCTTTGTTTGTCCGCGCGCCCCGTTCCACGCCATCTGCAATGCCACCGACGCGCTGAATGGCGAGATGAAAACATTCTTGCCCGGCTCTTCCCGGACCAGTTCGTTCAGCAACCTGAACGAAAAGTTGATGTTGGCGGGGGCGAGCGCCGCCGTTTCTTCGGCCGTTTGCGCCTTTGCCTTCGCCGCAAAAATCCATACGGCCGCGCCAATGATGCTCAGGCCGCCGATACACCGCCTCCCAACCTTATTCATGTTCATTGCTTCTCCGTTGTAGCCGAGCCTCTCTCCGCCCGTCGCCGCTGTAAAGCGCCAAACGGCATCAATTCCGCTTGACGCACTTGTTCAAATCCCTAATGTCGCGCGGACAGTTGGTCGCTCCCCTTTGTTATGTGTGGTTGGAATATTGGGTCTGCATGTAACCGGCGTTCGTTCCCGGACGGGAACGAGGGAGCCGCCCGCTGTCCTCATCGGGGCCGCCTCTCCGCCGCGCTCGGTCCCGCCAATTGATCAAGCAAAGGAACCTTCCATGACCACCTCCCGTTTCATCTCCCGTTTTGCGCTGACCGCCGTGGTCGCGGCCCTTTCCGGCTGCGCCACGACCAAGTACGTCAGTTTCACCACGACGCCCGAACACGCCCAGGTATTCATCAACGGCATCCCCGCGGGCAATGCGCCGTATACCAACACGCTCAATTTCAAACCCAGCGATACCGTCTACAAAATCACCGCCCGCCAGAGCGGCTTCAAGGACGGCATGGTGACCGTCGCCTACGATCCGAAGAATCAGCACGATTATCACCTCGACCTGGAAAAGGTGGAGGAAGTTTCGCTCGAACTCGCCACGGTCGAGCCGCAAAAGACTGTCGAGGGCACGAAGCTCCAGTTGCTCCGCCGGCCCACGCTCGCCTATCTCGAAGTCATCGAACGCTCGCCCAATGTCGCCGCCGTGACGCGCGTCACCAGCAACGAGGACCCCAATGCGCAGGTGGGCGCTCCGGTGCTTTCGCCCACCGAGGATACGCTGGTCTATGACGTGATCGTCCCCGAGGGGAATGATTATTACAGCAACCTCCAGAAGATGACCGTGGGCGGCTTCGGCCAGACGCGCGTCACCTATGGCAAGTGGACTGATCTTAATCCCACCTTCACTCCCAACGGCAAGGTGATCGTTTTCAGCTCGAACCGCACGAGCAATAACAAAACGCTGTGGCGCGTGAATTCCGAGACCGCCGGCGGCATCACGCGGCTGACGTCCACCGCCGCGGAGGATTATGCGCCTTCGGTTGCATCCGACGGAAAGTTTATCGCCTACGTCTCGCTGCCGCCCAAGGCCGAGGAGAGCCAGATCTGGACGATTCCCTGGGACGGCAACCTGGTGACGCAATTGCGCGAGGGCGAGTCGCCGTGCGTTTCCCCGGACGACAAGAGAATCCTTTTCTCCCGCCGCGACAAGATCAGCGGCGTTTGGCAGCTTTGGGTGATGAGCGTGGACGGCACGGAGGAAACCCAGCTCACGCAGAGCGCCGATACCGGGGATGCCAGCAAGTCCATGGCGTCTGCGGCCGGTGAAACTCCCGAGGACGCCTTGCAGAAGCACCTGCAAAACATCCAGGGCCGCTGGTCGCCTGACGGCAAGTGGATCGTATACGCCTCGAACGAGGGGCGCGATTCCAAAGGCCGGCGCAATTTCGATATCTGGCTGATGTCTGCCGATGGCTCTTCCAAGACGCAGTTGACCACCAACGGTTCCTGGGATGACAGCCCCTGCTGGGACCACACCGGCCAGTTCATTTACTTCCGCTCCAATCGCGGCGGCGCCTGGAACATCTGGCGCCTGAAGCCGATTTTGGAGACGAAGTAATCGGCCCCTGGTTTCCGTCGTCCCTCCGGGACCCAATTTCTCGCTGGGTTTCACCGGCCACTTCATGGTTGGTTGATTTCCATCGGCGCTTCGGGTGTTGGCAAACCCCATGCTGTCTCTTTACCGACGGTGGCTCCCTTGCGTCGTCGTTTCACTGGAAAAACCAACCCAGGACGATGCAAGGCAGCCGCCATTTGTATTTGGGTGCATTGCAAAACCTATGAGTGCTGAGTTTTCTCTTGAGGGCCACGGCTCCGCCGCAGCCTCCCCGTTTGCGGCCGGTCTCGGCGACGCGCTGGCCGCGGTCGCCATAGACAATCTCGACGCGGCCCTGTTTGTCTGCGATTCCAACCGGCCGGGCTGTCCCATTATCCGTGTATCGCATGGCTTCACTGTCATCTTCCAGTACACGGCGCCCGAGATCATTGGCCGCGACCTCACGCTTCTCCTCTCAACCGACAATGATCCGCAGGTGGCCGATGCCGTCTGGCACGCCGCCACGCAGGGGGAAGCCTACCGGGGTGAGCTGCTTTGCAAGCGCCGCGATGGCACCCCGGTCTGGTGCCAGTTGGTTCTCAATCCCGTCTCGCTCGCCAGCGGTTTTGTGCGGCCGGTAGTTGGATTGCTTGCCGACATCAATGCCCAGAAGGAACGCGAGGCCATGTTCAAGGACGCCTCCGCCCGCTATCTCGGCATGTTCGAAAACGCCGTCGAAGGCATCTACCAGAGCACGCCCGATGGCCATTACCTGGCCGTAAACCCCGCGCTGGCCCGCATGTATGGCTATAATTCGCCGGCCGAACTTCTCAACCAGGTTTCCGACATCAGCCGCCAGATTTACGTGGATTCCTCGATGCGGGAACGATTCCGCAGCGAGATCGAGCAATCGGGGCAGATTTACGGGCTCGAATACCAGGTCCGCCGCTGCGATGGGAGCGTGATCTGGATTTCCGAGAGCGCCCGCGCCGTGCGTGATGCGCAGGGCAACATTCGTTACTACGAGGGTTTCATCGAGGACATCACGCCGCGCAAGGAAGCCGAGGCCGCGCGCATTCGGCTGGAAAAGCAGATGATCCAGAGCCAGAAGATGGAGGCCATCGGCACCCTCGCGGGCGGCATCGCCCACGATTTCAACAACATCCTTTGCGCCATGCTCGGCCTCACCGAACTGGCCCTCGCGGACAACCAGGTCACCGGGCTCGCGCGACGCAATCTGGAGGCGGTGCTCAAGTCCGCGGATCGCGCCAAGGATTTGATCAAGCAAATCCTCAGCTTCAGCCGGCGCGTGGAGAGCGAGCGCCGCCCGGTCCGCCTTAGCAGCATCCTCAAGGAATGCGTCAAACTGCTCAACGCCACGCTGCCCGCAGTCATCGAGATTCAGTCGACCGTCGGAACCGAGGAGGACACGGTCATTGCCGATTCCACGGAGTTGCACCAGGTGATCATGAATTTGAGCACCAATTCCGCCCACGCCATGCGCGGCAGGGGCGGCCGGCTGGAATATGAAATTCAGGCGCTCGATCTCGGACCCGAGCAGGCCGCGCGGCTCTCACCGCTGCGCGCCGGGCCGCACGTGGTCATGACGGTTCGCGACAATGGTTGCGGCATGAGTCGCGAGGTGATGGAAAATATTTTCGATCCCTTCTTCACGACCAAGCCCGAGGGGGAAGGCACGGGGCTTGGCCTCACGCTGGTGCACCGCATCATCACGCGGTCCGGCGGGCACATCGGGGTGGAGAGCCAGCCCGGGCTCGGCACCACGTTCCGCATTTACCTGCCGCGCGTGCAACAAGCCGCCATTTCCCAGGCTCAGCCCCGCATGCAACCCATGCGCGGAAAGCGCGAGCGCGTGCTGGTTGTGGATGATGAGATCATGATACTGCAGATGATGCAGCAGCACCTGCGCAACCTCGGTTATCGCGTCTTCACCCGCGCCGACAGCACCGTGGCCCTGGAATTTTTTGAAAAGGAATTCGACAACATCGACCTGGTCATCACCGATCACACCATGCCGTGCATGCAAGGCGCGGAACTCGCGCAAAGGGTGGGGGAGATTCGTCCCGAAGTGCCGGTAATCCTCATGACCGGCCTTAATCAGCCGCCGGATTTCACCGGCACGAAGTATTCGTCCCGCCGCAGCGTGGTGAAGAAGCCGATCGATTTTGTGGAATTGTCACATCGTTTGCGGAATTTCCTGGATGAGCCTGCGGTGACGACGAATTCGCACAGTTGAGCGGCGGTCCTTTACTCCGTCGGCAATTTTCCTTTGACCTGCTCCGCGGTGAAGCGCTGAGGACTGGCGATCAACTGGCGCGCGGCGTCCACCTGGCCCCAGACGTTCCAAAGCAGCGCGCCGCGGACGCGGCCTTCGCGCAAATAATAGACGACCCCCCGACGGTACGGTTCCTTCCAGTCGGCCACGGTTTCGAGGCGGGAATCGAGTTCGCCGACGGCTTCGTAGCCGAGATCGAACAAATCCGAATAGAAGAAAGGCAGGTGATGATAGGGCTCGTTGGCGCCGGCGAGATTGCGACCCGCGACGCGGCCCATGGTGTTTGCGTTGTCCTCGTGTTCGACGCGGATTCGCCGGTCGAGCGCGGGATTGTGAAATGACGCGACGTCGCCCGCGGCGTAGATGTCCGGGAGGCTCGTGCGCAAAAATTCGTCCACAATGATCCCGTCACCCACGTTCAGGCCGATCTGCCGCGCCAGTTCCACATTCGGTTCGATGCCCAGGCCGGCGATGACACCGTCCACGATCACCTCGCGTCCGGAGCGCGTCGTCAACACGATCTGATTACCCCGGGCTTCACCGCCGGACACGGATTCTCCCGCCAGTATCTCAACGCCTTTGGTGCGGTAATACTGATTGAGAAATTCGGAGAGGTCCCTGGGAAACATCCTCGAGCCGATGCCCGCGCCAGGAAAAATCAACGTGACCGATTTCTGATTCATCGCCAGCGCAGCGGCGATTTCCGAGCCGATGAATCCGCCGCCGATCACGGCGAAATACCGTCCGCGCTCCGCCCATTCGCGCAGCTTCAAATAATCCGCCGCGGTGCGATAGTAAATGATCTGTTCGCCGCCGAGGGGCAGCTTTTTCGGCGTTCCGCCCGTGGCCAGCAGGAGCTTTTCGTAGGTATGCGCCGACTGTTTGTCGTCCGTGACGCTTTTGCTCTGCGCGTTGATGGATTCGACGCGGCGCCCGAGATGGAGTTGAACATTGCGCCTGGCAGTTTCCCGCCAGATGGAATCGAAAGTCTTATCCTTCCACAGTCCCTTGGTGAGCGGAGGACGATCATAGGGCGGGTCGGGTTCCTGGCCGATCAATCCGATGCTGCCATTCGGGTCCAATTCGCGGATTCCCTGGGTGGCGGCATCGGCAGTCATTCCGCCGCCCACGATGAGGTATTGGTAATGTGGCACGGACCTGTAGCGTGTTGCGTTTTCTGGTCAGCCGGTTCCTACCCAATTGTCCGCCACCTTGGACCGAAGTTCAACAGGATATAACCCGGTTTATCCGGCTCGCAGGCCGGGTTAGCGCCCCGTAGGGGTGCGCCTCCGGATGATGAATGCGGCCGCCGAGATTGGCGGTGCGGGCCATGACGATGGTTACGAACAGCGCGAGAACCAATATCGCAATGTTATACCAGGCCGGAATCGGTCTTGTGCCGCGAAAGAGGATCAAACCGACGAGCGCCGCGGCTCCGAGGACGAGGCTGAAGAGTAGGGCCCAGCGTGCGGAGTCGTGGTGTTGATCAATCACATCATCGACAATCCCGGGCAGGCCCATGACATTGTTTTCCGCGCCGAGCCCGCTGAAGTAGACAGGAATGCAGAAGAGTCCCACGACCACGAAAGCGCCCAGCGCGGCGCGCTGCACGTCGTCGCTCCGGCGTGCGAATCCGTACGCAAGCAGGATCAGCGCGAACGGTGTTCCCAACACGGGAATGTGATTCAGGATGAGATGGACATGAGCGGCGTTCATGCCGGTGACAACTTCTCACCAAAGAGGGGCCAAGCCAAGTCAGCAATATACCAACAACGACTGCGAGATGGGATTGATGCGATTGTGATTGAGCAGCTTGTCGATGTAGGTGGAGGTGAGCCGCTGGCCGTCGGGCATGAGAAGAATCCCGGTCTCCGTATAGACGCCTTGGGCGAGGACCATTCCGGGTCGCAGATCGGTAAGCAGCACCTCGCGCTGCTTGCCGGGGACGACGGCTTTGGGCAGAGATCCGAGAAAGGCGCGCACCGCCGCGGGGTCGAACTCACTGCCGCTGCCGCGGCTGATGTATTCGGTCGCAAATTTGGGATCGGGGTCGCTCTCGGCGAAGGCGACCGCCACGGCGAGGAGCCGGCCCAGCCACGGGATGTTTTCGCCCTGAAGGCCGTCGGGATAGCCGCTGCCGTCCCAGCGTTCGTGTTGCGCGCGGATGACGCGGCCGACGCCGCCGAGGTTGTGAACGAAGCGCGCGAGTTCCTCGCCCAGCACGGGATGATGATGAATCAGCGCGCGCTCGGCGTTGCTGAGCTGTTCCGGCCGCTGTTCCCAGCGCTTGATCAACTGGCGCGGCACACCGACGAGACCGATGTCATGAATCCACGCGCTGATCTCGAGAACCTGGCGTTGTTCGGGGGGCAGATCGAGGCTCAGGGCCATGGCCTTGCACAGCTCGAACACGCGCCGCGCCTGGTTGCCAAGCGTGGGATAAAACGTCTGCATGGTCTGCACGCAGAGTTGCACGGAGCGATGCAGATTTTCCTCGAGCGCTCCGGTGAGGCGCTCCAATTCCTCGTTTTGCCGGGCCACACGCGCGACCTGCGTCTCCAATTCCTTGTTGAGCTGCGTGAGCTTCTCGTTCATCGCCACGGTCTGGGCGTGGAGACGATCGTGATCGCGGATCAATTCGTAGCGCTGGACGGCGGTCTTGACGGTGGCCAGCAATTCCTCGCGCAGCCACGGTTTGACGACGAACCGGTAAATTTCGCCCTTGTTGATCGCGTCAATCACCGTGTTCAGGTTGAGCACCGCGGTGATCAGGATGCGCGTGGCGTCGGGCTGGATTTCGCGGACCTGGGAGAGAAATTCGAGGCCGGTGACCATCGGCATCTGGTGGTCGCTGATCACCACGGAGAACTGCCGTTCCTTGAGCACGCTCATGGCGTGGACGGCGTGCGGCGAGGCGATCACTTCGTAACCTTCTCGCACCAGGGTGTCGCGCAGCGCGACAAGCACGATCTCCTCATCGTCGACGATGAGGATCGGGTGCGGATCGCCGGCTTTGGGAGCGGGTGTGGTATCGGATGGCATAGCAGGTTCAGGTATTCCGATGCAGGAGAGATTTCAATTTTTGCAGGCGCTCGGGTTCGGGCAGGTCGAGGCTCATGCACAAATCCACGTTGTTGAGCAACTGGGTGTCGAGCGAATCCTGGTTGCAGCCGGCAAGCTGCAGGACCAGGCGCAGATTTTTCTGGCGCGCCTCGGCCAGGAGCGTGGAAAGGCTAGGGTCGTTGCGCTCGACGAGCAGCATCACACCCGCGAATTCGTAATCATCCGAGCCGAGCGTGGTCACGCCCGCCTCGACCGACGTGGCGATGACCACGTGATAATTGTTGCCGCGGAGCAGTTCGGCCGTGCGATCCAGCAATTCTCCGGTCTGGCCCATGAGCAGCAGCGTGCGGCGGCGCGTGGAGCGGTCCGCCAGGGCGGCCATGGTCGCGGCGCGGTCGGCTTCCGAGAAATCGGCTTCCGGCAGCCAGATCTGGAATGTGGAACCAATATTTTCCTGCGACTCGACGGAAATGGCGCCGTTGTGCTTTTCAACGGCGAGGCGCGCGTTGTAAAGGCCGAGGCCGGAGCCCTTGGATTTGGTGGTGAAGAAAGGATCGAAGATCGAGGCGAGGTGGCGCGGTTTGATGCCGCCGCCGGTGTCCTGGATGGTGAGGCAGAGGCAGGGCAGGCGCGGCGTGGCGCCCTTCATGTGTTCGAGGGCCGGCAACTCGTTGTGGCGCGAGGTGCGAAGGGTGAGCTTTCCTCCCTGCGGCATGGCGTCGGCGGCGTTGAGGATCAGATTGATCACCACCTGGCGGAACTCGACCACGTCGGCGTAGACCGGCAGCGTGCCCTCGGCGAACTCGGTGATGATCATCACGCGGCGCGGGAGAATCTTGCTGACGAGGTCCACGAGGTCGCGCGCGATTTCGTTCAGGTCGTGGTAATTGCGCTCGCCGGTCTGGCCGAGGTGCAGGTTGATCATGCGCTGCACAAGCTGGCTGGCCTGGAGGGAACTCTTCTTGATCAGGCCCAGGCCCTCCCCGAAGGGGTGCTTGTCGTCCACCTGGTCGAGGAACGATTCGCTGAGCGAGTGGATGCCCGCCATGATGTTCTTGAAATCATGCGCCATGCCAAGCGTGAGAACGGCGAGCGTCTCCTTCCAGGCCGCGGAGGAGAGGCGTTTCTCGGCAATCGTCTGGCGGGTGACATCGAGCCAAACGACTTCGTACCCGAGCAGCAGGCCGTTCTGGCTGAGCGAAGGCTGGCGATGCTCGAGAATGTAGGCGACGTGGCCGGTGCGCGCGTGGCGGATGCGATAGGTATTGGTCACGCCGGTGCCTGACTGCACGGAGCGCTTGAACTGCTGCTGCAATTCCTGCGCGTCGGATTCGTGCACGATTTCCCAGAAACGGCGCGGTTGTTCCGACCATTCAGCGGCCGAGATGCCGGTGAGTTCCTGGATATTCGGGCTGACGAACTGGAGGCTGAAGTCGGGCCGCTGGCTGAAGATGACGCAGGGCCAGCGTTGCATGAGGCTGGCGAGCTGGGCCTCGGCGCGCAGCAGGCGCATATACATGTCGCGCCGCGCGGAATTGCTGCGCAGATGCTCGTCCCAGAGGGCCTCCTCGAGTTCGGAGAGCGGCGGGAGCATGGAACTGAGGCGGACAAAACAGCCGGCGGGTGACGCGGCGGTTTCCAGGACGAACCATTGGGACGCATGCCCGTCCGCGGAGGAGAGCTTCAACTCGCGGCGTTCGAAGGGCAGGGGACTTGCCCGCAATTCGGCCATCGTCGGACGCCAGGCGGGCGCGAGCAGGGAAAGGTGTTCCCAGAAATCGCGACCAGACAGTTCGGCGCGCGGTTCTTCCAGCCAGTTGAGGAGGGGATCGTTGATTTCCAGAAGGTGGCCCTTGGGGTCGAGGACGGCGATGCCGCCTTCCAGCCAGCTTCGCGGCGCAAACGTTTCCAGCGCAGGAGCCGCGGGGTTTTTCAGCGGGTCCGGGATCTGGATATGCGCCTGCACAGAACTAATGATTCAATAGGTTCAGGATTATGGATATGGATGCCAAACTCAATCGCAAAGTTGTCGGGTATTGCGGAAGAGCGGCATCCGTACTTGGTGCAGCCGCCGACGAACGCGAATCGACGCGAATGGGAATGAGGAAGGTCAACCATGGATTGTCCGGTGATTCCCGCGCTCAGGGCGAGACGACGCGGTAAAACAACTGGGTCGAATTTGTGGCCAGCGCGTTGGTGAAGGGGACCAGCGTGGAATCGCTGAGAAAGTTGGCGACGTCGAGCCAGTCCTGGAGGTTTGAGGAGGACTGGACGCGATAGTTCCTGCCGGCTTGAAGGGCGATCATCAGGGCGTCGCCGTTGGCAACCGAGTGGCTGAGGAAATAGAGCTGGGCGGGCGTTAAGGATTGATAACCCACCGCAAGCCGCACGATCTGACTGTTCGTGGATCCGACCGAGTTGGTGATCCTGACCTGATAAGTGCCAGCCTGGTTGGTGGTGATGCCGTCCAATTCGAGCGTGCTGTTGGTGGCGCCGGGCAGGCTGGCGCCATCGAAGTTCCATTGATAATTGAGCGTCGCGCTGCCGGTCGCGGTGACGTTCAGGAAGACTGTGGCTCCCGGGTTGGTGGCAACGCCCACCGGCTGGACTATGATCGAAGGCGGAAGCAGGACGGTTATGTTGGCCACGCGGCTTGTCATCGTCCCGAAGGCATTGCTTACGATCGCGAAATACGCGGTGTTGGAGGTGACGTTGGCGACGGAGAAGGAGAAGGTGGCCAGGTTGGTGGAATTGCTCACGGTGGTGTTGCCGGAAAGCAGGTTATTGGTGGCAGTGACGCGCCACCAGGTGGCATTCATGGGCTCCGTGCCGGTGGTGGTAATGACAAATCGCACGGTACGGCCCGAGTTGGTGCTGGCATCCTGCGGCTGTCCCACGATCATCGGCGGGGCAAGGATGGTCAGCGCGGCCACGCTGCTCGTAACGGCGTTGTAAATATTCGTGACCACCACGGTGTAATTGCCGCCGTCGCTCCACTGGGCGTTGCTGACGGTGAGGTCAGCGTTGGTGGCATCCTGAAGAAGATTGGTGCGGTTGAAATACCATTGATAACTGGGCGCAGGGTCCCCAGCGGCAGTGACAGAAAAGCCGGCGTCATCGCCTTCGGCAACGGCAAGGCTTTGGGGTTGATCGAGAATGACTGCGCTGCCGTCGACGGTGAGGGTGGCGACCTGGCTGTTGGTGGAGCCGACGGGATTGCTCACGGTCACTTTGTAATTCCCGGCCTGGTTGCTCGAGACGTTGTCGAGTTCGAGAGTGCTGTTGGTTTCGCCGGGCAGACTCGTGTTGCTCAAACTCCATTGATAAAACAGCGGCGGGCTGCCGGCGGCGCCCACGCTGAAGAAAACGGTCGCGCCGGGATTGGTGGCCACGCTCTGCGGTTGGTTCGTGATCGAGGGCGGGATGAGGAGGGTGATGCCGGCCACGCGGCTGGTCGTCGTTCCGAAGACATTGCTCACGATGGCGAAATAGCTGACATTCGAGCTGACATTGGCGACGGACAGCGAGAAAGTGGCCAGGTTGGTGGCATTGGTCACGCTGGTGTTGCCGGACAGCAGGTTATTGGTGCCGGTGATCCGCCACCAGGTCGTGTTCAGCGGGGCCGTGCCGTACGCGGTGAGGACGAATTTCACCGTGCGGCCGGAGTTGGTGGCGATGTCCGGCGGCTGGCTGACGATCACCGGCGGGGCCAGGATGCCCAGCGTGGCCACGGTGCTGGTCACGGCATTGTAAATATTGGTCACCACCACCGTATAAGCGCCGCCGTCGCTCCATTGGGCGTTGGTGATGGTCAGATCGGGGTCGGTGGCATCCGCGATGAGGTTGGTCCGGTTGAAATACCATTGATAGCTGGGTGGAGGATCGCCGACGGCGCCCACGGAGAAGGTGGCGTCGTCACCCTCCGCCACGGAGACGCTCTGGGGCTCGTCGATAATGGTCGCGCTTCCGTCGAGGGTGAGAACGGCGGTCGCGCTGGTGATGGAACCGGCCGCATTGCTGACGGTCACCTTGTAACTTCCGGCCTGATTGGTGGTGACATAATCCATCTCAAAGGAACTGTTGGTGGCCCAGACAGTGTTCGAGCCATTGCGAGTCCATTGATAGAATAGCGGCTCGCTGCCGGTTGCGGTGACGCTGAAGAACACGGTGGCGCCGGCATTGGTGGCCACACTCCGGGGCTGGCTGATGATGGAGGGCGGGATCAGGATGGTGACCGTTGCGAGTCGGCTGGTGACAGCGCCCACGCTGTTGGAGAGGACGGCGAAATAGGTGGTATTGGAGATGACGTTGGCGACCGCGTAGGTGAACGTGGCCAGGCTGGTGGGATTGTTTTGAACGGTCGTGCTCGTGAGAAAATTGTTCGTGCCAGTCACGCGAAACCAGCGCGCCGTGAGCGGCAGGCCGCCCTTGGCGGTCAGGGTGAACCTCACCGTCTTGCCGGAATTAGTGGAGACATCCTGCGGTTGGCTGATAATGACCGGGTGATCATCCACCAGGGCGGCACTGTGGGCGTATCCGGCGGTCAACGCCAGCACCTGGCCGGGGAAGGCCGCCGGTGGATTGGTCTGGCCCAGCGAAGTATCGCCCCATTGCAGGACCACGTTGTCTCCGCGCAGCGCCAGCGTGTGCAGATACCCGGCGGCAATAGACGTGATGTTCGTGGCAGTGGGGGGAACGTCGGCCTGGCCATCGACATCGTATCCCCAGCATCGGACCGTTCCGTCCGCGAGGAGAGCGACGCCATGGAATCCGCCCGCTGCAATGGCGGTCACGTTCGTCAGGTCCGGCGGAACATCGATCTGGCCGTAAAAATCATCGCCCCAGCCGGTGATCGTGCCGTCGTTCTTGAGCGCGAGCGTGAAGGAATTTCCGCAGGCGATGGCCACCACGTTTGAGAGGCCGGCGGGCACGTTGGTCTGGCCGTAGAAATTGTATCCCCAGCAGGTGACTGTGCCGTCGGACAAAAGCGCCGCGTTGTGGAACGCTCCCGCCGAGATTGCCGTGGCGCCGGGAAGGCCGGTCGGAATGTCCGTCTGGCCCAGTGAATCATCGCCCCAGGCCGCCATCGTGCCGTCGGAAAATAACGCCAGGCTGTGGTCATGTCCGCCGGCGACTGCGATCGCGTTGGTAGGAAGCGCTGGCACATCCACCTGTCCGTAGTCATCCAACCCCCAGGCAACAATGCCCGCCTGCGGCGTGATCGCGAGATCGTGCCAGTAACCGGCGGCCACCGCCGTTGCGCCCACAGTTCCCGCGGGGGTAATGGATGGCGATTGCCCGTAGGTGTTGTCGCCCCAGCTTACGATCGAGGCGCGGACCTGCCCGATGGCGCCGCACAAAAGAAATGCCAGCGCTGCCTGGAACAAAAGAGCGCCCCGCGATGCGACTATGGAAGACTTCCTGATAATAAAATTCTGCCCGGGCAAGCGCGAATCCCCTGAGAACTCCCCAACAACCCCGGGAATGCCGCGGATCATAATGGGCATTGATATTTTGCGTCAACGGGATTTATACACGGCACGCAGGCGAATGAATCCGGGGCGATACGGATCGATACCGTCCCGCTTGATTCAAGGTGGCTGCAAATCCATGCCGTGCCCGGCATTTCGGCGGTGCGCATCCCGATATATCGGGACCCCACCGTGCTCCCGAAATTCGATCAACAGATCGGCTATTTCAAGAGCGGCTCGACCTGGCGCCAGATGGCGGCGCGCACGGCGTCCACGGAACCGCTGGCGTCGATTACCTTGACGCGGCCGGGTTCGGCGGCGGCGATGGCATCGTAACCCTTCTTTACGCGCTCAAAGAAACCGCGGTCGGCTTCTTCGATGCGGTCGCGGATGAAGGGCAGATTGGATTGGCGCGAGGCGAGGCGGGCGGCGCTTACCTCGGCGGGAACGCTGAGCAACAGCGTGAGGCCGGGTCGCGTTTCGCCGACGGCAAAATCAATCACCGCGCGCACGAGCTTCAGGTCGAGTCCTCGGCCGTAGCCTTGATAGGCGGTGGTGGAATCGTAGTAGCGATCACAGAGCACCACCTCGCCGGCGTCGAGAGCGGGGCGCAGGATTTCGCGGACGAGTTGCGCGCGGCTGGCGTTCATGAGGAGCAACTCCGTCTCGGCGGTCATCGCGTGATTTTTTTCACTGTGCTTGAGCGTGTGGCGGATTTCCTCGCCGATGGGCGTGCCGCCGGGCTCGCGCACCAGCCGCACGGTGCGGCCGATGCTCTGCAAACGTTCCACGAGCAGCGCGATCTGCGTGGTCTTGCCGCAACCTTCCGTTCCCTCGAATGAAACCAGGACTCCCTTCATGTCAATCATCTTCCGGCGGCTCGGCTTTTTTGATGTCCGGAAACCGCTTCTGCACGTAATTGACCAGCGATTGGATCTGCTGATCGTCGAGCGGCCCGCCGTCGGTGGCGGCGAAGCCGGGCATCAACGTGCCAGCCTTGCCATGCGCGATCGTTTCACGCCAGTAATTGTCCGGCACATCCATCTTCAACGTGGCAAGATCGGGAACCATCGTGGCCCGATGCGGCGACTCGTGGCAGATGCCGCACGTGACATGATAGAGCTGTTCGCCGCTCTTGCCGAACGCGGGCACGAGATGGCACTCCACGCAATCGTTCTTGAACACCGCCTGGCGATCGGCCTTGGCGACTTCCTGGTTCCACAGGCGGTCGCCCATGCCGGGAGTCAGGTCGTTGGTCAGGCCGGGAGGAATGGTCACCTCGATGCTCAGCGCCTGCTGGGTATTCGTGGATTCAATTGTCAGCGTTTTGAACAGCGTGCCGATTTTTCCGCGCAGATCCACGGCCACGTCGATCCGGCCGCTCTCGCCCGGAGCGAGATGCCACGGCTGGCTGGGAAGCTTCGGCACTGTGCAGCCGCACGACGCTTTCACGCCGTCGATGGTCACCGGTTCGGTGGAAACATTCGTGGCGAGGAAGAAGAAGTGGGCGGTGAAGTCCCCTTGTTTGGCGGTGTAATCCTTTTTCAACGCGTCCCAGGCCAGCGGTTCGGTTGCGGCCAGGGCAGTCATGGCGAAACCAGCGGCGGCGAGCAGGAACGCGAGCGTCACGGCGACGAGGCGGGCTGGGATTTTGCGGTACGTCTTCATGCAATCAGAGGCGCTTCAAGCGCGGTCCTTTGGGTGTGTCCTCGATCACCCAGCCCTTGGTTTTGAGTTCTTCGCGGATTGCGTCCGCGCGTTTGAAATCCTTTGCCTTGCGCGCGGCCTGGCGCTGGTCCAGAAGCGCCAGCAGTTCGGCGGGCGCCTCGGTCTCGGGCGCCGCACCCACGCCGAGCACGGCATCCACCGTATTCCACGCGGCGAGGGCCGATGCGGCCTGCGGGGGCGTCAGCGCATTCTCGGCGAGACGTCGATTTGTATCCCGCACCCATTCGAACACCGCGCCCCACGCGCCGGAGACATTGAGGTCTTCGTCGAGCGCGGCGGTGAAGGCGTTCAGCAGGGCAGGGTCGGCTTTTGCTTCGGTGTTGCCGGCGATTTCGCGCAGCTTGCCGAGGCACTCGTCAATGCGCGCCAGCGCGGTGCGGGCGGAGTTGAGGCCTTCGATGGTGAAATTGAAGGTTTCGCGATAGTGCGCCTGCAGGAGGGCGTAGCGGATTTCGCGTCCGGTGAATCCTTTTGCCGTGAGATCCTTCAGCACGAAGAAATTGCCGAGGGATTTGCTCATCTTTTTGCCCTCGACCAGCAGATGCGCGCCGTGCATCCAATGCTTCACGAAACGCCGGCCCGCCGGCTGCACACCCGCGCCTTCGCTCTGCGCGATTTCGTCCTCGTGATGGGGGAAGATCAGGTCCTCGCCGCCGAGGTGGAGATCGAAGCCGGCGCCGAGCAGTTTCATGCTCATGGCGCTGCACTCGATGTGCCAGCCGGGGCGGCCTTCGCCCCATGGACTTGGCCAGAACACATCGCCATCCTCCGGCACGCGCGCCTTCCAGAGCGCGAAATCCGCGACGGATTCCTTGGCGTATTCGTCGCTTTTCACGCGCTCGCCGACGCGTTGTTCGTCGAAATTGAGCTTTACCAACTGCCCGTAGACGCAGCCGCACCCGCGATATTTATCGATGCTGAAATAAACCGACTTGTCCGCGGCCTGGTAGGCGATCCCGCGCGCGATGAGCTTCTCGATGAGCGCGACGATGTCGGGGATGAACTCAGTGGCTCGCGGCGTGGCGTGGGGTCGCAGGCAGCCGAGCGCGTCGAGGTCGGCGAAAAACGTGGCTTCGTGGCGCGCGGTGTATTCGCGCAGGGGCACCTTCGCGGCACGCACCTTGGCGATGATCTTGTCCTCCACGTCCGTGATGTTCATCACGTGGCGGACGCTGTGGCCCTTGAATTCCAGGTAACGGCGCGTGAGATCGGCGAAGACGAACGTGCGGAAATTGCCGATGTGCGCGGCGTCGTGCACCGTGGGGCCGCAGCAGTACATGCCCACCGCCTTGCCGGCCGGGTCGAGCGGCGCGAAAACCTCCACCGAGCGCGACAACGTGTTAAACAGCTTCAAAGCCATCGTTAAAAGTCTCCCAGAATAGGGCGCATTGGAACAAAGCAAAAGGGGAAAAATCCGCAGCAGCGGAGCGCGCGATTGCATCTCAGCGCCACTACTGACCGGCGATCTTCCCTCTCTCCCGGCGAGGAACGAGCGGGGAGAGAGTCGGAGAGAGGGTTCAGCCAAAATCGCCCGTCCAGAAGTACCCCTGGAATAGGCTGGAATCTCCCGGAAATTGCTGGAATCCCTCGTGTTCATTTGATCCCGAATATCTGTTTGATCCTCTCATCCTTCTCTTCCGGAGTCAGCGAGCTGTAAGGCGTGGGCTGGTCGGCATCCTGCCCCTTCTTCTCGATCAATTCCACACGGCGATCTTCCAGGTTCAACCGCGCCTGGCTCAGCCGCAGCCGTTGCGCCCGGCTCCACGCCATGTCATCGCCCTTGCGCAGCGCCCGCAGGGCAAACTGCATCTGCCCGCAGGCGAACACTTCCTCCTCGGTCAAATCCGGCCGCTCGCGCCGCAGTTCCTCCAGGAACACCTCCACGCCGGCCTCCTCTTCCCGCGCCCGTTCCCGCATTTCTTCCGCAGCCCGATACGCTCCCAGCGCCGATATCGATGTCTCCACCCCCTGTTCCGCCAGCCACGCCTTGGTCTCCTTCAGCGTGTGCGTCTCCAGGTATTCCATCAGGGCGTCCTGCCGTTCCGGCGCCAGCCGCCGCAAAGGCGAATCCCCTCGTGGCTTTCGCCCGGCTTGCGCGTTTGTCTCTTGATTCTCATTCATGGTTGCTTCCTTTCCTCAAGTTGCTTTTCCGGCCAGGGACGCCCGCATCCGCCTTGCTTTCGGAACGCCGCGTTTACGCGGCAGCGAGTCCGACATGCGAATCACCCGCCGAAGTCCTCGTCCGCCGCCGTCGAGGCCATCGGCCCCTTTGGTTTCCCGGCCTTCGCCATCTTCCATCTTCCATCCTCCATCATCGTTTTTGTATTTTTTCACGCGCACATCATGCGCCGGGGGGTAGGACAACCGTGGTCCAATCCCAAAAAGTACGGATGCACCTTAACTCCTTTGCTTCAAAGCATTTCCGCGCGATCGCTCAAAATTGCGAAAAATCCTCCTCGAAATTTTTCCTTCCACCTCAAGTCGCGCCCCGCCCATCCGACGGAGTCCTTCGTCAACTCTCCTCCTATCCAACGCGTTCTCCTGCAACACGGCATCAAACCTCGCGCAGCGTATGGAGTGCGGAAGCTTGCTTCCGCTTTGCGAACCGCCCCGCAACCAACCCGACGCCTCGAATTCCAACCGCCGCGCCGCAATCGCTCGTCGTAGCGCGCGCGTCCCGCGTGCGGGTTCCCAGGCCGTCCCGGCCGAGGACCGCCTCCGCGCTCCGCGCCTGACTCAAAAACCCCGTAGGGGTGACATGATAATAGCCCGGGGCAAGTCCATCCGATGGACGCCGCCCCGGGTTGCCATGCAAAAACATATCTTCCCCCTCCCACGTGCGCCGCAGCGCGCGTGGGAGGGGGACTGAGGGGGTGGGAAAACTGCTGCGAAAATTCTGGCACTGGAACAATCGCGCCGGGCACTTCTGCCTCTCGGCACGTCTCGAAATTAACAACGCGTTCTCCTGCCAGACGGGATTAAACCTCGCGAAGCGTCGTGGCGTGCAGCGCCGCTTTTCGCAACGCCTCGCAAGCAATGCGTCGCCTGGAATGGCAAGAACCGCGATGCAATCGCCATTCCAAAACCTGGGAGGTTGCCAGATTGCGCCGCTGAAACGCGGCGCGGATCTCGACAGGTCGGGACGGCGCGCTGTCCCTACCCAAAAATGGGGACGTCGCACCGCGACGTTATTTTTGCGAAGCCGGGCCAGAAATCACCGGCGTATTGGTGAAGGGCGAATTTGTGGCGGTGGAGTTTTGCTGTAGCCGCCGGACCTGCCGTTGATCCACGAGCTTCAGTTCGCGTTGGAGTTGGCGGAGGGAGGCGACATTCGCGGCGGCAAGGGACAGCAGGATGAGGGTGAAGATGAGCATGAGGATGACCGCGATGCCGCGCTCGCCGGCGCGCGAAGGGTTGCGGCTGTTTTTGTCGGGGCGGGTTCTCATGGCAGCGTGTTCAGGTTTTGCGCCGGGGTGCGGACGACGCCTTCGAAGGTAAGCAGCGGTTGGATGCGGCGTTTCTCGCGGTTCTTCAGTTCCAGTTCCCAGCGCCAGGCGGTCACGTAACGCCTGGGATCGCTCACGATGCGGGAGGATTTGACGAGGCCCAGCATTTCGGTCCAGGCGGCGTCTGGGTTGGTCCTGCGCCAGATGGAGTTGTTGGCGAAGCGGTATTCCACCACGTGGCCTTTCTCGGGAATGTCCAGCCATTGTTCACCGGTTGCGCCGTTTGTGATCGGTTGGAGCGGCAGGCCGGTGGCGGTGCGGAGGTCTTCGCGCCACTGTTCGCCGACGGTCAACGCGCGGGCGAGTTGTTCGCTATTTCGGCGCAGCGAGTAGGAATTCTCCCAGCCGCGATAGAACACGGAATATCCGACGGTCATGAGGAAGGCGAGCATCCCGATGTAAAAAATGCATTCAACCAGGGCAATGCCCGAGATGCCGCGCGTGCGCTGGGTGCGAAGTTTCATCGTGCGGTTCCCTCCCTGAGCACGTGCGTGGCGAGGTTTCCCTTCTCCGGCAGCCATTCGAGCCGGAGATGATTTCCCGTGATCGTGAGCACGGCCTTGCCCGGGGGCAGATTCCTGGCGGCATCGCCGTGGAGCGGATAATCCTGCGTGCCCTCGTGGAAGGAGCGCCATTCGCCGGCGAGGAGGATTTCCATTTCGCCGTCGACCAACTCGAGCGCGACGGCCTTTTGGTAGGATTGCCGCAAAATATGCGCTTCCTGGACGAACGAAAACGCGAGCGGCACCACCGTCACCAGCAGGATGGCGATCGCGACCACAAGCTCAGTCGAGAGCATGCCCGATTCACGGCATAGGCGGCGATGATGTCTGGCGATCACCATGTGGTTGCGAGGTTGACGACGTTCGCGAGCAACTCAAACACGGCCACGACGAACGTGCCGATGACGAGCCCATTCAACAGCACGATACCGGTGGTCACCACGTGGGCGGCGGCCTGCTCCTGCTGGAAGGCTTTGGCGTCGAGCGCTTGATTCCAGCCTGCCAGCGCCTGAAAGAATCCCTCTTGCGCGTGCACTGCGTTGGACAAACGCCAGCGGAATTCGCCCGCATCGTCCGGCGCCGCCAGGGCTTCAGTGAGTTTCACGCCCTGCTGCAGGCGGGTGGCGGCCTGTTGTGCGCGGCGCTTGAAGATGTTGTTTGCACTGCAATCTGCGGCCAAAAGGATTGCCTCGTGCTCAGGCACATCGGCATCCAGCAAAAGGCCGAGCATGGTGGAGAAATCGCGTTGCATGCGCTTTCTTCGCCAGGGAATTATGTAATGAATTCGATGGACCAGCGGGGCAAGCGATGATTCAAACCAGGCAGTCAGTGGCGCCCCGCCAACATAGATGAAAACGGCAACCCAGATCATCAATGTGAGGACTGCCTGAATGAGCACCAATGCCCACCGGTATTCGATGACGAAAGACAGCAAAGCCGGTAGTTGGGGCGAAGCGCCGTCGCTCATGCCTGACATGACGTCCAGGAACGTGGGCAGGACATAGATTTCCATCGCTGTCAGGATGCTCATCACCGCGGGAAAAATGAAGTATCCGGCCATGGCGAGGATGTAATTCAGAGCGCCGCGAGTTTGGGACAGCGGGTCCCGCAGTTTCTGCCGGCAGGCGGGCAGGACTTTCGGCAAATCACCGACGCGTTCACCGGCCTTTAACATGGCGGTGACCTGGGGCGGCAGGAGTTGGGGCAATCGGGTCAGGGCATCATAAAAGCCGCGACCATCAGCGAGATAAGCGGCCAATCGATGAACGGATTTTCCGACGGAAGCATCGTTGGTCTGCGAGACAGCGATGATCGTTTCTTCGGGCGATTTGCCTCGTTTTAAGCCGTCCTCGATCAGATCCAGCAGCAAACGGCCGCGCTCGGCCCGGCGCATGGGGAGACTTAATATCAGGTAGGCTGAGTAGACGAAGGCGAGGACCGGTCCTGCCCAGAGCAGAACCCACAGCACCCCAGCCGCGATCCAGGCGAGCGGATCAAAAGATGCATCAATCTGCATTTTGCCTCCGGACTAATCCAGGTTCACGATGCTGTTAAGGAATCGGGCCAGCATCGAGGTCATGACGGCGGTCTGGCTGAGTATCATGCTTCCCAGCAGAAGAATCGCCAAAGGCAGCGCGGTGTAGAGAAGCGTCTCAATTTTGCGCGCGGCGCGCGCGCCATAGATTTCGGACGCCCGCTTGAGGCCCGCGGCCATGTCCTCGCCGGAGTTGGAAACCAGCCAGATAAACAGCGGGGGAAACGCGGGGCCGGGGCGCGCCAGTTCCGGGAATTTGCCGTGCCCCTCCGCCAGGCGCTTCTGCCATTGCGCCAGTTCGCGGCTCGCCTGTGAATTTCCTTCCATCGTGCGCGCGAGATGAAGCGCGTCTCCGAGGTTGCCGCCGCTTTTCATGATGAGCGACAGGGCCCCCGATACCTGTGCAAGGCTGGTCTCCTTGAACGCGGGGAGCCGCCAACGCAGCCGCGATCTCAACGCGGGCAACGTGAGCGTCAACAGAAGGACCAGCAAAACCAGCCCGAAGAGCGCCGGGGGAATCCAGAAACAAAGCTGAAATGCCGGTCCCACGACCGGAAACGATTCATTCAGGATTTTCAAAAAAACCAGGGACAGAAACGCGGAGAGCACAAAGCCGGCTGTCAGCACTATGACCGGATAGACCATCAGCCCTTTTAGTTTGGTCCACGCGAGGTTGGTTTGCTGGTAGTGGTCGGCCAATAGCGTGAGCATGCCGGGGAGATCGTTTCCGGCGGCGCCGACCTGGACCATGCGGACGTAAAGATCGGGCAGCTTGCGCGTGGCGAGGGCGTCCTTGAGCGGCGTGCCCTTGGCGAGGTCGGCTTCGAGCGCCTGGATTTCGGCGCGGAGCGAGCCGCGATTCATGTCGGCGCTCAGTTGCTTGAGCGCGCCTTCGAGCGGGATGCCGTCCCGCAGCATGGCGGCCAGCTGCTGGTTGAAGAACGCGAACTCGTCGTATTTCATAATCCAAACACGCGCCGGTGCTCCGCCTCATTGGTGATGCCCCGGCGCAAAAGATTCTCCGCCGCTTCCGCGAGGGAATGCCGCGGGTTCAAGGTATGCAATTCCTCACTGCGAATCGCGGCGCGCGCGGCGTCGTCCACTGCCAACCATTCGACCACGGGCACGCGGCCGCGATATCCGGTCTTCACGCACTCGGCGCAGCCCGCGCCCTGGCAGGCGGGGCAGACGCGGCGGATCAGACGCTGGTTCAGGACCAATTCGACGGCGGAAGCGACCGCCGAGTGATCCGGGCAGAGCACCTGCAGGCGCTCAAAGACTCCGCGGCACGAGCCGGCGTGCAGAGTGGAAATCACCAGATGACCCGTCAACGCGGCGCGCACAGCGATGTTGGCGGTTTCTTCGTCGCGAATTTCACCGATCACGAGCACCTGCGGGTCCTGCCGCAGCAGATGCCGCGCGGCGACGGCGAAGGTAAGCCCGCGGGCTTCGCTGACTTCCGTTTGCATGACGCCGGGAATAATCTGCTCGGCGGGGTCTTCAACTGTGATGATGTGCCGTCCGCCGAGGCTGGTGAGGTATTGGAGGCAGGCGTAGATGGTGGTGGTCTTGCCGCTGCCGGCGGGGCCGGTGAGGAGCAGCAGGCCGGAGGTGCGGCGAAGCAGTCCTTCCACCGCGGCGCAGGCGGGCTCGGGGAGATCCAGATCGCGCAACGGGCGGAGGCTCTCCTGGTTGAAGAGGCGCAGCACGATCTTTTCGCCGGTGACCGTGGGATAAGAGGCGACGCGGACGTCGTTGCGAGTGCCGAGCGCGGATTTGTCGATGCGGCCGTCCTGCGGGAGCGATTCCTGATAGGTCTTGAGGCGCGCGAGAAATTTGATGCGGCCGAAAACGCGTTCGGCGACGCCGGCGGGAAGTTCGGCGGCCGGCGTCATCACGCCATCGAGGCGGAAGGAAACCCGCGCCTGCTCCCCCAGCATTTGCAGATGGATATCGCTGGCCGACGCGCGTTCGGCCTGTCGCGCGAGGTCTTCGAGGACCTCTGGAGCCGAGGGCTGCTCCGCTTCCGACCTCTTGCGAGACGTGTTCTCCTTGTCAGGCACAGCAATTCGTTTAGCCGGTGCTTTCCTGGTTGGCAATCATTGTTTTAGCCATTTGACCGACTACAACTGTCGTCATAATTGATCCGCTGGGGGCGATTGTCAACGGGTTTTTGTTGGCAATTTTTGGCGGGGTGGGTGCAAAGGAAAGTGGGGCTCCAGTGGATTCGCGGGATAGTCAGATTAACGTTCGCCCTCACCCTGACCCTCTCCCGTTCTCGGGAGAGGGGACAGCGTGCGGACGCTAGCCTCACATCGGATTGCCGTTCGGTGGGCGGCCGGTGGTGTGCTTGATCCGGGCTCTCAGTTCTTCAGCCAAGGCGCGGGGATTCCCAGGTGAAAACAGGCGATGCCTGATCCAATGATCATCTGTGAATGTAACCACGACTGTTCCTCGAAACGGATTGAACCATCCGCCGCCAGCATTTGATGATACAGATGGCCCGTAGAGTATTCCCGATAGAAGGTTTTTGGGAAATGGGACAAATTCAACCGCCTCGATTTTATCATACCCGGCAGTTTTCCTGACAAACAGAAACCCAAGAAACTGGATGCCGCTATCATCCAATACGATACCGTCTTCCAACAAATGCTCGATGCCGGTCCTTCGGACAACAAATCGGAACAGCAGGATGGTAATCGTGGTAACGCCAACAATACTGACGGCCAGCAACAGCAAGATCTGGACGGGAGGGCTCATTTGTTATTTCAAACGTACTGACCCGTCAGCAGTAGGACAAATTAAATCCGTGCGGACGAGGCGAATGGAACGGCGGAGAGACCAAAAGGATTTTTCTTTTCAAATCCGAGTCGGAAATTAGTGTTCCGGCGTGCCGCGGGTTGGGTGCAGGAAAGTTGTCGCATGAAACGTCCGCTGTTCGGCGTGGCGATTTTTTATGTGGCGGGCGTGGTGCTGGGGTGGCTCGCGCCGGCGCCGCTCAATGTGTTGTTCACGGCGGCGTTCGTGCTGCTGGCGCCGGCTTTCCTTTGGCCGCGGGGACGGCCCGTTCTTTTGGCGGTGTTGCTGGTGCTGGCGGGGTGGATCAATTTCACACGGCTTACGACAGTTCTTTCGCCCCATGACTTGCGGGTGATCGCGCCGTTGGGGGAGACGCGGATGGTCCGGCTGCGTGGCATGATCCACGGCGCGCTGCAGCGGCGGATTCATTACGACAAATTCGGGCAGCCGTATCACACCACCACAGCACAACTGGATGTCTCCGGACTCGCCTTTCAGGATCAACCCATGCAGCCGGCGTTCGGGCGTGTGGTGACGGTGACCGCGGATCAACTCCCGGAGACCTTTTTCGCGGGACAGACGGTGGAGGTGGACGGCGATCTTGGTTCGCCCACGCCGCCGGTGGCGGAGGGATTGTTCGATTATCCCGCGTACCTGGAGAACCTGGGAATTTATCATCAGTTGCACGTCGATCAGGAATCGAGGTGGCGGATTGTGGCTTCGCCGGCGCAGCCGCCGTTGTCGGACCGGTTCTGCGCGTGGGCGCGCCAGGCGCTGGGGCGCGGGCTGCCGGAGGAGGACCAGACGCTGCGACTCGAATGGGCGTTGACGCTGGGTTGGAAGGAGGAATTGACGGACACCGTCGCCGAACCGTTCGTGAAAGCGGCCACGTATCATATATTCGCGGTGGACGGGCTGCGCATCGCGATCATTTCGGGAATTCTGATCGGCTTGCTGCGCGCGACGGGTGTGCCACGACCGGTGTGCGGGGCGGTGGCTTTGCCGGCGATCTGCTTTTACGCGGCGATGACGGGTTGGCCGGCGTCGGCGATTCGCGCCATTGTGATGATCACGGTGGTGTTTGGCGGGTGGATTTTGAAGCGGCCGGGTGATCTGGTGAATTCGCTGCTGGCGGCGGCGCTGCTCATTTTGGGCTGGGACCCGCGGGCGTTGTTCGAGGCCGGCTTTCAACTTTCGTTCCTTGTGGTGCTGTGCATCATTTTGATATTGCCGTTTTTTGAAGCGCTGGGGAAACGGCTGCTCAAGACTGATCCGCTGTTGCCGGATGATTTGCGTCCGCGCTGGCAGCGGGTCTTGCGCGTGCCGGTCGAGTGGGGAGTGGGATTGTTCATGACCTCGGTGGCGGCGTGGCTGGGGTCGATACCGCTGGTGGCGTATTACTTTCACATTTTCACGCCGGTGAGCGGCCCGGCGAATGTGCTGGCGGTGCCGTTGTGCGGGCTGGTGCTGATCTCGAACCTGTCGAGCCTCCTGTTGATGACGTGGCTGCCCTGGGTTGCGGTGCTGTTCAATTACGCGGGCTGGTTTTGCATGAAGTGCATCCAGGTGACGAGCGCGTGGTCGGCGAGCTGGCCGGCGGCGTATTTCTATCTGCCGATGCCGGGATTGTTCACGCTGGGATTGTATTACGCGCTGCTGCTGGGGTTGCTGACGGGCTGGTTTTTCGAGGCGAAATGGCGGCCGTGGAAAATCGGCGTCGCGGCGCTGCTATGCCTGGGGTGGGTTGCGGTTTGGGCGCATGAATTGCCGGTGACGCGGTTGACGGTGCTGCCGGTTGGGGGCGGTTATGCGGTGCATGTGAAGTCGCCTGGCGCGGCGAACGAGTGGATGGTGGATTGCGGCGATGAAAGGCCGGTGGACGCGGTGGTGAAGCCGTTTTTGCGCGCGCAAGGGGTGAACCGCATGGCGAATTTCATCCTGACGCACGGCGAGGAGCCTTACACGGGCGGCGCGATTGATTTCGCGCGGTTATTCCGTCCGCGCAACGTTTATTTGAGCGCGGTGCATTCACGGTCGCAGAGTTACAACCAATTCGAGGACCTCGCGCAGGCGCGATTGAATTTGCAGGAGCCGCTCAAGACCGGGGACCAATTGGGGCCATGGACGGTGTTGCATCCGGGGCTTCGCGACCGGTTGCCGCGGGGCGCCGACAATGCGCTGGTGCTGCGCGCAGAGATCGATGGCGTGCGCGTCCTGCTGCTGAGCGATTTGGGACGGCCGGGGCAGCGTGCGTTGTGCGAGGGGACGAACGATCTGCGCGCGGACGTGGTGGTGTCGGGGATGCCGGACCAGGGCGAACCGCTGGGCGACACATTGCTGGGGCTGATCCAGCCGCGGGTGATCGTGATGATGGATAACGAGCGCGATTCGCTGCGGCATGTGGACAGGGCGTTGAAGGATCGCCTGGGGCGGCGGGGCGTGCCGGTGATTTACGGGAGCAAGGCGCGGGCGGTGACGATTGAGTTCAGGCCGGGGGAATGGGAGTTGAGGGGGATGGATGGGACGAGGTTTGATGGGAGGGAAATGGTGGAAAGGAGGTAGGGAGTTTTCAGTCCCTGCACCCACCACCATTTTGCCCCGCCGCTCTACGGATGTGCGGAGGTGAATATAGCCGGCGCAGCGGACCGCCTGGGATTGGGCAGCTTATTTCCGGATATCGCGCTGACGACGGAGGTCCCGCACGTCCTGAAACCACGTAAGGACAAGGCTTGCGAACAGGAAGATTCCGAGCAAGGCGGCCAGTATTACGCCCCCGAAACAGGTCAGGACGCCGAAAACGAAAACGAGTGATTCGCGATTTTCGCGTGCGCCAGCCAGGAGAACACCGCCGGTCCCGATGCCCGCCAGGCTCACGAGCGCCCAAGGCAGAAGGTTACGCAGCCGAACCAGGAATTCCCGTCCGATCGCCTTCGTTGCGAGCGAAAGGGCAGTGCCGAGTGGAAGCCGGTTCGCGGGCATGCAGGTTGTTGTCACCTTATCTGGGCGCCCGACATCTGGAGTAGGCCCCAAACGAACCTGATTCCGCCGAATAACATCGCGCCCCACGCCACGACGTATGTGCCTCCACCCGACGAAGCAGAGGAATACGTGACGGCGGTGACGCCGATTCCCACGGCGCAGATGATGCCGCCAATCAGCAGGTTTTTGGCGCCATCAATGGGCTCCGTCTCGATTCTCGGTTTGGAAATCTCAACCTTTGAGTCGCCCAATATGAATCCGCGCCGGCCTTCGGGTGCGGTGACCGGGAGCCACACGGTTCCATCAGCACTCTTGACCGCGGGATCGGTCCCAAGGTGCAACACGGTCTCGCCGCGGTTGAGGGTGGCGATGACGGGCGAGTCGATTGAAGCGGACTCATGCAGGGCTGTCTGGACCTGGCGCAACACCATTTGCTTTACCTTGATTATTCGGGCTTCTTTCTCGACAAATCCACGCCGTCCATCAGCCAGCAGGACTTCGATGAAGGGATTCGCGTCGCGGGCCTTCTCGGCGCGAGAGCGGTCGACGGAAGAGAGTTTGAAGCCGCTCATGAACCCGGTTGAGCCGCTGGTGATTTCGGCGATGGGTTGACCGGCGATGAGAGAAGATTCCCCGGTTTTTGTCGGAGTTGAATACCAAGTGACGGGATCGTCAAAGAATTTCACCTTTGTCCAGATTTTCATAGGCGCCGGATCGCATGCACGGATTTGGGTTCACTACAGATAATGCCGGGCGAAATCGTATTCCCGAAATCATTTATATACAATAGAATTCAGGTGGCCGGTGGTTTCGGATGGGAGGAGGTTTAATGGGGGAATGGTGGAAAGGCGGTAGGGAGTTTTCAGTTTCAAGTTTTCAGTTTTCAGTTTGTAAACTGGGGCGTTCAAAAGGGGAAAAGGAGCAGTGTGCCTGATGTTGATGTCGGGAGACCTCACGTAGGCTGCAATAGAGAACTTAGCGGAGGATGCATGGCAACAGCACGAAAAAGATCGGAGCGCCCGGGGGTGAGTGGGAATCGCGGCAAGAAGGTGGTCAAGTCCTGCACGATCAACAAGGGCGCGGCGGAATTGTTCCAATTCTGGCGACGCCTGCAAAATCTGCCGCGGTTTACGCGGCACCTGGTCTCGGTGGAGGAAACGGGGGAGAATCGATCGCATTGGATTGCGAAATCGCCGATGGGCACGGTTTCGGAATGGGACGCGCTGATTGTGAACGAGCATTTGAACGAGTTGATTGCGTGGGAATCGGAGCCGGGCTCGGAGATCGAGAACGCGGGGAGCGTGCGGTTCCGGGAAGCCCCGGGAGCGCAGGGCACGGAGGTGACGGTGTCGCTGGAATACGTGCCGCCGGCGGGGAAGATTGGATCGGCGATTGCCAAGTTGTATGGGGAGGAGCCGGAGTTGACCGTGGAGGATGATCTGCTGCGGTTCAAGGCCTTGATGGAAACGGGGGAGATTCCGACGACTGAAGGCGAACCGGCGGGATCGAGCCGGGGTCACGGCGCACACAGGAGGAACACATGAGAGCACTTTGCTGGCACGGGGCGAAGGATGTCCGGGTGGAGGACGTTCCGGAGCCGAGGATTTTGAATCCGCACGACGCGATTGTGCGGATCACATCGACGGCGATCTGCGGGTCGGACCTGCACATTTACGACGGCTATATCCCGAGCATGGAGGCTGGGGACATCCTGGGCCACGAATTCATGGGCGAGGTGGTGGAGGTCGGGAAAGAGGTGAGGAACCTCAAGCAGGGCGACCGTGTGGTGGTGCCCTTCACGATTTCGTGCGGGCGATGTTATTACTGCGAGCATCAACTCCATTCGCTGTGCGACAACACGAATCCGAACGCGGCGATGAGTTCGAAGATGAATGGGTTTTCCACGGCGGGGTTGTTCGGGTATTCGCATCTTTATGGGGGTTACGCGGGCGGGCAGGCGGAGTATGCGCGGGTGCCGTTCGCGGACGTGGGGCCGATCAAGATTCCGGAGGGACTCGAGGACGAGCAGGTGTTGTTTCTCTCGGACATATTTCCGACGGGCTACATGGCGGCGGAGAATTGCAACATCACTCCGGGGCAGGTGGTGGCGGTGTGGGGTTGCGGGCCGGTGGGGCAGTTCGCCATCCGCAGCGCGATCCTGCTGGGCGCTGAGAAGGTGATCGCGATTGACAACATTCCGGAACGGCTGGCCCTGGCGGAGAATGGCGGGGCGGTGACGGTGTCGTCGGACGAGGATGTGCATGACATTTTGAAGCACATGACCGGCGGGCGCGGGCCGGACGCGTGCATCGACGCGGTGGGGATGGAGGCGCACGGATCGACGTATGACGTGATCAAGCAGAGCGTGAAGCTGGAGACGGACCGTCCCTATGTGTTGCGGCAGGCGATGCGCATCTGCCGGAAGGGCGGGACGCTGTCGATTCCGGGTGTGTACGCGGGTTACGTGGACAAGATTCCATTTGGGGCGGCGTTTGCGAAGGGATTGACGCTGAAGATGGGGCAGACGCATGTGCAACGATATTTGAAGCCGCTGCTGCAACTGGTGCTGGATGGGAAGATTGATCCGACGTTTGTGATCACCCATCGCGTGGCGCTCGCTGATGCGGCGGAGGCGTATGAGATGTTTGCGGAGCGCAGGGACGGATGCATCAAGGTGGTGCTCAAGCCGCACGCGCCGCCACCGCCACGGCCGATCATCCGCGCAGCGAGAGAGGCGGGAGAGGAATTGACGGAGGAAGAGGCGCTGCACGGGGTGCCGCGCAGCAAGCGGCTGCGGCGGGAGTGAGCGGCCTGGCGCGGGTCAGGTCTGCTTGCGCGTCCAGATCACGGAGACGTGTCTGGCCTGGGGAATGGGGAATTTCTTCACCTCCACCGTGACCGCCTGCGGGCTGTAACGGGTCATGAGTTCGTCGGCGATGTTCACGGCCAGCTTTTCGATCAGCTTCCAATTCCGGCCTTCGCCGAATTTGAGGAGCAACTGGGCGACTTCGTAGTAATTGATGGTCTTGGTGACACGATCGCTGATGGCGGCGACGCTGAAATCGTAATTCATGTCCACTGTCAGGAGTAGGCGCTGGGCCTGGGCGCGCTCGGTGTCTTCGACGCCGACGTGATAAAAAACTTCGAGATCGACAATCTTGATCCTGGACATAAGCGGGCAATACAATGGCGCAGAAACTCAGGAACACAAGAGCGAATCAGTGAAGTTTCGAATCCGGATGCGGGATGCGGGATGGCAGCGGCACGAGGCGGTCGGGCTATTTCCCCGAGGCCGACCGGAGTGCGGCGAGGGCTTGCAGGGCTTCGGCGTCGTCGGGCCTGAGTTCGAGTGCGCGGGAATATTCCTGGAAAGCCTCGTCGCGCTTGTTTTGCCGTGCGAGCACGCTGCCGAGGTTGTGATGGGCGGTGGGGTTGTCGGGGTTTGCCTGCAACGCCTTCCTGAACCAGACGGCCGCGCCATCGAGATCGCCGCCGGCGGCGATCCGGTTTCCCCGCTGGAGAAGAGAGTTGCTTAGGGCCGCGAGGGCCGGCCGGAACGTGCCGGGTTTGAGTTGGGCGGCCTTGGTCAGTTCCTGCGTGGCGTCATCGAGGCGATCCTTGCGGGCCAGCACCATTCCGAGTTCATAGTGGCCCTCGGCCAGGGTTGGATCGAGACGGACGGCTTCCGTGAGTTCCGCGAGGGCGTCATCCAACATTCCCTTTCGCGCGAGCACGGCGCCGAGACGCATGCGAGGCGCAGCCACCGCGGAACGGAGCTGAATCGCCTTGCGATAATGATCGATGGCCTCGTCCAACATTCCCTTTTGCGCGAGCACGTTCGCGAGATTGTAGTGTCCCGGGCCATAGGACGGGTTGATCTCCAGGGCCTTTTGGAAGAGATCAACGGCGGCGTCCAGATGGCCGCGGGCCTGTTCGCTTAGGCCCAGATTGTTGTAGGCGAAATCGGACGGGTGCAAAGCCAGAGCTTTGCGGCTTTCGTCCATGGCTTCGTCCATTCTTTCCTGCCGGGTCAATTCCATGCAGAGGTTGTTGTGAGCCATCCAGGAATCTGGATTGTGCGCGAGCGTTACGCGCCAGAGGGTTTCCGCGTCGCGATACATTTCCGCCTGTTTCCAGGTGAGCGCGCCGAGGAGCGGCAGCAGCAGGGCGGACGACGCCGGGAGCAACCAGCGTTGCCGGGTGGCCAGTTTTTCCGCAGCCGCGCAGAGCAACGCGCCGACGAAGCCCATCGCGCCCATGTTCGCCAGGTAGGGGAAATGATCGCAGACGAAGGAGTAGCGGAAGAAGTATTGATTGAAAAAAGCGAGCATCGGAAAGACGGCGAGGATTGCATAACCGGCAGTCACCAGGAAAGGGCGGCCCCAGGAATTCCGCTTCCACCACAGGAGCAGCAGAATGGCGATCCCGGCGGCGATCGGGAGCCAGGCGATCGGGTCCGCGGCATGAATACTCCATTTTGGGTACATGAACATGACCGGGTGCGGCCACAGCAGCTTGCCGGTATAAAACCAGAGCATCCGCGCGGAGATAAGGATGCGCTCGACGGGAGTGAAGTTCCATTCCGGGCCCACGGCGGAAACGCAATGCTTCTCCACCCACATCGTTATCAGGCCCATGCCGAACCCGACCGCCAGGAAGGGACCGAGCGGCAGCGCCTCACGCCAGCGGGGCCAGCCGCGTTTCCACCAAACCAGCAGCCCGATGATGCCGGGCAAGGCGACCGTGGAGGTCTTGCTCAGCAGCGCGCAGAAATACAGCGCGAGCGCCAGCCAGTAGAAGCGCCGCGGCCCGGAGTTCTCCGGCCGGGACAAGGGCCTGGCGTCCGGTGGTTGTTCCGAGGAGTCCAGTTCGGGGAGCCAGAAACGAAGTGAGCAGAGGATGGAGCCTAGAAAGAACACGCCCGCCAGGGCATTCTTGCGTTCGGTGATCCACGCGACCGATTCGGCGCACACCGGATGCAGGCCGAACAAGGCGGCTCCGAGCCAGGCGCCCCTTACTTTCAGCCGCTTTAGAATCAGCCAGAGAAGAATCGTGCTGAAGCTGTGGAGGAGGATGTTCTCGAGGTGATAGGGCAGGGTGTGCAGGCCCCAGAGGTGGTAATCCAGCCAGAATGTGGAATGTGTGAGCGGATAGAACTGCTGGGTGGCGCCGGGTTCGAACCAGATCCGGCGCAAGCCGGCCAATGACCGGAGCGGCTCGTTCTTGGTGACGTTGGAATCGTCATCCCAGAGAAATTGGCCCGGCAAGGCGGGAAGATAGGCGATCAGGATCAGGAGCACGAGCGCTGAGGCAAGCACTGCGGGGGGAAGCCGAATCGGCATTCGCACAGGATTGGTGGTTTGGGGGCTCATGGAGGCGTCGGAGAGTCAGCCGAAGTGCAACCGCAGTTTCATGGAGGCGAGGATAGCGCCCGGATGAACGAATGCCCAATGGAAACATGGAGCACAGGTGATCTGTTTCGTTGCAAGCCATCGGGGTTTTGGATGCGGCTTTCATCCGGAAGTTGCTGCGGCCAGTCCCCCAAAAGCGGGGACATAGCCGCGCTTGCCGAATCCGGAGGACCGGTCGCAGCAATTGCCGGGAACACAATCGCTTCAATAATTCCAGCCCGCCCGCTCAAATAATTAAGAGGCGGCCAGGGTCGAATTGACGACAGCTTCCAGGAGCACTTGGGTGGGGCGGTTGAGGGGGAGGGCTAGGGCGTCAGCGGGGGGGAGCCAGCGGAATTCACGGGCTTCGTCGTTGAGCTTAACGTTGGGAGCGCCGGCGCAGCGGGCGGTGTAGTTGAGGAGGACGAAATGGGCATCGCGATAAAACTCGGCGGAGTGGATGCAATCTTGGACGAGGACGAAACGGATGTCGGTGAGATCGAGGTCGGTTTCCTCCTTGATCTCGCGGCGGAGGGCGGCGACGGATTCCTCGCCCCATTTAACCTTGCCGCCGGGAATGCCCCAGAGGTTCGACCATTTGTGCGTGCGGACCATGAGCACCTGGTCGGCGGCATTGAAAATGAGCGCGCCGACGGTAATGACCGGGAGGCGATCCTCGTTCGCACGAAGAGATTTCAAATCGAACCTGTTGATCTCGAGAATTTCGCGCAGTTCGCCGAGGTGTTCGACGATCAGGTCGGGCTCGCTGGCGCGCAATTGCTGGAGGCCGTTGTAGCCGGTGAGCACGGCGCAGGAATGGATGCCGCCGTGGCGGGCGGTGTCGATGTCGTGCTGCATGTCGCCGATGAAGACGGTTTCGTCCGGGTGCAATTGGTTTTCCTCGAGGATGGAATGGATCTTGGCGGCCTTGTCGACGACGCCGAGGTAGGTGCGGTCGAGGAACTCGCTGAAGCCGGTGGTGCGGGCTTGAGTGGCGAAGTGGTCGGGGTGAACCGTGCTGAGGAGGAAGGTGCGGAGGCCGCTGCGGCGGCAGAATTCGAGGAACTCGCGCGCGTGGGGGAGTTCGATCACGGAATCCTGGGCCTGGCGAAAGTGGCCGTGGAACCAGACCTCGAGTTGCTCGCGCGGGACGTGGGGGACGTAGCGGTCGTAGAACTTGGTGAACGGGAGGCAGAACTCGGCGCGGAACTGTTCGAGGGACATCTCATCGCGCTGGGCCTGGGAGAGAACGAAGTTGGTGGCCTTCCAGACGGCGGGCAGATCGTCCACGAGCGTGCCCGACCAGTCGAAGATGATGTTCCGAATCATGGGGGCAGTGTAACCGCCCGGGCAGGCGACGCAACAGTCCGATTCCTGTGCGGCTCCAGTGCGGCCCGGCCCGGCCGCCGGAGCAGGTCCGTTTTGGCCGGGCGAAGACGAAGTTAATCGGTGGAGGCAGTCAGCGGCGCGACCGCGCTCCCCGAAACCCGTTCCCGGGCAATTCGGGGTTCAGAAGGAGACAGCGCGGTGCGATCTGGCAGCGCGGGGTCAGTTGCCGAACTTCTCGGCGTGAACGGCGGGTGCTTCCGGTGTGAAATCGATCCCGCGGAAAACGATGTTCGTGCTGCCGGCGCAGGCGATGGTAGTGACGGCGGCGTGGGCGTTGGTGTCCACGACGCGGACGACCCGGTTGGAATTGACCGACCCATCGTAGCCTTCGGTGGTGGTGGCGTAGACGACGGGAGCGACGCCGCTGAAGTCGGCAACGAGGGCGAAACATCCGGCGGCGTTGTTGAGGGCGGGGGGAATGGACTGGGGAATGGCGAAATTGTAAGCGAATTTCCAGGCGCCGTTTTCCTTCACGTATTTCTGAATGCCGGCGGTGGTATCGGCCACGTAGGCGACGGTGCCCATGGGATTCATGTCGAACCCGGCGATCTTGGCGTATTGCGAGGCGGCGGGCACGACGAGAGAACTGGGAGCGTCCTGTTTGCGGGGCAGGCCCACGGGCATGAAACCATATATGCCCGGCAACTGGTCGGCCGCCTTGGCGTCGGCGCCGTTGAGCGTGGTGTAGAGCTGATGATCCACGATGCGGATCGCGCGGCTATTGGGCATGGAGGCGAAGCGCACGGGCTCCGGCGCGGCGGTGGGGCTGTAATAGAGCGTGCCATTGGCGTTGCCGCAGCCCCAGAAATTATTCGCGCCGTCAGTCACGATGCCGCGCGGGTTCACCTTCACGTCCGTCGAGTGCGATTCGTAGAGATAGGTGTGGACGGTGCCGTGGGCATCCACGGTGCAGCAGCCGCGGCCGATGTCGAGGACCGAGGGGGTGCCGTTGCTCTGGAGCAGGCTGACGCCGCCGTAACCGGCGAAGGCCAGGAGTTGATGATCCGAAGAGCGGGTAAGGATGCCTTCGGTGGCGGCGTGGCCGTTGAAGAAAAGAGTGCTGGGGCCGTTGGTCGGAATGTGGACGGTGAAGGAGGCCGCCGTGTTCGGAGCGGCCGGGTCAAACTGGTCGACGAAGATGGGCGCCTGCCGGAGTTTGAGGTCGACAACCCCGTCACCCGCGCGAAGGACGGCGAGGTGATTGGGGAGGAATTGGTTTTGTGCGCCGGCAGGGAGTTGGAGGAGGAGAACGGCGGCGACCGGCAGAATGACTTGTTTCATGTGTTTTTGAATTTCCGGCCGGCGGTCAATCACGGGCGTTGCGAGTCCACAATCGGCACCGGGCATGTTCAATCAGTACGTAGGAAATGGGTTACGCGAATGTGGCTGCAAGGTGACATTGTTGTGACGATTATATCCCATTTTGGCGCGGTCCGGTCAAGACCTCGCGGCGTTCCGCGTCGGAAAGTTTGCGCCACGAGCCGGCCGGAAGAGCGCCCAGCTCGAAGTTGCCGATGCGGACGCGAACCAGACGGAGGGTGGGATGGCCGATAGCGGCGGTCATGCGGCGGACCTGGCGGTTTTTGCCTTCGATCAATTCGAGCGCAATCCAGGCCGCGGGAATTGCCTTGCGGAAGCGGATGGGCGGATCGCGGGGTGGAACATCGGGTTGCGGATCGAGAAGGCGTGCGCGGCAGGGAAGCGTTTTGCGGCCCTGGACGATGACGCCGCGCTCGAGTTGGAGGAGGCCGTCGGGCGTGGGAATGTTTTCGACCTGTGCCCAGTAGAGGCGGGCGTGGGACTGGCTCGGATGCAGGAGGCGCTGGTTGAGGTCGGGTTCGTCACTGAGGAGAAGCAGGCCTTCGGAATCGGCATCGAGACGGCCAATGGGATAGACGCCTTTGGGAAGGGAAAAATCGGCGAGTGTGCGATTGGGCGAACCGTCGGGCGTGAATTGGGAGAGCACGCCGTAAGGTTTGTGGAAAGCGATGAGCACGGGGAAGAGAGTAAGGTGAGGAAAGGGAAGAGGCAATGGGAGGAAGAAAAGGGCGACGAGCGGCTAACGGACCTTGACGCGGAAGAGGAGAGTCGCTTCGCCGGGCGAGATTGCATAAGGAGAAACCGCGCCCGGGACATTGGTAAATGCGCCCGTCACGCCACCGGCGGATTGGAGAACGCCTTCACGCCACACCAGCTCCACCTGGTTGCTGGATCCCATGATGACGAGTGTCACGGGCGGCACGTCGCTCACAATAATATAGTTGGAGCGTGTCAGTGTGTCGCTTCCGAGCGGGCCACTGACAGTCAAGCGAACCGTATTGCTGCCGAGTCCCGGGTAATTGTGCGCCAGGAAGAGCAAGCAGGTGTTGGTGGTGGCGCCATCGCCGAATTCCCAGAACGAATTGCTGATTGTGCCGGTGGAGAGGTTGGTAAAGGACACAATGAGGGGCCATTCACCGCCGAGTGGGCCGGCGGCGAAATCGGCTGTTGGCGGTATGGCGGCAGTTCCGGTCAATTGGTTCGAAACGGTGCCGCCGTTATCACTGTCAAACACGGCCGTATTGGTGAACGTCGCTGCGTTGGTGGGGGCGAAGCCCACCACTAGATTGGTTGCGCCGAATCCGGACAAGTTGAACGCGGCATTGGAAAGAATCGTGAAAGGACCGCCACTCACGCTGGCTGCGCCGCCAGTGAGCGCTGCGCCACCTTGGTTGGTGACGATCAGAGTCGCCTGGGCATTCGAGCCCACCGCCACCAGGCCGAAATCCAATACGGCCGGCGAGACGGCGAGATGCGCCGGCGTCAGACCTGCGCCGGTCAGTTGGTTGGTGGCGCTGCCGCCATTGCTTGTGAAGGCGATCGTGTTGGTGAAACTGCCGGCGCTGATGGGACTGAAACTCACGGCCACCAGACCCGTTTGTCCGGGAGCGACGTTGAAGGGACTGCCGGTTTGAACTGCGAACGGCGGAGTGGTGGCGACGCTGCCGGCAAGGGCCAACCCGCCGTTGTTAATCACCTGATAGCTCTGCGTGTTGGTCTGGCCGACGATCACCTGGCCGAAATCCAGGTTGGTCGGGTTGAGCGCCAGGAGCGGCGGCAGATTGGTTGCCGCGATATAATTGGGAAGACTCAGGGTGTTCGTGCCAAGGGAACTGGTGACCGTCAACGTGACGGTGTTGGTGCCGGCGCTGATGTAGTTGTGCGTCAGTGTGAGCGCGGTGGTGTTGCTGGTAGTCCCATCGCCAAAGTCCCAGAGGGAACCGGTGAAGAAGCCAGTGGAGGCATTGGTGAAAGCGACCGTCAGCGGCGCGAGGCCGGTTGTGGGACTGCCGGTGAAATCGGCTGTGGGCGGCACGGCGGCGGAACCGGTCAATTGGTTGGTGGTGTTGCCTCCGTTCCCGGAGGTAAAGAGCGCGTTGTTCGTGAAGTTGCCAGTGCTGATCGGGGCGAAGCCTACCACTACATTGGTGGTGCCGAATCCGGGCAAGTTGAACGTGGCGTTGGAAAGAATCGTGAAAGGTCCGCCGCTTACGCTGGCTGCGCCGCCGGTCAGGGCTGCGCCGCCCTGATTCGTTACCATCAGGGTTGCCTGGACATTGGAACCAACTGCCACCAGGCCGAAGTTCAATGCCGCCGGCGAGACGGCGAGATGCGCCGGCGTCAGACCTGCGCCGGTCAACTGGTTGGTGGCATTGCCGCCGTTGCTTGTAAAGGCGATCGTGTTGGTGAAACTGCCCGCGCTGATGGGACTGAAACTCACGGCCACCAGACCCGTCTGTCCGGGAGCCACGTTGAAGGGACTGCCGGTTTGAACTGCGAACGGCGGAGTGGTGGCGACGCTGCCGGCCAGGGCCAATCCCCCGTTGTTAATCACCTGATAGTTCTGCGTGTTGGTCTGGCCGATTATGACCTGGCCGAAATCCAGGTTGGTTGGGTTGAGGGCCAGGAGCGGCGGGAGATTGGTTGCCGCGATATAATTTGGGCGACTGAGGGCGTTCGTGCCGAGGGAACTGGTGACCGTCAACGTGACAGTGTTGGTGCCGGCGCTGATGTAGTTATGGCTCACCGTGAGAGTAGACGTGTTGCTGGTGGTCCCATCGCCGAAGTCCCAATGGGAATTGGTGAAGAAGCCGGTGGAGGCATTGGTGAAAGTGACCGTCAGCGGCACAAGGCCGGCGGTGGGACTGCCGGTGAAACTGGCTGCGGGTGGCACGGCGGCGGAACCGGTCAACTGGTTGGTGGCGTTGCCTCCGTTCCCGGAGGTAAAGAGCGCGTTGTTCGTGAAGTTGCCGGTGCTGATCGGGGCGAAGCCTACCACTACATTGGTAGTTGCGAACCCCGGCAAGTTGAACGTGGCGTTGGAAAGAATCGTGAAAGGTCCGCCGCTTACGCTGGCTGCGCCGCCGGTCAGGGCTGCGCCGCCCTGGTTGGTGACGATCAGAGTTGCCTGGACATTCGAGCCCACCGCCACCAGGCCGAAGTCCAATGCGGCTGGCGAGACGGCGAGATGCGCCGGCGTGAGACCTGCGCCAGTCAACTGGTTGGTGGCATTGCCGCCATTGCTTGTGAAGGCGATCGTGTTGGTGAAACTGCCGGCGCTGATAGGACTGAAACTCACGGCCACCAGACTCGTTTGCCCGGGAGCCACGTTGAAGGGACTGCCGGATTGAACTGCGAACGGCGGAGTGGTGGCGACGCTGCCGGCCAGGGCCAATCCTCCGTTGTTAATCACCTGATAGCTCTGCGTATTGGTCTGGCCGATTATGACCTGGCCGAAATCCATGTTGGTCGGGTTGAGCGCCAGGAGCGGCGGCAGGTTGGTTGCCGCAATATAATTTGGGCGATTGAGAGTGTTCGTGCCGAGGGAACTTGTGACCGTCAACGTGACAGTGTTGGTGCCGGCGCTGGTATAGTTATGCGTGAGTGTGAGCGCGGCGGTGTTGGTGTTGATGCCATCGCCGAAATCCCAATGGGAATTGGTGAAAAAGCCGGTGGACGCATTGGTGAAAGTGACTGTCAGCGGCGCAAGGCCGGTTGTGGGACTGCCGGTGAAACTGGCTGCGGGCGGCACGCCGGCGGAACCGGTCAACTGGTTGGTGGCGTTGCCGCCATTGGCGGAGGTGAAGATCGCGTTGTTCGTGAAATTGCCGGTGCTGATCGGGGCGAAGCCTACCACGACGTTGGTGGCGCCGAATCCGGACAAGTTGAACGCGGCGTTGGAAAGAATCGTGAAGGGACCGCCACTCACACTGGCTGCGCCGCCGATCAGGGCTGCACCACCCTGGTTGGTGACGATCAGGGTTGCCTGGACATTGGAACCAACGGCCACCAGGCCGAAGTCCAAGGTGGCCGGCGAGACGGCGAGATGTGCCGGCGTGAGACCTGCGCCGGTCAACTGGTTGTTGGCATTGCCGCCGTTGCTTGTGAAGGCGATCGTGTTGGTGAAACTGCCGGCGGTGATGGGACTGAAACTCACGGCCACCAGACCCGTCTGTCCGGGGGCGACATTGAAGGGACTGCCGGTTTGAACTGCGAACGGCGGAGTGGTGGCGACGCTGCCGGCAAGGGGCAATCCGCCGTTGTTAATCACCTGATAGCTCTGCGTGTTGGTCTGGCCGATGATCATCTGACCGAAATCCATGTTGGTTGGGTTGAGGGCCAAGAGCGGCGGGAGATTGGTTGCCGCGATATAATTGGGGCGATTGAGAGTGTTCGTGCCGAGGGAACTGCTGACCGTCAGGGTGACGGTGTTGGTGCCGGCGCTCGTGTAGTTATGCCTCAGTGTGAGCGCGGCGGTGTTGGTGTTAATGCCATCGCCGAAGTCCCAATGGGAATTGGTGAAG
>Ga0070741_10001950_pt1 | contig 58220 bp, 57 predicted proteins | sample Coa_R1_4_FD_66440 | JGI IMG/M metagenome (GOLD analysis project Ga0070741, IMG submission 66440) | Surface soil microbial communities from Centralia Pennsylvania, which are recovering from an underground coalmine fire - Coalmine... | ecosystem: Environmental > Terrestrial > Soil > Unclassified ... | reverse complement strand
CCCGGGCGCCGAGCTATCCGACGACCTCGGTCGCCTTCACCTCCGGCGCCAGCACCACGACCCTCACCGCCACCGCCTATGCAGCCGGTGCCAACACGTTGACCATGACCGAGAGCGCCACGTCGGGCTCGGCCAACCTGACCGTGACCGCCGGCGCAGCAACTCAGCTCATCCAGACCACGGCCACGCGCACCGCGGGCACCACCTTCAGCGAGACGGTCCAAGCCGCCGACGTCTACGCCAACACAGTGACGTCCTATAGCGGGAACAAGACCTTGAACTGGTCGGGCCCCGGCAGTGCTCCGATTGGGACGGCCCCCGTTTATCCGACCAACCCCGTGAACTTCAGCGCCGGGTCGGCGACGGTCAACGTCACCCTCTACAAGGCCGAAAGCCCCGCCATCACGGTGTCGGACGGCACTCTCTCAGGCACGTCGGCGACCTTCACTGTCAACCCGGCGAGTGCCACGAAGATGTCCTTTACGACCCAACCAGGCGGCGGGACCGGTGGCACGGCGTGGACCACCCAGCCCGCCGTTACCCTGCAGGACAGCTACAACAACATCGCCACCAACGACACCAGCAGCGTCACGCTCGCCATCGGCACCAATCCTGGACCCGGCAACCTTTCGGGAACGACCACCGTGCCCGTGTCGAGCGGTGTTGCAACCTTCAGCGGGCTCTCGATCGACAAGGTGGCGAACGGATACACGCTTACGGCGACCGACGGCTCGATCAGTTCGGTCACGAGTTCCACGTTCAACATCACTCTCGGGCCCGCCGCCAAGCTGGCCTTCACCCAGCAGCCCAGCGGCGGTGCGAGCAGCACGGCATGGACCACTCAGCCCAAGGTCACGATCCAGGACGCCGGTGGGAACACTGTGAACTCGACAGCCAGCGTGACGCTTGCCGTCGGAACCAACCCCAGTTCTGGCACTCCAACGCTGACCTGTACCGCCAACCCGAAGGCCGCGACCGCTGGGGTAGTCACATTTGCCGGGTGCAAGATCGATTTGGCCGGCACGGGGTACACGCTCACTGCAACCAGCGGCACGTTGACATCCGCCACGAGCTCGGCGTTCAACATCACGCCTGGCGCGATCAGCAAACTGGTCTTCACGACCCAGCCGGGTAACGGCTTGTCGCCCCAGCCGGTGATCACGGTCGAGGACGCCGCTGGCAACACCGTCACGAGTTCCAGCGAAAACGTGACCATGGCGATCGGCGGGACCCATCCCGCTGGAGCAGCCATCGGAGGTACAACGACCGTTGCCACCGTGAACGGCGTTGCTACGTTCACCGATCTGACGTTGAACAAGACGGGGAACTACACGTTGAAGGCTTCGATCACGTCCCCGAACCTCAACGTCACCAGCTCGCAGTTCACGATGTGACGATTACGGGCGCGACGCTCGGGCCTCGGCGATGGCGCGGTTGTTGACGATGCGGAACGTCAGGAGGGCCATCGCCAGGAGCACAGCGCCGCCGATCCAGTAGGTGGCCCGGAGGCCGAAGGCGCTGGCGACGACACCACCGAGGGCGGCGCCGATCGGCATCATCCCCCAGCCGAGGAAGCGGTAGACGCTATTCACTCGGCCGAGCAGTTCGTCGGGGATCACCGCCTGGCGGAGTGAGACGGTGATCACGTTCCAGACGATGGCGAGGAACCCGCCGATGGCGCCCATCACACCGACCACGTACGCGTTCGAGGTGAGGGCGACGACGAAGTAGGCGAGTCCGGAGATGACGACGGCAGCGCGCAGTGCCAATCCGGCGCCGACGCCGCGGATGATCCTGGTGGCGAGGACGCTACCGAGGATGCTGCCGACCGCACCGGCACTGAACAGGAGGCCGAACCCGGCCGTCGACACGTGCAGGTCCTCGGTGGCGAACAGGACGAAGACGGCACCCGACGCTGTCGTCAGCAGGTTCCACACGCCGAGCATCAGGGCCAGCGTGCGCAGCAACCGGTGGCGCCACAGCCAGCGGAGACCTTCGCCGATCTCGGCCCAGAGCCGGCGGCGCTCAGACCCAGGTCGCGGCGCGCGGGGTTGGGCGCGGATACCCAGCACGAGCGCAGCTGCGGCCACGAACGAGCCGGCGTCCAGGAAGAACGGCGCCGCCATTGCCGCTGCGAACAGGAGGCTCCCGACGGGCGGACCGATGAACTCCTGGGAGCTGATCTGCACGGCGTAGAGCCGGCTGTTGGCCTCCTCCAGCCGCTCTCTCGAGGCGACCGACGGCATCAACGACTGCGCGGCGTTGTCGAAGAGTGTCTCGCCGGTGCCGAGCACAAAGGCGACGACGACCAGGAGAGGGATGCTCGTGGCGTCGAAGAGCACGGCGACGGCGAGACCGAACATCACGACCGCTCGCACGCTGTCGACCTGCCACATCACCCGTTTGCGATCGAGACGGTCGACGAGGGCACCGCTCACCAGGCTGAACAGCAGCCACGGCAAGCTCCCCGCGAAGGCCACGGCGGCGACCGCACCTGGGCTCTTCGTCAAACTGGCCGCGAGGAGCGGCAGCGCCGCCCCGCGGACGCCGTCACCGAGCGTGGAAATGCCGGCGGCCGTCCACAACCGCCGGTAGTCGGGCCCTAGAGGGCGACGCTCACCGCTGATCGAAGGCGACCTTGATGGCGCCGGTCTCGCCTTGGCGGGCGAGCGTGGCGAACGCCTCCCGCCACTCGTCAAGCGGGAAGGTGTGGGTCAGCATCGCCGATACGTCGACGCGCCCTTGTTGCACGAGATCGAGATAGTGGGCGATGCCGTGCTGGCGTTTGCCGTCGACTTCCTCGAGGCCGAAAGCGTTGGAGCCGATGAGACGCACCTCCTTGAAGTACAGGGGTGCCCACTCGAACCGACCCGGCGCGCCGACACCTGTGACGACGACCGAGCCGCGACCTTTGACGATGCGGATGCCGATCTCGAGCGTGTCAGGCTTGCCCACGGTGTCGTAGACGACGTCGACCTGACCGGGATGGCAGAACGGCAGGCTCTGCCACGGCGTGCGCAGAACTCCGCCGGACCAGCGGGCGAGACCTTCGACCAATTCCAGCCGGGGCTCGGGCGCGAACACCGTGGCGCCCAGCTTGCGCGCCATCTCAGCCTGGCCCGGCCAGCGGGCGATGGTCGCCACCTCGACGTCGGGGTAGAGCTGGCGGAGGATCGCGGTTGTCGTCGTACCCAGCGCGCCGGCGCCGTAGACGACCGCCTTGCCGCCGGGCGGCGGCGGCGTGCGCGTGACCGCGTGCAGCGAGACGGCAAAGGGGTCGGCGAGCACGGCGATCTCGTCGGCGATGCCTTCGGGCACCGGGATCACCATCGACGTGTGGGCCGGGACCAGCTCGGCGAACCCACCGGTCGCCTCCTTGGCGTTGCCCGTGTGAATGCCAGGGGAGAGGCGCCCGTCGGTGAAGTTCCAGCACAGGCTGAAGTCGCCGGCCTGACACGGCGGGCACCTGGGCTCGATGCCACGTGGACCACACGAGAGCCATGGGTTGAGGACGACGCGCTGGCCAGGCTCGACACTGCCCGCCGCTTCCGGACCGACCTCTTCGACCGTCGCCACCAGTTCGTGGCCGAGCACCTGCGGGAACGAGATCAGCGCGGTCATGGCGTTGTCGATCTCGTCCTCGGCGTTCTCCATGAACACCTGCTTGGAGTCCGACCCACAGATACCGGTCATCCGTGAACGCAGCACCACCCAGTCGGGACCGATCGGTTTGGGGTCCTCAACCTCGATGAGGTTCATCGGCGTCGCAGCCAGGCCTTTGAGGAGCGGGTTCTCCTCGGCGCCGGCCTGCTCCACTTCGGGGATGGAGTCGGCGTCGACGCCGAACACGAGTGCCTTCATCTCTTAGCGCCCCACGCTCTTGACCCACGCGGCCGAGCCGGCCAGGAAGCCGTCGATGTCGTCCTGCTTGGCGTCGACGAACGGCTTCATGTCCGGGATGTAGTGCTCGAACTTCTCGCCCTCGATGGCGGCCACGATGCCCTCGGCGATGCTCTCGGGCGGTTCCTTCTCGCCGTCGTAGAGCGGCGCGTCCTCGCCGGGCGTGTCCCAGATCTCAGTGTCGATGGCGCCCGGGTTGATAAGCCGGATCTCGATCGGGGTGTCCCACAGGTCGACGAGCATCGTCTCGCTCCACCCGTTCAAAGCGAACTTGCTGGCGCAGTACGCCGCTTCTCGCGGGTTGCCGAGGCGACCGGCGACGCTCGATACGTTCACGATCGAGCCCTTGCCTCGGTCCAGCATTTTTGGCAGCAGCGCCATCGACATGCGCGCCGGCGAGAGGAAGTTCACGCGCATGACCTCCTCGACCTCGTCGTACGTCAGCTCGGTGACGTGCCGGCGCTTGGGGATGCCTGCGTTGTTGACGAGTACGTCGATGTGGCCGAATGCGTCCCACGCTTCGAGGGCGACGCGCTCGGCCAGTTCGACGTCGCCGAGGTCGGCGGCCCAGATACGGGACTCCGGCGCGTTCGGGAGACAGTCGGCGAGGACTTCCTCGAGGCGCTCTTTGCGCCGGGCGACGAGGCCGACGGTGACGCCGCGCTTGGCCAACGATTGGGCCAGCGCCGCGCCGATGCCGGAGGAGGCGCCGGTGACGAGTGCGGTGGTTCCTTGCTCGAGCTTCATGAATGCAACTCTTTCATGGCTGCCAATTGCTCGCAGTAGTGCTGGGGCGACTGCGTCCTGAAGGTGAGGTTGGCGATGGTCGTGCCGAGGGCGGCGAGGTCGTCGAGGGCTCGGCGAGCGCTGTCGGGGTCGCCGAGCGGGTCGACGGCACGTGGGGGAGGGAGGACGACTTCGATGTCGCTCTCACGCTGTTGCCAGGCGTCGGTCTGGCGGGCCTTGGCGAGCATGTCGGTGATCTGTTCGCCGGTGAGCGCGAACGGCCCCCAGCCATCGGCGAGCTCGACGGCTCGACGTAGTGAGCGCGCCGTCTTGCCGCCGATCCAGATAGGAACGCGCTCCTGCACCGCGCAGGGGTCGACAACGAATCCTTCGTAGTCGTAGAACTCGCCGTGGTAGACGGGCTCGCGCTTGGACAGTGAGGCGCGGAGCGCGCGCAGCGAATCGTCGGCTCGGTCGCCGCGATCGTGGAACTCGGCGCCGAGCAGCTCGAACTCCTCCTGCAGTGTGCCGACGCCGACGCCGAGGATCAGACGGCCGTCGGAGACGCGGTCGAGCGTGCCGTAACGCTTGGCGATCTCGAGCGGGTGGTGGTAGCCGAGCACGAGCACGTGGGTCACGAGGCGGATCTGGGTCGTGCGGGCGGCGAGGTACCCGAACGTCGAGAGGGGGTCCCAGTAGGCGGCGCCCCGCATCTCACCGGCGCTGAACGGCACGGCCACGTGCTCGCTGCAGGTCACGTGGTGATAGCCGAGGCGGTCGGCCGCTTCGGCGACCATGGCGATCTCGGCGATGCCGGCGTCGTCTTCCCACGGCGCATGGGCATGGGGTCGCTTGAGCACGACAGGGGTGATGATCCCGAGCTTCATCGGGCATCAGCGTAAACGTGCTGGTCAGCGGCGAGCCTGGAACACCCTGCTCGTTGCCGACCTCATCGTCCGATTGCGTCGGCGGTGACGCGCAGACGTGTTTCTCGATCAGACGCAGGCCGAGCAGAGCGGAAGGCAAACGTTTTGCGTGGACGTACAGCACTCCGGCGCACAGACGAAGCCCGAGGGACATTGGCTGGACGCACTACAGACGATCTCTTTGCCCGTACATGCCTGGGTGGCGGCGAACGGGACGCAGGCGTTCGATCCTTCCGTCGTCACCGTGCACGTGCATGGAATGGGCGAGTCAGGCCCGGTCCCGCAGCAGAAAGGAGCGTCGGAGAAACATCCGGTCCAAGCAGGGGGGCCACAGGTTGTATTCGCGCAGACCCCTGACGGCAGACACTGCAGACCGGAAGGGCAGCACGTCTTTCCGCACGAGGTCTGGCCCTCGGTGCAGGCCACGGCAGCTGTTGCGCAGGTTGACGTTGAGGGGTCGGCGCACGCTGTGCCCGTCTTGCAGCACGCCGACCCGCACGGCGTCGTGCGGACGGGGCACCCACAGACACCGCTCCCCGCGTCGAGACAGGCGATGCCCCGCTGGCAACAACAGGGTCCACACGGTGTCTGACCAGCCGCACATGGCGAAGACCCGACGTTGGTCGGCCCAGCACACGTGACGCTCGCGCTCCCTCGGAAGGGCCTCAGGACCGTGGCTACTGCCGCGCCGCCCGCAGCCATCCCGAATATCTTGAGGACACTTCGGCGACTGTGTGGCGCACTCATTGCCCGCGTCAGGTCGTCGAAGTGGTCACTCATGTTGTCCTCCCTGCCTCATCTCGGCGCCGGAGTGTACGGTTCCGGCCGCCATGACGCTGGGCCCGGACGACCTGTTGCTGACCGACCGTGTCACGGTCGTCACGGGCGCAGCCGTGGGCATCGGGCGGGCCATAGCTTCGACGTTCGCCCGTTTCGGCGCCGATGTGGCGTTGTGCGACCGGGATGCCGAGAACCTGGCGTCGGCCGCGGTCGAGGTCGAGGAGGCCGGTCGTTCGGCCTTGACGGGTGAGCTCGACGTCCGCGAAGCCGATCAGGTGGACGCGTTCGCCGGCGCTGTCCGAGAGAGGTTCGGTCGCGTCGACGTATTGGTGAACAACGCGGGCGGCGGATTCCGAAGCGACTTCATGGACGTCAACGCCAAGGGACAGAACGCTCTCGTGCGCGAGAACTTCGACAGCGTCGCCCTGTTCACTCGCTCCTTCGTCCCGCTCATGACCGATGGCGGATCGATCATCAATCTCACGTCGGTCGAAGCCCACCGGGCCGCGCCGCAGTTCGCGATCTACGCCGCCCAGAAGGCGGCGGTCGCCCAGCTCAGTCGCTCGCTGGCGTTGGAGCTCGGCACGATGGGAATCCGCGTCAACTGCATTGCGCCGGACCTGATCCCGACGCCAGGGGTCGGCCCGCTGGAAGGAGACTCGGTGACCACCGCGCCGATCGGTGTCGCGGGCAACGTCGATGACTGCGCCGCCGCGGCGGTGTTCCTTGCCGGACGCGGCGCCCGGTTCATCACGGGCACGACCGTGCACGTCGACGGAGGCACATGGGCATCCGGCGGGTGGAAGCGTCAACCGGATGGGAGTTGGGCACCTTGAAATTCGGCGTCGCCCTCGGGCGGTTGAATCCCGCGTTCTTTGTCGACGTCGTCGACGAGACAGAGCGGCTCGGGTTCGAGTCGGCGTGGCTGCCGGAGCACCTGGTGTTCCCGGTGCAGATGAGCAGCTCGCCGTTCGCCGGTGAAGAGCATCCGCCGGTGCCGCCGTCGACGCCCGTGTTCGATGCTTTCGCCTATCTCTCGTTCCTCGCCGGACGCACTTCGCGTGTTCGCCTCGGCACGCACGTCTACAACCTCGGCCTCCGCAACCCGTTCATCGCGGCGCGGGCCGTTCAGACCCTCGACATCGTCTCCGGGGGCCGCGCCCTGTTCGGCATCGGCGCCAGCTGGCTCCAGAGCGAGTGGGAGGCCGTCGGTCTCGACTTCCACACGCGCGGCAAGCGCGTCGACGAGGCCATCGGGGTCTGCAAGCGGCTGTGGACCGAGGAGGTGGTCGAGCACCACGGCGAGTTCTTCGACTTCGGCCCTGTCATGTTCGAGCCCAAGCCACTGCAAAAGCCGCACCCGCCGGTGCTCGTCGGAGGCGAGTCTGGTGGTGCTCTGCGGCGTACGGCCCGCTTCGGCGACGGCTGGATCGGCCTCGACCACACGCCTGAGTCGGTGCAAGAGCCGATCAAGAAGTTGGCCGAGCTCCGCGGCGACGGCCCCCCGATCGAGATCACCATCGGCGGCAACGTTCAGTCGCCCGACGACGTCAAACGCTTCGAAGAAGCCGGCGTCCACCGTCTGCTGATCTCACCCTGGCGCCGCTCACCCGAGGCCGTCGACGGCCTGCGCCGCTTCGCCGAGACGGTCGGCGTCGGCTGACGGCAGACCCCGGAGTCTGACACGGGCGTCAGGTCGGGACAGAATGGGGCCATGCCTGTCATCGACTCCGACACGCACCTCTACGAGTCCCGGACGCTGTGGGCCGACTACGCGGACCCCGGCGACCGCGGGAAGACGCTGCGCATCGCCGACGACGACCTGGGTCACGCCTGGTTGATGTTCGGTGATCGCCGCATCGGTCTGGCCGAGGTTCACCACCCCGGCGACGTCGACAAGATGGGCGAGTACCGGTCGAAGGTGCGGGCGGGAGAGAAGGCCGAGGCGTCCTACGACGAGCTCCTGCCGCGTGCCTTCTGGGATCCTGCGGCCCGCGTCGCCGACCTCGACCGCTTCGGCATCGACGAGACCGTCGTCTTCCCGAATTTCGGACTGCTGTGGGAACGCCCGATCGAACAGGACCTGGACGCGACCAAGGTCAACATGGGGGCGTGGAACCGGTGGACGGTCGATATGGCCACCGCCGGAAAGGGTCGTCTGCATCCCGTCGCCCACCTGAGCCTTCGTGATCTCGACTGGCTCGACCAGCAGCTGGCCGCCCTCGAACGGGGCGGCATCCGCCTGGCGATGATCGCCCCCGCTCTCGTCGACGGCAAGCCCCTCAGCCACCCCGACCTCGACCGGGCGTGGGAGGCGTTCGTGCGTCACGGCGTCACGCCCGTCTTCCACGTGTCGGCCTTCCCGCACCCGTTCCACGACGAGTGGTACGAGGATGACGACCCCGACGACGTTGCGCCCGTTCTGTCCTCCGTCTTCCTCTGGACGGCACCCGCGCTCGCCCTCGCCGACATGGCCATCCACGGTGTGTTCGCCCGTCACCCCGACCTCCGCCTCGGGATCATGGAGCTGTCGGCCGTGTGGGTCCCGATGTATCTGCTGATGCTCGACGGCGGCTTCGCCTTCCACGAACGCTTCAACGGTGCGCCGTTGACCAAGATGGAGCTCAAGCCCAGCGAGTACGTGAGCCGCCAGGTGCGCGTCGCCGCCTTTGGCTACGAGCGTCCCGACAAGCTCATCCGCCAGGCCGGCGACCTGTTCATGTTCTGCTCGGACTTCCCGCACGCGGAAGGTCTGGCTCAACCGCTCGACGACTACACGCGCATGTGCACGTTGCAGCCCGACCAGTCCCCGGCCCTCTACTCGAACAACCTCGAATGGCTACTGCGCCGCTGAACGATCCCGAGGACTACGCGCCCCGCCACGACGTTCCCGTCGACGGGCGCAGCGGGTTCACCATCGTCGACGGCCGCCAGGTGCACTACCTGGAGTGGGGGAGCGTGCGCGCTCCCAACGTTCTCTGCCTGCACGGCGGCGGCCAGACCGCGTACATGTTCGAGGAGCTCGGCGCCGCGCTCGCGTCGACCTATCACGTGCTGGCGCCCGACTTGCCCAACCACGGCGACTCCGATCCCATCGAGGACGTCGCCGGGGACCGCCACGCACTGGCCGGGAGCATCGCTCCGTTGTTCGATGTCTTCGGGATCACCCCGGCGGTCGTGGTCGGGGCGTCCCTCGGTGGCATCACCGCCATCACCCTCGCGGCGGCCAGGCCCGAGCTGGTCGGTGGCATCGTCCTCATCGACATCGGCCACCGCCTCGAGGAAGAGGGCGTCAAGAAGATCATCGACTTTCTCAGCGCCCACGAGTCCTTCGCCTCCCTCGAGGAGGCGGCCGCCGAGATCGCCAGCTACTTGCCGCACCGCAAGGCGGTGCGGCCCGAGAGCCTGACGCGCAACCTGCGTCAGCGAGCCGACGGGCGTTGGATCTGGAAGCACGGCATGGGCCGGCGCTTCCGGGACGACCCCGAGGCCATGCCCGACTGGCGCACCATCCTCGAGGGCCTCGCCGACGACGCCTCGTCGCTGCAGTGTCCGGTGCTGGTCCTGCGCGGCGGCAAGAGTGACGTCCTCTCCGATCAGGGCGCCGAAGAGATCGCCGAGATCATCCCCGACGCACGGCTGCGTACCGTCGCCAACGCCGGCCACCTGGCCGCGGGTGACAACCCCGAGTCGACGGTCGGCCTCATCAAGGCCTTCCTCGACGAGATCGGGTGGTGACTCCTACTTCTTCGGAAGCTGAATCGCCCGGTCGGCGATGATGTTCTTCTGCACCTCGGTGGCGCCCGCACCGATCGACGTGAAGCGCTGCCAGGGATAGTTGCGGGCCCAGCGGCCGCCGTCGACCGCGTCGGGGCCGCCTTTGCCCATCAGTCCTTGCGGCCCGAGGAGGTCGACGGCCAGTTCGGCCAGTGTCTGGGAGAGGTAGCTCCACTGGAGCTTGGCCAGCTGCACCTCGGGCCACGTCTTGTCGCCCTTGAGGATCTTCGACAGAGCTCGCGCGTTCAGCAGCCGGGTGAATTCGAGCTGCGTATAGATGCGCGCGATGCGATCGCGAAGGTCGGGGTCGTCGAGCGCTTCGGGGTTGTGCTTGCGGGTGGCGGCGATGATGTTGTCCAGATCGATACGCATGCTGATCGAGAGGCCAGACGTACCCACCCGCTCGTGGCCCAGGGTGCCCATGGCGACGAGCCAACCCTGACCTTCCTCACCGAGGCGGTACTTCACGGGCACTCGCGCGTCGGTGAAGAACACCTCGCAGAACAACTCTTCGCGTGTGATGTCGGGGATCGGTCGCACGTCGATGCCGGGTGCGGTCATGTCGACGATCAGAGCGGTGATGCCTTCGTGCTTGCGTCCCTCTGAGATCGAGTCCGGGTCGGTACGCACGAGGAACAGACCCCACTGGGCGATGTGGGCGGTGGAGATGAAGATCTTCTGGCCGTTGAGGACGTACTCGTCGCCGTCGCGCAGCGCCATCGTGCGCAGGTTGGCCAGATCACTACCGGCCTCGGGCTCGGTGAAGCCCTGGCACCAGTGCGTGTCGGCGTTGAGGATGCTGTTGAGCCACAGATCCTTCTGCTCGTCGGTGCCCCAGTTGATGATCATGGGCCCGATCTGCCAGATCCCGTTGGTGTTGAAGATGCCCGGCGTCTTCGACTTCGCCATCTCCTCGGAGTAGATGACGTTCTGCATGATCGTGGCCTCGCGGCCGCCCCACTCCTTGGGCCAGTTGATGGCGGCCCAGCGGCCTTCGTTCATGCGGCGCTGCCACGCCTTCTGGCGGGCCATCCGGCGCGAGAGGTTGGCGCTGCTCTGCGGGTCCTCGAACTCGCCGGAGTCCAGGAAGTCGGCCAGGTTCTTGTCCAGCCACTCCCGCAGTTCGGCCCGGAAAGCCTCGTCCTCTTCGGTGTAAGCGAAGTCCATCGGGCCGCGACACTAACCTGACACGGCCGTCAGGGACCGAAGAAGGAGCCGATGGACTTCACGTTCTCACCCGAACAGGACGCGCTGCGCGACGCCGTGCGTTCGACGCTCGCGTCCGAGGCCCCGTCGGCCTACGTGCGACGCATGATCGACGACGAGGTCGGCGTCAGCCCCGAGCTCTGGTCGACGATGGCCGACCTGGGCTGGCTGGGCCTCCTGGTGCCCGAGGCCCACGGTGGTCTTGGGCTCACGTTGGTCGACGCCGTCGTCGTCCAGGAGGAGATGGGCAAGCTCCCGTTGCCGGGGCCCTACTTCTCCTCGGCGCTGTTCGCCACCATCGCCGCCAACCGCCTCGGGCTGACCGAGGTGCTCCCCGACCTGGCGTCGGGCGCTCGTCGGGGCACGGTCGCCCTCGAGGAGTTCGGCCACGGCGACCCCGTCAGGCGGGTGCGGGCGACTGCCACCCCTCGCGGCGACACGTGGGTGCTCGACGGCCTGAAGCCGGCCGTGATCGACGGCCACACCGCGGACTGGGCCATCGTCGCCGCCCGTACCGACGACGGGCTCGGTTCGTTCATCGTCGAGAAGCCGGGGGCCGAGGTCGTCCCCAGTCTCGACGTAACCCGCAAGATGACCCGCCTCGAGCTGACCCAACGGCCCGCCACCCGGGTCGGTCCCCCCGGTGACCACACCGCGACCTGGCAGCGCATCGCCGACGACGCGGCCGTGATGCTCTGCGCCGAGACCATCGGCGTCTGCGAGCGGGCACTCCAGCTCGGCGTCGACTACGCCAAGCAGCGCGTGCAGTTCGGCCGCCCCATCGCCAGCTTCCAGGCCATCAAGCACAAGACCGTCGACATGCTGCACAAGACCGAGCTGGCCCGGGTCGGCACCCACTACGCGGCATGGACCTCCGACGCCGACGACCCGGCCCGGGAGTCGGCCGCGGCCATGGCCAAGGGCTACGCGGGCGAGGCCTCGGTGTTCGTCACCGCCGAGGACATCCAGATCCACGGCGGGGTCGGCTTCACCTGGGACGCCGACCCCCACCTCTTCTACCGGCGGGCCAAGGCCAACGACATCCTCCTCGGCCAGCAGGCCTGGCAACGCCAGCGCCTCGCCGACCTGGTCCTCGCCGACCGCTGATCGCAGCAGCACCCCGAGAACGAGTGGCTGGCTAACCCTCTAGAAGAGGTCGAGGAGCTTTTCGGGGGGGCGGGCGATGACGGCGCGGTCGCCCTTGATGACGATGGGGCGCTCGATGAGGATCGGGTGTTTGGTCATGGCGTCGAGGAGGGCGTCCTTGTCGGCCGACGCCAGGTTCAGCTCCTTGTAGACGTCCTCGCCTGTCCGCATCATCTGGCGGGGGTCGTCGATCCCGAGCAGGCCCATGACCCGTTCGAGCTCCTCGCGGGAGGGCGCTTCGTCGAGGTAGCGGAAGTAGTCGGCCTCGACGCCCTTGTCGTCGAGCAGGTCACGGGCGCCGCGGCACTTGGAGCAGTCGGGGTTGAAGTAAACGAGAACATCGTCATTTGAAATGTCATTGTCCTGCGGATCCATGGGCAGCGAGGCTAGGGCGGCTCGGCGGCGGCCTCGACCGGGGCGCGCAGGGGAGTGAGGCTGATGATGATCGCCGCCGCCAGTACCGCGGCGCCCCCGACCGCCTGGGCGGCGCCGAGGCCCTCATCCAGGAAGATGGCGGCCAGGACGATGGCGAAGACGGCCTCGAGCGTCAGCAGCACCGACGTCCGTTGCGATCCGAGGCGCCGGAGGGCGGCGAACATGAAGGCAAAGGCCGCGGCGGTGGCGCCGCCGTAGATCAGCAGCTGCCACCAGCGATCGGTCGGCACCTGGAGCTGACCCTCGACCAACGCGAACGTCAGCAGCGAGGCGGCTGCGCCGACGGCGGTGCCTGCAGCGATGCGCATGGAGTCGGTGCGGCGCAAGAGCCGGTCTCCAGCGAGCAGGTACAAGGCGAAGGACGCGGCAGCCGCCAATGAGAACGCAATCCCGGTGCCGGTGATGTCGACGTCGCCGCTCCCCGCCGCGATCACCCCGGCGCCGCCAGCCGCGAGCACGAGGGCGACGACGACCTGCGGCGCGGGCTTACGGCGAGTGATCACCAGGTCGGCCACGGTGACCACCGCCGGGTACGAGTAGAAGAGCAGCGTGACTGCCGCGGCGGTCCCTCGGGCCAGGCCCGCGTAGAAGCACGCCGACTCGACGGCGTAGCCCACGGCCCCGAACAGGAAGACCCGCACGCGCTCGCCGGGCTCGGGCACGACTGTGCGCCGGCTCGCCACCAGCAACACGACGAGCAGGACGCCGGCGATGCCGAAGCGCAGCCCCAATGCGTCCGCCGTCGGCAGGTGCGCCTTGGCCAGCTCCCGCCCGATGACCACCGTGATGCCATACGAGAACGCGGCGCTCGCCCCCAGCACCGAACCGATGAGCGCCCGGCGGTCCACGACGCGCCCGGCCTACGTCGCCAGGAGCTGCTGCTTGAGGACCTTGCCCGTGGCGTTCCGGGGCAGTTCGTCGACGAACGTGATCTGCCGCGGCAGCTTGTAGTCGGCCAGCCGCTGCGAGCAGAACGCACGCAGCTCCTCGGCGTCAACGTCGACGCCGTCGCCCAGGACCACGAACGCGGCCACGTCTTCACCCAGAACCTCGTGGGGAATACCGACGACCGCCGCCTCCCGCACGTCGGGGTGCTCGTGCAGCACCGCCTCCACGTCGGTCGCATAGATGTTGTTGCCGCCCCGGATGATGACTTCCTTCTGGCGGCCGACGATGTAGAGGTAGCCGTCGTCGTCGATGTAGCCGAGGTCGCCGGAGTGCAACCATCCACCCGACCACGTGCGGGCGGTGGCCTCCTCGTCCTTGTAGTACTCGCGCTCTCGGCCAGGGAGCCGGATGAGGATCTCGCCCACTTCGCCGCGCGGCAGCGTCGAACCACTCTCGTCGACGGCCTGCACCTCCATCGGCGGCATCGGCTGGCCGACCGAGCCGATGCGCTTGTACGACTCCTCTTTCGGCATCAGGCAGTAGGCGGGCCCGGCCTCGGTCATGCCGTACGCGTTGGAAACGGTGGCGCTCGGCATCTTGTCCTGCAGGCGGCGGAGGGTCGACGGTGCCAGGGGCGCGCTACCCAGCGAGCACAAGGCGATGCTCGACAGGTCGGCGTCGTCGAAGTGAGGGTCGGCGATCAATAGCTGGGCCATGGCCGGCACGATGAACACCGCCATCGGACGGTCCTCCTCGACGGCGCGCAGGAACCGGGACGAGTCGAACCGCGGCATGTAGAGGCACCGCATGCCCATCTTCATCGGGTTGTAGATGAAGCCGATGCCCGCGAACGTGAACAACGGGCTGGCGTGCAGCCACCACAGTCCGTTCCACTCCGGCATGGCGTTCGGCATCATGGCGATGTTGCGGTGACGCACGGCGACGCCCTTGGGCCGGCCCGTCGTGCCCGAGGTGTACATGATGTCGGCCAGGTCGCCCTTGTCGACCTGCACCTGGAACGTGCTGGCGTCGCCGGTCAACGCGTCGGCCGTCGACATCGTCACCTTCAGCGACGGCACGGCGTCTGCCAGCGCGAGCGCGGTGTCCGCGAGTGACGGCGAGTACACGATGGCCGTGGCCTCGGCGTGCGTCAACAGTGCTTCGAGCTCGGAGAGAGTGAGACGAGTGTTGAGCGGCACGGCGACGGCGCCCGCTTTGTGCGCACCGGCATAGGACACGACCCACCGCACGGCGTCGTCGGCGGCGATGTAGATCGCAACCCGGTCGCCGCGCTCGACGCCCGCGCTCTGCAGCGCGCGCCCGAACTGGTTCGACCGTGCTTCCCAGTCGGCGAACGTCAGCTGTTCGCCGTCGAGCACGGCGAAGCCCACCTCGTCGGGATGGTGGGCCGCCATCAGCCGCAACTGGTCGACAAGCAGATGCCCGGGTTCGTCCGTCACGCACTCATCGTGGCACCATCCGCGCCGTGCGGTTCGATCTGCCGACTCCTGATGACGAGACGCGGCCCTTCTGGGACGCGGCGCGCGAAGGACGCCTCCTCATCAAGCGCTGCGCGTCGTGTGGCCGCGCCCACCACTATCCGCGTCCGTTCTGCCCGTACTGCTGGAGCAGCGACGTGACGTGGGAACAGGCGAGTGGCGCCGGCACCGTCTACGCCTTCTCCGTCGTCCACCGCAACGACCTGCCGCCGTTCAACGAGCGCGTGCCGTACGTCGCCGCCATCGTCGAGCTCGACGAAGGTCCGCGGATGATGACCAACGTCGTCGACTGCGACGTCGACGACGTCAGGGCCGGGATGGCGGTCGAGGTGACGTTCCGGGCCATTGACGACAACGTCACTGTCCCGGTGTTTCGCCCCTGAATCCGGGTATACAAGCCGCCGCGGAGGGCGGTATCGGTCCCTCGCACAGGGTGTGACCGGTGACGCAAAGTGGCGCATTTTCCCAGTTCAGAGAGCCCGCCAGGGTTTTCGCCACTGCCCGTCGTATCCAGTAACTAGATACCGCGCGGATAGTGGTCTAAACTCCACAATCGGGATCCAACAGTGCGGTCCAGCTCGGGAGGGTTGATGAACCGGAAGGCACTAGTCGTTCTATGCAGCACCGCTCTGGCGGTGGGGGGGATGTTCCTGGCAACCGCCTCGAACCCCACCAAGGCTGCTGTCACATCAGGGCCGTTCTCGGCCTATGCCACGGGCACGGCAGAGCACGTGAGCGCGATCGACGCCCCGCCCACGCGGGTCGTGGACGCCGAAGCGGCGTTCTCTCGTGCGGGCACTGCGTCCGACAAGCTGACGCCGATCAACAATGAGCTCGGCGAAGCGGTGGTCCCCAAGGACCTCGAGACGCAAGCCAAGGCACCGATCGGGCCGTTCAACTCGTACGGCGCCGGTAGCGGCGTCGAGCTCGGCCTCGGCACGACGATTCCGAACAATCCGGACGTCAACCAGGCGATCCTCGGCGGTCTCGCCGAGCAGGCGGCCGATCCGGCCACGCCCAAGAGCGATGTGACGAACGATCCGCAGACCAACGGCTTCGTCACCAAGGATCTGGCCAACATCACCCAGGCCAACCCGCTGCTCTACGCCAACCTCCTGCGAGGTCAGGGCAAGGCCAACTGGAGCGACGACAACGGCGCGAACAACCCGTGCGGTGCCTCCCAGCCGCTCGGCTTCGGCTTGGGCCACGCGGCCGACGCCGAACTGTTGAACACCGGCTCGCTCGCCCTCCCGCTTCCCGGGAGCACTCCCGTGATCGCCACGGACAGCACCGGCGCCCCGAATGGCGTCGACGAGTCCCGCTCGTTCACGTCGCTGATCCCGGATCCGGCCAACCCCGGCCACTTCATCGTTCACTCCGAGACCCGTCAGATCCTCGCTCCGGTCACGCTCTTCAAGGGCACGCCGAACGAGGTCACCATCGACATCGGTGGCGAGTGGGTGCTGAAGGCTGACGCCAGCGGTACCGCCGGCGGATCGAAGATCACCTACGCACCCGAGGGTGCACAAACGCCGACCACGCCGATCCTTCGGGTCTTCCAGGGCGGCAAGCTCCAGGGTTCGCTGAACACCCAGGACATCCTGATGGGCGCCGGCCTCAACATCTCGATCCCGCCGAACCCGGCGCCGCCGCTTCCGCCGGCCCCGCCGATCCTTCTCGAGATCAGCCTGGGCCAGCCCGCCCACCAGATCGGTAACACGAACGCTCCCGCGGTGACGGCCGCGAACGGCACCAACGCTGCAGCCGCCGTCGACGTGGTGCGGGTGAAGGTGCTCAACGCACTTCCGCAGATCCAGCTCGCCGACGTTCGTGTTGGTCACATGGAGGTCAACGCCCAGGCTCCGCTCGGCGGCGTCACGTGTTCGGGTCCGTCGGGCTCGACGACCACGAGCACGAATGGCAGCACCTCCAGCTCCGCACCGAGCAGCAGCACCTCGTCCACGACGCCGGTGACCACGCCGGGCGGTTCGACGACGACCACCGAGCCCGGTGCGACGACGTCCACCACTGCCAACCCGGGTGGCAACACCACGACGTCGACGACGACGCACACGCCGAACACGGCAGCGGCGGTGACGACGACGACAGCACCTGCTGAAGTGAAGGCCGTGACATTCAGTCAGAGCCCGGCGGCAACGCCCCAGAGCGCAACACCAAACTTCACCGGGTAGCTCCGGGTCGGACTTGGGGCAGTACATGAAGGGGGCCTTCGGGCCCCCTTCATCGCGTCAGAGGATCAGGTCGGCCAGCCGGTCGCGGTGCCAGTCCGAGTTACCGAAGAGGTGCTCGGAGGCGTAGGCCCGCCGGATGTAGAGGTGGAGGTCGTGCTCCCACGTGTAGCCGATGCCGCCGTGGACCTGGATGCCGTCCTTGGCCGCCCGGGTGGCGGCGGCGCCGGCCATGATCTTGGCCACGTGGGCGGCGCGGTGGCGGTCGTCGTCGCCGACGTCGATGCAGATCGCCGCGTAGTAGACGGCGCTCCACGCCTCTTCGTAGGCCAGGGCCATGTCGGCGATCTTGTGCTGGATGGCCTGGAACGACCCGATGGGCCGGTCGAACTGCACGCGCTCCTTGGCGTACTCGATCGTGTGCTGCAGCAGCCAGCGGGTCGTGCCGAGGACCTCGGCCGAGATGGCGACGTAGGCGCGCTCCAGCAGCGCTTGTTGGTCGAACGGGCGGGGCTGGGCGAAGTCGCCCGCGCCGGAGACCTCCACGAGATGTCGCGTCCAGTCGATGGTCTCCACCGGCCGCAGTGTGAGCCGTGCGGTGTCGGTGATGACGGCGCCGTCGGGCACGACGATGGCGATCTGGTCCACCCGGTCGGCGTCGATCGTGTAGGGCATGGTGATGTCGTCGATGAAGGCCACGGTGCCCAGGCCGTCGAGACCCAACCCCGACCACAGCACGCTGGACGCGAAGAACGGTCCCGGCGCCAGCACCGCACCGGTCTCCTCGAGGAACAGGCACAGATCCACGAGAGGGCCACGGCCGAGCTCGGTCCACTCGAGCAGGTGCTCCCAGAGGCGGTCGGCCACCGACACGTCGTGCTCGTAAGCGCGCACCAGCGAGACCGGACACTCCTTCTCGAGCAGACCCCGGGCCGTATCCCGCAGGAGCTGCTGGTCATCCGACAGTGTGAAGTCCAAGACCGCCCCTAGTTCCGTCCCAAGATCGCCGTGCTGGTGGCGCTGAACCAACCGCCGGTGGCGCTGACACACGCCAGCTCGGCGTCGGCCACCTGCCGGGGCGAGCCTGCGAACTCGCCGCGGAGCTGCCTGGCCGCCTCGATGAGCAGGAAGATCCCCCGCATGCCCGGGTGGCAGGCCGAAAGGCCGCCGCCGTCGGTATTGGTGGGCAGCTCGCCGTCGACGCGGAGCTTGCCGTCGGCCACGTACGGGCCGCCTTCGCCCTTCTTGCAGAAGCCCAGCCCCTCGAGCGTGAGCAGCACCATGCCGGTGAAGGCGTCGTAGAGCTCGCACACGTCGATGTCTTCGGGCGTCACGCCCGCGCGGCCGAAGGCATCGGCACCGGACCGGACACATGGGGACTCGGTGAAGTCCTCCCACTCGCTCATCGTCGTGTGGGAGACGGCTTCGCCGGTGCCGAGCACCCACACCGGCTCCTTGGCGCAGTCGCGGGCCCGGTCCTCGCTGGCCAGCACGATGGCGCCGCCGCCGTCGGAGCGGATGCAGCAGTGCAGCTTGGTGAACGGCGAGGCGATCATCGGCGACGCCTGCACGTCCTCGATGGTGATCGGGTCCCGGTAGTAGGCGTCGGGGTTGTACTGGGCGTTGTACCGGGCCGACACCGCGATCTCGGCCAGCTGCTCGATCTCGGTCCCGAACTCGTACATGTGACGCTGGGTGGCCATGCCGTACTTGGCGATGAGCGCGTGCCCGTATGGCGCCTCGAACTGCAGCGGACCTGATGACCCGAAGCTGAGGTTGGCCCGCCGCCGGCCTCGCTTGAGGTCGGCACGGGTGGTCGAGGCGTACGAGAGCACGACGACGTCGACCTGGCCCACGGCGATGGCAGCGGCGGCGTGCTCGAGCATGAACTCCCACGCGGCTCCGCCGACGCCCGTGGAGTCGACCCACCGAGGGCGCAGCCCGAGAAACTCGCCCAGCTCGACGGGCGGCAGTGAGCCGGTGCCGCACGAGCACAAGCCCTGCACGTCGTCCTTGGTCAGGCCCGCGTCGGCCAAGGCCCGGGTGACGCCCTGGTAGTGCAGCTCCCAGACCGTCTTGTCGTCGACGCGCCCGGTGTCGGTAAGGGCGGCGCCCACGATGGCGACGCGACGCGCTGTCATTTCAACTGACCTATCAGCGCAGTCTCCATTCGATGCGCTTGCCCGACGAGAAGAAGGCCTGGCCCTCGGCGATGGACTCCTGGTTGGTGCCCATGGCGATGTAGCCGTAGGCCTGGTCGAGGGCCTGCAAGCGACTCTGCTCGAGTCCCATCCAGATGGCCCGCAGCGTGCCCTGGATGGCGAGCGGTGGTGCCGAGGCGATGGCCTCGGCCGACCACGCGGCGGCGTTGTGCAACTCGGCGCCTGGAACCACCTCGGACACGAGCCCGATCTGGAAGGCGCGCTGGGCCGACATGCGCTCGTGGTTGCCGAGCAGCGACAGACGCATGATCTCGCTGAAAGGCATCTTCTGCAGCATGTGGATGGGCTCGAAGGCCGACGTCATCCCGTAGGTGACGTGGGGGTCGAAGAAGGTGGCGTGCTCAGCGGCGATGATGAACTCGACCTCGCCGAGCATGTAGAAGGCGCCGCCGCACGCCATGCCGTTGACGGCCGCGATCACCGGCTTCCACATGTCGTTCGACTTGGGTCCGATGTTCTCGCCCGGGTCGTCGAACATGAACGGGGTCGATCCCGATCCCAGCTCGAGCTCGTCGGGCCGGTTCCCACCCATGGTCTCGGTGCGGTCGATGCCGGTGCAGAACGCCTTCTCGCCGGCGCCGGTGAGCACGACGCAACGGATGTCGTCGTTCGCGCGCAAGCCCCGCCACATGTCTCGGAGCTCGTGCTGCATCTTGGCGTTGAAGGCGTTGTGCACGTCGGGCCGGTTGAGCGTGACCCAGGCGACGCCGTCCTTCTCCTCGAAAAGGATGGTCTCGTAATCGGAAGCCACGTTCATTTCCCCCGGGGCAGGCCAAGCACGCGCTCGGCGATGATGTTGCGCTGGATCTCGGCCGTGCCGCCGGCGATCGTGCCCGCGAAGCTCGTGAAGAAGCTGTAGACCCACCGGCCCGCGCCTTCGTGGTGGTCCCGGTCGGTCACGATGCCTGCTGGGCCTTCGAGTTCCATGCCCAGCTCGTACAGCGACTTCTGCAGCTCCGACGTCGCCATCTTGAGGTACGAGTGCTCGGGCGCGGAGCTGCCCTGGGCGAACGAAGAGAACCCCTTGTAACCCAATGCCTTGAGGGCCGACACCTTGGCCTGCGCGTCGGCGAGACGACGGCGCACCGCTTGATTGCCGTCGGCACCCGTGCGCTTGGCGAGGGCCTTGAGGTCGTTCAGTACGTGGTCGACGATCGTCACCGACTGCAGCCAAAGCCCGCCGCGTTCGTGGGCGAGAGAGCCCATGGTGACGCGCCATCCCTGGTCGACATCACCGATCACGTTCTCCTTCGGGACCGGGACTTCGTCAAAGAAAACTTCGGCGAAGTGCGTGGTGCCCGTGATCTGACGGAGGGGGCGGATGTCGATGCCCGGCGTGTCCATGTCGACGATCAACACGGTGATTCCCTTGTGCTTGGCCACGTCCGGGTTGGTTCGTACGTAGCAGAAGCACTTCTGCGCGGACATGGCGTACGACGTCCACACCTTTTGACCGGTGACGAGGAAGTGGTCTCCGTCGAGCACGGCGCGGGTCGTGAGCGATGCCAGGTCCGAGCCGGCGTTGGGCTCGCTCATGCCGATGCACCACACCATGTCACCCCGCAGGGCGGCAGGCGCCAGCTTCTTCTGCTCCTCGGTACCGAACTCCAGAAGGCTGGGGGCCACGATCGCCCAGCCCGGGAAGTGCACGGACCGGGGGAGGCCTCGCGCCGCCATCTCCTCTTGGAACACCAGGGTCTGGACGGGCGTGGCGTTGCGCCCGCCCAGTTCGGGCGGGTAGCCGGGCACCATCCACCCGTTGTCGAACAGCGTGGCCTGCCAGTCCCTCGCCCACTGAGGGATGCCCTCTTCCTCGGCCGCGGCGAAGTCCCGTCCCAACGCCTGTTTGGGCGCGTGGGTGTCGAGGAAGGCGTCGAGCTCGGCTCTGAACGCCTCTTCTTCAGGCCCCCAGGCCAGCCTCACGCGCGCTGCCTAGAACGCGAACGGCGGGATGCCGGTGTCGACGCCCTTGAACAGCTGCTCGCGCACGCCCTCGATGGAATCGATCGTCCACGGCTTGTCGGACGTGGCTTCGTTGACCGAGTGCCAACCCTGGGTCAGCTTCACGAGGCCGCCGGTGATGATGAACACCTGGCCGCTGATGCCCTTGGACAGGTCCGACGCCAGCCAGGCGACGAGGGCGGCCGTGTTCTCGGGCGCCCAGGCGTCGAAGCCGGCCTTCTCGTCATCGGCCGCGCCCACGCTGCCCATGAGGAACTCGGTCATACGGGTGCGGGCCCGAGGGGCGATGGCGTTGGACCGAACGCCGAAGCGCTCGAGCTCACGGGCGAGGATGATCGTCATCGCCGCGATGCCCGCTTTGGCCGCGCCGTAGTTCAGCTGGCCGGCGTTGCCGAACAGGCCCGCCTCCGACGACGTGTTGATGATCGTGGCGTTGACGGGCTCGCCCGTCTCCTTGGCCTTGGACCGCCAGTAGGCACCTGCGAACCGGGACGGCACGAAGTGGCCCTTGAGGTGGACGTTGATGACGGCGTCCCAGTCGGCCTCCTCCATGTTGAAGCTCATGCGGTCGCGGAGGATGCCGGCGTTGTTGACCAGGATGTCGAGTCCCCCGAACTGGTCGACGGCCTGCTGGATGAGCTTCTGGCCGCCTTCCCACGAGGTGATGTCATCGAAGTTGGGAGCGGCGTTGCCGCCCGCCCCCTTGATCTCGTTGACGACCTCCTCGGCGGGCCGCTCCTCGCTGGCCTCACCGGAAACCGAACCCCCCACGTCGTTGACGACGACCGACGCCCCTTCGGACGCCAGCAGGAGGGCCTCGGTGCGCCCGATTCCCCGCCCCGCACCAGTGATGACCGCGACCTTGCCGTCCAGCAGACCCATGCTCAAGCTCCTGATTCCCTGACGAAGCCGTCAGTGTATGAACTGCCTGGTCGGGAGGGCCAAAGCCGGGCATGGGAAGATTGCGTTCCAAGGTGGCTCTCAGGAAGGACAAAGGGGGACCCAAGGGGCGTCCCCGATACTGCGGCCCATGGACGAGCAAGATTCAGCACCGGAACCACACGATCCCTACGGGGCGGGGGCGGCTCCGGAGTACGCGCGCCCGCAAAAGGGCTCGCGGCGTACGTGGATGATCGCCGGTGCCGTCGGCGTGGTCGTGTTGGCCGTCGGCGGGTTCTTCGGCGTGAAGGCCCTTGCCGGCGGCGGTTCGTCGACCTCGACGGCTGCCAATGCGCCTACTGCCGGTGGGCAAGGAGGAGCCGGCCGGCGCGGCACGATCGGCACACTGCAGTCGATCGATGGCTCGACGCTTACCGTCGCGACTTTCAACCGCGGGGCCGGGGGCGCCAACGGCGGCGGGGGAGCCGCAGCCGGGGTCGGCAACACGACGACCGTCACCACCGGCAGCTCCACCAAGTTCTACAAGACCGTCAGCGGCGCGCTGAGCGACATCAAGGTGGGCGACCGGGTGACGGCGATGGGCACGCCCGCGGGTGACAACACCGTCACCGCGGCGCGCATCACTGATATCGGGACTATGAACGCCGGCGGGTTCGCTGGCTTCGGCGGAGGTAATGGCGGCGGCCGTCGCTTCCGGAACGGCAACAACCCGAACGGCAATGGTGCGCCCCCGAGCAGCCTTCCCAACGGCGGCACGCGCCCCGACCCCAACAGCTTCGCCAACGGCACCGTGAAGAGCATCTCGGGTACGACGCTCACCGTGGCGGATGCGCAGGGCGCCACCAAGACCGTCAATACGACCGGCGCCACGACCTACATGGTCCTCAAGTCGGTGTCGATCAACGACCTTCAGACCGGACAACTTGTGGTCATCAGCGGCAAGACGAACAGTGACGGCACCGTCTCAGCGAACACCGTTGCTGAGGGCGTCGTCGGCGGCTTCGGCGGCGGCGGCGGGTTCCGTGGTCGCTTCGGCGGGAACGGCAACAACCCGCAGGGTGGCAGCGCCCCTGACAACAACAACGGGTCGACCACGCAGTGACCACGACCGTCGATCGCGAGGCGGGCGGTCTCGAGGCCGACCCGGCTCCAGACTGGCAGCGATCACGCCCAAGTCGGCTGGCGCGCATCCGGCGAACGGCGCTGCGGCCGGTCGTCCTCATTCCCGCAATCATCGTGGTCGCGGCCGGCGTGTACTGGATCGTTCACTCCTCCACTTCGTCGTCGTCCGCCCAGGGCGGGGCGGTCCAGCGGGTAGTCGCGGTCACGGCCGGCAACATCAGCCAGACGGTCTCGACGTCCGGCACGCTTGCGCCGGCTGACACCGAGAGCCTGAGCTTCTCTACGTCCGGTCAGGTCACCGCCGTCAACGTCAAGGCCGGTCAGCAGGTTGCCAAGGGCACGGTGCTGGCCACGCTCGACTCCGCCGCCCTTCAGAGTCAGGTCACGAGCGCGCAGGCGAGCGTGGACTCGGCCACGGCCAAGCTCACGAACGACCAGAACAGCAGCGCGTCTGCCGCTCAGATCCAGTCCGACCAAGCCAACCTTGCTGCGGCCCAAGCGCAGCTGACCAGCGCCCAGACGTCGTTGAACGGCGCCACGCTCACTGCGCCGATCGATGGCACCGTGGCGGCAGTGAACTTGACGGTCGGCCAGCAGCTGAGCGGCTCGGGCACGGGAGGCACCAACCTCAGCGGGTCGGCCACCGGCTCAGGCAGGACCAGCGCCGCGAGTAGCGGCGGTGGAGGCGGCGGGAACGCCTTTGGCGGCGGCGGCGGGGGCGCGGCGAGCTCCAGCAGCAGTTCGTCGTCGAGCTCCTCGTCGAGTCCGCAGATCCAGATGATCAGCACCGGCGCGTTCGTTGTGAACGTGAACGTCGACGACACGCAGATCGGCCGCATCGCCGTGGGCCAGGCGGCGACGGTGACGCCGTCGAGCACGCCGGCGGCCGGCGGACGCGGTGGCGGCGGAGCGTTCGCCCGGTTCTTCGGCGGCGGCGCTGCCCAGAACACCCCGACCACTGTCGACAACAGCCAGGCTCAGAACGGCCAGGCCGCCCTCGGTCAACAGGCGCAGACGACGACCGCCACGGGCACCGTCACGTCGGTTGGTGCGATCGCCAGCCATACCTCGGGTGTGGCGCAGTTCCCGGTGGTTGTCACCCTCAGCAACGTGCCGCAGGGCTTCTTCGCAGGCGCCACGGTGAACGTGAGCATCACGTACAACCAGCTGACGAACGTGCTCGAGGTGCCGACGCTGGCCATCACTCGCGCTGCTGACGGCACGCAGACCGTCACTGTCTCGCAGAACGGCACCAAATCCCAACGTCCGGTCACGACCGGCGTGACGTCAGGCGGCTTCACCCAGATCACCGGTGGGCTGAGCCGTGGCGACCTCGTGGTCGTCACGATCCCGACCCAGATCGCCAACGCCGCCAACAACGCCAACCGCACCGGCGGCTTCGGCGGTGGTGGTGGCTTCGGCGGCGGCGGTGGCTTCCGCGGCGGCGGTGGCGGCGGCGCAGGCGGCGGTGGCTTCCGCGGCGGTGGTGGTGACTGATGGACCTGCTCGGCCCCTACGGGCCGGCCGGTAGTCCTCGTCAAGACGTCATCCGCCTCGAGCGGGTGTCGAAGGTGTACCGGACGGGGACCCTCGAGGTCGCAGCGCTGCGCGACGTCGATCTCACGATCTTCGACGGCGAGTTCGTCGCCATCGCCGGTCCGTCCGGCTCGGGCAAGTCGACGCTGATGCACATCCTCGGCTGTCTCGACGTCCCCACTGCGGGCCGCTACTACCTCGCCGGCGAGGACGTGAGCACCATGACCGAGGACGACCTGGCGGCCGTACGCAACCGCCGCATCGGCTTCGTGTTCCAGCAGTTCAATCTGCTGCCGTCCCTGACCGCGGTGCGCAACGTCGAGCTTCCGCTGGCGTACTCGGGCGTGCCCCGTCACGAGCGCCGTGAGCGCGCTGTGCGGGCGCTGGCGCGAGTCGGCCTCGACGATCGCCTCGAGCACCGCCCTGGCGAACTTTCCGGTGGGCAGCAGCAGCGGGTGGCGGTTGCGCGCGCCCTCGTAACGGAACCGGCGCTGATCCTCGCCGACGAGCCCACTGGCAACCTCGACTCGGCATCGACGCGGGACGTACTCGCCCTTCTCCAGGACCTGCACGACTCGGGCCGCACGGTCGTTCTCATCACCCACGAGCACGACGTGGCGGCGGCGGCCGGTCGCGTTGTGAACATGCTCGACGGTCGCGTCCACGAGGACGCCGACACCGTCAGCGTCTGGACCCGATGAACTGGCTCGACACCTTCAAGACCGGGCTGGACGCCATCCGGTCACACCGGCTGCGGTCGGGTCTGACGATGCTGGGCATCCTCATCGGTATCGCCGCCGTCATCCTCACCGTCGGTCTCGGCGAAGGCGCGCAGGCGCAGGTTCGGGATCAGATCAACTCCCTCGGTACCAATCTGCTGATCGTCTCGCCGGGCAGCGTGACGACCGGCGGCATCCGCGGTGGCTTCGGCACGGCGAGCACACTGACCAAGGGTGACGCCGACGCCCTCCAATCGAAGATGGTTGCGCCGGACGTCGCGCAAGTGGCGCCGAGCACCCAGTCGTCGGGCACGCTCACCGTCGGGTCGAGCAACTGGACGACGAGCGTGGTGGGCACCACGCCGGCCTGGGCTGCGGTGCGCGCCCGGGCCATCGACAGCGGCCGCTTCTTGACCGCCGACGACGAGAACACGGCCGCCGCGGTGGTCGTCCTCGGACCGACGACTTCGCAGCAACTGTTCGGCGCCGAGAATCCCGTCGGTCAGACCGTCACGCTCAACAGCGTGCCTCTCGAGGTCGTCGGCGTGCTGCAGACCTCAGGCTCGTCATCGGGAACGGCCAACAACGACGACACCGCCGTGGTGCCCTACAGCACCGCCGCGCAGCGACTCTTCGGTGGGAACGCCCGCACGTCGGTGAACGCCATCTACCTCTCGGCGACGTCGTCCGACACGCTCTCCGCGGCCTACCAAGAAGTGCAGAACGAGCTCATGAATCTGCACCACATCACCAATTCGAACAACGCCGACTTCACGATCACAACGCAGGAGTCGCTGCTCACGACGGCCAACTCGGTCAACAAGACCCTGACGGTGCTCCTCGGCGGCATCGCCGGCATTTCGCTGCTGGTCGGCGGGATCGGCGTCATGAACATCATGTTGGTGTCGGTCACCGAGCGGGTGCGTGAGATCGGTTTGCGCAAGGCGCTCGGGGCCAGGCCCCGTGTGATCCGACGCCAGTTCCTCGTGGAGGCGTCGGTGCTCGGGCTGGCCGGCGGTGTGCTCGGCGCCTTGCTGGGGATGATCGGCTCCGGCGTTCTTCCACACTTCATCAACTCGCCCGTCACGCTGTCGCCGACGGCGACGGTCGGCGCCATCGTGATCGCCATCGCCATCGGCCTCGCCTTCGGCGTGTACCCGGCGACGCGCGCCGCCCGCCTCGCCCCCATCGACGCCCTGAGGACGGAGTAAGTGTCGACGCACAAACGTCTGGTTGTCTTCGGCTCGATCGCCGTTGTCGTCGTCGGGTGTGTGCTCGGCGGACGCGCGCTCGCCGATTCGTCGTCGCAGGTGGCGTCGTTCCGCACGGCGACGGTCAAGCGGGCCACGGTCAGTCAGACCGAGCAGCGCAGTGGGATCATCGAGCCAGTTGCGGCAGGCACGGTCGCGTTCCCGATCTCGGGGGTCGTGACCGGCGTCGCCGTGCAGCCCGGTCAGGCCGTGACCGCGGGGCAGACGCTGGCCACCCTCGACACCAGCGCCCTTCAGGCTCAGCTCACCGCGCAACAGGCCACGTTGGCCGCCGCCCAGCTCACCCTGAGCAACGCCCTCAATGGCATCTCGACGCCGACCAACGGACCGTCGAACGGCGGATCCTCGACGACAAGGAGCGCGGCGCCGGCGTCAAACAGCTCGAGCTCCAGCGGCCGGTCGTCGGGAGCAAGTGGGGGTGGGGCCTCGTCGGCCTCGTTGGCGCCGGCCCGCCAAGCCGTGGCGTCCGGCCAGCAGGACGTCGACAGCGCCATGAAGGCCGCGAATGTGTTCTTGAACGCAGCCACGTCCAGCTGTGGAACGGCGCCTTCCTCGGGGTCATCGGGTAGGCAGCACGGCGGTTCTTCGACGGCCGCGTCTTCCACGACGAGCACGACGGCGCCGCCGTCCAACTCGTCGCAGTCGGACTGCGCCATCAATCTCCAGGCCGCGCTCCAAGCCCAGCAGCAGCTCGCCGACGCCCAGAACAAGCTCGCCAAGGCTGAGTCCGCCCTCGACTCCGCGCTGTCGAAGGCCACCCCGTCAGGCTCGTCGAGCCAGGGAGGGGGCGGATCGAACGCGGCGGCGTCGACACCGTCGCTGTCGGGGCCGACCTCGGCCGAGCTGGTTGCCGACCAAGCGGCCGCTGACGCGGCGCAGGCAAACGTCACCGCCGCACAGCAGGACCTGGCCCAGGGCACGATCGTGAGCCCGATCGACGGGACGGTTGCGGCGGTGAACATGAAGAGCGGCGACCACGTGAGCGCGGCATCGTCGACCGAGAACGTCGTCGTCGTCGGCCCCGGCGGTTACGAGGTGACGACGACGGTTCCGGTCACCGACATCGGCAACGTGAAGCTGGCCGACGCCGCGTCGGTTATCCCGGACGGATCGGGGCAGGCCATCGACGGAAAGGTCGTCTCCATCGGCGTTGTGCCGACGACGAGCGGCAGCACCACTGCGTACCCGGTCGTGATCGGGTTGAACGGTTCGCCCGACGGTCTGCGCAACGGTGGCGACGCCTCGGTCTCGATCATCCTGAACCAGGTCACCAACGTGCTCGCCGTGCCCACGTCGGCGGTGCGCACGGCCGGCGCCGGCGCCTTCCACATCGTGCAGGTGCTGTCGGGCAGCAAGACGCAGACCATGCCGGTGCAGGTGGGTGCCATCGGCCCCGACCTGACCGAGATCAAGTCCGGCCTGTCCGAAGGGCAACAGGTCGTGATCGCCGACCTCAACGCACCGCTGCCGTCGAACACCAACACCCGCATCGGTGCTGGCGGTGGCGGCGGGTTCGGTGGGGCCGGTGGCGCTTTCGGCGGTGCGACCATCGGCCGCGGCGGCTGAGGTCGTTCAGCCGTGGAGCAGGTCGGGCAACTCCTCGTCTGACGGTTCACCGGGGCCCGCGGCGTTGGCGAGGTGCTCGACGCCGGCGATGAGACCGCCGACGAGGTCGCCGTCGGCGAAGCGCGCCGTCATGCGGTCGACAACTTCCTGCGCGGCCGTGTCGCTGACGCGCTCACGGGCGGCCGCGGCGGTGACAACTTCGACGCGGCGGACCTCCGGGGCCACAAGGATGAGCACCGCCGGTCGAGTGTGGAGCCCACGCTCGACGAACAGGCTTTCGGCATGGGCGCGGGCGTCTTCGTCGCTGGGCCCGAGGTAGACGCAGATCTGCAGGCCGGTGCGAAGCTCGGCGGCGTGCACGGCCTGCTCGACCTGGCGCTCCTGACGCACGGTCGGTGACCGCAGCTCACCAGCCACCGCTCGCGCCTCCTCCGCCGAATCCGCCCCCGCCTCCGCCGCCGAAGCCCCCGCCGCCGCCACCGAACCCGCCGCCGCCACCGAAGCCGCCACCCCAGCCGCCACCCCAGAAGATCGGGAAGCCGAAGAACCCACGGCGACGGCGGTGCCGCCCCAGCAGCGCGAACACGAGGAAGAACAGCCCCAGCGGGAGGATGAAGGCGAGGGGAGAGGCAGGAGCCGGGGCGGGTGTCTCGGGCGGCGGTGCAGGCACGGGCGCGCCGACGGTCGTGTCGCCGAGGGCGGCGCGAATGGCGTCGGTGCCGGCCGTGATCGCACCGCCGGGGTCGCCGTCACGCATGTGGGGCACGACCCGTTGATCGATGATCTCGCCCGCCTGCAGGTCGGTGAGCGTCCCTTCCAGCCCGCGACCCACCTCGATGCGGGCCTTGCGGTCCTCGGTCGCGATCAGCAGGAGGACACCGTTGTCCTTGCCCTTCTGTCCGACGCCCCAGTCGCGCGCCAGGTCGATCGAGTAGTCCTCGAGCGACTTATCGCCGGTCGTCTTGATCACGGCTACAGCGATCTGGTTCCCGCTCCGCTGCTGGTAGTCCTCGAGGGCGGCGTTGACCTGCTGTTCGACGGCATCAGGAACCACGCCCGCGGCGTCGACCACGGGAGCCGTGAACTTGGGGAAGGAGGTGGCCGCCACGAACAGCAGCGCGACGGCTGCCGCTTTCACCGGGCCGTCGTTGTCGCCGTCGGGACTGTCGTCGTGACGCCCGGGGTCGTCGTGGTCGCGTTGTTGCCGAGGTCGACGGTCGGCGCAGTGCGGGCCTCGGTCTGAGCGGTGAACAGCGGCCGCTTGTCGAAGCCGAACAGACCAGCCACGAGGCTGCGAGGGAAGTGCTGGATGGAGACGTTGTACGACGTCGCGGTGGCGTTGTAGTCGCGGCGCGCTTGTGCGATCCGGTTCTCCGTGCCCTCGAGCTGCACTTGGAGGTCGCGGATGTTCTGGTTGCTCTGGAGCTGCGGGTAGTTCTCGACGATCACGAGCAGGCGACCGATCGCGCCGTCGACCTGGTTGGCGGCATCGATCTTCTGCTGGTCGGTACGCGCGCCGGCGTAGTTCTCCCGGGCGCGTGCGATCTCACCGAACACCGCCTGCTCCTGTCCGAGCGCGCCGCGGACGGCGTTGACGAGGTTGGGAATGAGGTCGTTGCGCCGCTGGAGCTGGGCGTCGAGGTCGGCGAAGGAGCGGTCGACCTGGCCGCGCTTGTCGACCATCGAGTTGTAGGTGCCGCCGAGGATCAGGCCCAGGATGATGACGATGCCGACCACGACGGCGAGGGGAATGAGGCAGCCCATTCCCGTCGCTGCGCCGCGGCCGAGGCCCAGCCGCCTGCGCGGCGCCGTCTCCAACATGGCCCAACGCCTACCCAGGCAGCGCCTGGGCTATGCCCAGCGAGGCCTTGAAGTACCTCATCGACTTGAACTACCGCATCGGCTTGAACTGCCGCATCGACTTGAACTACTTGGTGCCCTTGCGCATGGCGCCCATCTGGAGGCCGGCGTTGCGCGAGTGGAAGACGTAGGAGTTGACGATGGGCCCGATGTGGTTGGGGTCCCACTGCTCGGCGCCCTTGGGGTTCTCGAGCTCCTCCTGCAGCGTCCACGGCTGGTAGCGGGCGATCGTCGAGCCGACGGCCCGGAAGACCTGACCGGTGACGTGCAGTGCCTGGTCCGATGCCAGCCACACGACCATGGGAGCCGAGTTGCCGGGGTTCATGGGGTTGAACTCCTCGTACTCCTCGGGCTGCTTGAGCTCCATGTCTTTCAGGATGGCGCCCGACATGCGAGTCATGCCGCCGGGGGCGACGGCGTTGGCCCGGACGCCGTAATTGGCGAGCTCGAGGCTGGTGATGACCGTCAGGGCGGCGATGCCGGCTTTGGCCGAGCCGTAGTTGGCCTGACCCACGTTGCCCTGCAGACCGGCGCTGGACACGGTGTTGACCACGGCTGCACGCGGCTGGTTGCCGGCCTTGGACTGGTCACGCCAGTAGTTGGCGGCGTGATGGGTCGTGGCGAACGTGCCCTTGAGGTGCACGCGGATGACGGAGTCGAAGTCGGCCTCGGTCATCTTGAAGATCATGCCGTCGCGCAGGATTCCCGCGTTGTTCACGAGGATGTCGAGACTGCCGAAGCTGTCGACGGCCTGCTGGATGAGGTTCTTGGCGCCGTTCCAGTCGGCCACGTCGTCGTAGTTGGCGACGGCCTCGCCGCCGTTGTTGCGGATGATTTCTGCCACTTCCTCGGCGGGCCGCTTGTCAGCGCCCTCGCCCCCGACCGAGCCGCCCAGGTCGTTGACGACGACCTTGGCGCCCTCCTTGGCCAGCATGAGCGCCTCGCCCCGACCGACGCCGCCCCCGGCGCCCGTGACGATCGCGACCTTGCCATCCACCAAACCCATTGAACGCACCCCTCCGAGGAAGATCCCTGACGCAGTTGTCAGATTCAAGGTAGCCGCGCTGGAATGGCGCTCACCAAGCCGTAGAGCCGTTCGAGGAGAGATACATGGCCGTCGACAAGAGCCTGATCGGGACCCCCACCGGGAAGTCGAAGATCACGATCGAGCGGGGTCCGGTGTCGAACTTCGCCAAGGCCGTGCAGGACGACAACCCGATCTACCAGGATCCCGAGGCGGCCAAGGCGGCCGGTTTCGAGAACATCCCCGCCCCGCCGACGTGGGGGTTCGCCATGGCCCACTGGGGCGCCTTCCGCGAGCAGCAGCCCGAGGATCCGACCAAGGGCCGCAACCCGGTGATGGAGGTGATCGGCACGCTCATGCAGAAGGGCGGCCTGGTCCTCCACGGTGAGCAGGAGTTCGAGTACCACCGCCCGCTCGTCGTCGGCGACGTCCTCGAAGGCGAGGGGAAGGTCACCGACGTCTACGAGAAGGACAGCAAGGGCAAGACGATGACCTTCCTCGTCACCGAGAACGTCTTCAAGGACGCCAAGACCGGCGACCCCGTCCTCACCACGAGGATGAACCTCATCCACCGCAGCGGCTGACCCGAAGAAGTTGTTGACGTGAACTCCTAACGGCGTTAGGTTCTACGAACGATGGTCGTAGAACCGATGCGCGATAGGCGTGCCGAACGCCGTGAGGCGACCAAGGCCGAGATCCTCGAGGCGGCCTGGGAGGTCGTGCGGGCCGAGGGCCTGGCCGCGCTGTCGCTGCGCGATCTGGCCCGCAAGGTCGGGATGCAGGCGCCCTCGCTGTACTCGTACTTCGACTCGAAGCACGCGATCTACGACGCCATGTTCCTGCAGGGCAACCTCGAGCTGCTGCATCGCTACGAGGCCATGCCCGAGTTCGACGACCCCGTCGACGAGTTCCGCTCCAACGCCCGGATGTTCGTGGGCTTCACCGTCGAGGATCCGGCGCGCGCGCAGCTCATGTTCATGCGCAGCATTCCGGGCTTCGAGCCGTCGGCGGAGGCCTACGAGGTCGCCGTCCGCATCGTCGAGCTCAGCAAGGAGCGGTTCAAAAGGCTCGGCGTCACGGAGGCCGAGCACTTCGACCTTTGGACGGGGCTCATCTCGGGTCTGTCGTTCCAGCAGATCGCCAACGAGCCGAGCACCGAGCGTTGGGTTCGGCTCGTCGACGAGGCCGTCGACATGTTCTTGGAGCACGTGAACACGAAAAGGGGGAGGGCCAAGTGAGAGACACGGTGGTGCGGGTCGACGACATCGCACCGATCAGTCATCGCGAAGGGATGGCGCTGGCGGAGGTCGAGTACCAGCGGTTCGCTGAACTGCTCGGACAGTTGAAGCCAGAGGACTGGACGAGGCAGACGGTGAACACCGACTGGAACGTCAAGCAGCTCGTGGCCCACAACGTCGGCTTCGCCGAAGGCAATGCATCGTTCCGGGTCTTCCTGAAAGCCCAGCGGGCGGGGACGAAGCGGGCCAAGCAGAGGGGCTACGACCACTTCATCCACGGCTTCAACGAAGTGCAGGTGGAGGAGCGGGAGTCACTGACAACTGCCGAGCTGGTGGCGCGGTTCAACACGATGTGGCCGAAGGCCCTGAAGGGACGGCGGCGCTTCCCGCCGTTCCTGCGCTGGATCCCGGTCGACTTCGGGCCCGTCATCGGCAAGCAGCCCATCGGCTCCTACCTGATGGACCGCTGCTACACGCGTGACACGTGGATGCACCGCATCGACATCTGCCGCGCCGTCGGCCTCGAGCCCGTGCTCACGGCCGACCACGACGGCCGCATCATCGAGGACATGGTCGCCGAGTGGACTCGGCTGCACGGCCTCGACGTCACCGTCCACCTCGAAGGACCCGCCGGCGGCACGTACGTAAGCGGCAAAGGCACCGACGAACTGACCGTCGACGCCGTGGAATGGATCTGGATCTTGTCGGGTCGGGGTACCGGCACCGGTCTTCTCGCGAAGGAGCTGCCTCTCTAATGGAAACCAACGTCAACGAGATCGCCGACGGCATCTACCGCCTCTCGACCTACACCGACGAGATCCCGGGGGGATTCGTCTTCAACCAGTACCTGATCGACGCCGAGGAGCCCCTGATGTTCCACCTCGGCCACCGGGGCCTGTTCCCGCTGGTGTCGGCGGCGGTGGCGAGCGTCATGCCCGTGGACCGGGTCCGCTGGCTCACGTTCGCCCACGTGGAGGCCGACGAATGCGGGTCGATGAACCAGTGGCTGGCGGCCGCACCCCAGTCCCAGGTCGTGCACGGTGGCACCGGCGTGGCCGTGTCGCTCAACGACCTGGCTGACCGTCCCCCACGGGCGGTCGCCAGCGGCGAGGTCATCGACCTGGGCGGCAAGCGGGTGCGCTGGATCGACACACCCCACGTTCCCCACAACTGGGAGTCGGGCCTCATGTACGAGGAGACCACCGGGACCCTCCTGTGCGGTGACTTGTTCACCCGGCTGGGCGACGCCCCCGCCGTCAGCGACGCCGATCCGGTCGGGCCTGCGCTCGCTGCCGAGGACATCTTCAAGGGCACGTCCCTCACGCCCGCGACGGGCCCCACGATCAGGACGCTGGCCGAGCTACAGCCCGAGCGACTGGCCCTCATGCACGGCCCGGTGTTCACCGGCGACACCGTCGCCGCCCTGAACGCTCTGGCCGACGACTACGACGTCCGGGTGCAAAAGGTGCTGGCCGGCTGAGGCCGTGGGGAGCGCGATCCTGGCCCGTCGGGGCCAGGATTCGGCGCGGTCAATGGCGAATACCTAGCGTGGTGCGCGCCATGTTTCGGGTCACGGCCCGTGGGATAGTGAAGGGACGGCGTCGCCGTCCGGAGGACTCGGCCCTGCGTAGACACTCGCTGCTTCTGCTGCTACCGATCTTTGCGCTCGTCCTGCAGGCGTGCGGGACGCGGCTGCCCAACAGCGCGTTCGTGAACGCCCAGCAGGGCCAGAACGGCAGCAACATCTCGGCCGGCGACGGCAGCGGGAGCGCCGACCAGAGCGGCGTGACCGGCGGCGACAACGGCCAGGCCGGCACCCAGGGCAGCTCGACCGCCGGCTCGGCTGGGTCCGCAGGCAGCGCGGGCGGCAGCGCGGGTGGTGCGGCCGCCGGCGGCGGCAGCGGAGGCGCCGGCGGGCCCAACACCGCCAGCGACGTGGGCGTGACCCCGACCTCGATCAAGATCGGCAACATCACCTCCATCCAGGGCCAGTTCGGCCCCGACGCCTTCAGCCCCTCGCTCTACGGGTTGCAGGCGTTCGCCTCGAGCGTGAATGCCCAGGGCGGCATCAACGGTCGCAAGCTCATCATCGACACCTGCGACGACAAGGGCACCGGCGACGGCAACCTGGCCTGCGCCCAGCAGCTCGTCGACCAGGACAAGATCTTCGCCTACCTGGCCAACAACTCGCAGTCGAGCGGCCGGTCGGCGAACTTCAACTTCAGCAAGGGCGTCCCCGACCTCGGCTTCCCGCTGAACAACGGGTACCAGAAGTATCCGACGATGTTCGACTTCTACGGCAACAACGGTGCCGTGCGGGACGGCAAGCAGATCGGTTACCAAGGAAAGCGGTGGCAGACCACGGGGCAGTACCGGTGGTTCAAGCAGAACCGCGGCATCACCAAGACGGCCGTGTTCTTCTTCAACATCGCCGTCTCCCAGCAGCAGGGCTACGCCTACGAGGCTGACCTCCAGGCCGAAGGCATGAGCATCGACTACGAGGGCGGCGGTTCCCACAGCGGTGAGAACTTCGCAGCGCCGTCGTTCGACACCGACGTCGTCAACATGAAGCAGAAGGGCGTGCAGGGCATCTGGGACGCCATGGACGTGGGGTCGAACCAGAAGCTGTGCCAGGCCATGGACCGCGGCCAGATGACCTCGGGCAACAACGTGACCCTGAAGGCCAAGGTCTCCACCATCGAAGCATGGAGCGAGAAGGTCGGCACCGACTTCAGCTCGCCATGCCGCAACTTCGTCTACAGCATGGGGACCACCGACCCCTACAGCAACACGAGCGACCCGATCGTCGCTCGCTTCCGGGGCGACTTCGACAAGTACCAGCCGGGGCGGTTCCTGCACCAGTGGGCCACCGAGGGTTGGGCCATGGGCTACGAGTTCCAGAAGGCGGCCCAGACCATGGGCGCCAACCTGACCCGAAAAGGGTTCATGGACTGGCTGAACAACCTCAACAACTACACACTCGACGGGTTCACGCGGCCGTTCGACTACAAACCGAAGAACGTCGCCGGTACGACGAACGACTGCTTCTCGATCGTGCAGTGGCAGGACGCGGCGAAGACGTTCGCGACCTTGGCGCCGATCACGACGTGCTACCCCGACGCCAAGTGGGCGGGCGTAGCGCCCTCGGACGACGGCGCCTGACGCGCCGCAACCCGTGACCGCTGGCGTCCAGGTCGTCGACGTCAGCCGTCGGTTCGGCCGCAAGCAAGCCATCGCCGACGTCACCTTCGACGTCCAGGCGGGCGAAGTGCTCGGCCTCTTGGGCCCCAATGGCGCGGGAAAGACCACGACCATGCGCGTGATGACCGGCTACCTCCGGCCGACGAGTGGGAAGGTGCTCGTGGACGGCGTCGACACCGCCGACGACCCGGTCGCCGCCCGTCAGCAGATCGGCTACATGCCGGAATCCTCCGCCGTGCCGCCCGAGATGACCGTGCTCGGCTTCCTGCGGTACTGCGCGCGCCTGCGACGCGTCCCCCGAGCGCAACGCCAGAAGGCCGTCGCGAGCGCCCTGCGGCAGGCCGGCTTAGGTGGCGTCGGCGCTGAGCGCATCGGCACGCTGTCCAAGGGCTACCGCCAGCGGGTCGCCCTCGCCCAGGCGCTCGTCCACGACCCGCCGGTCCTGGTGCTCGACGAGCCGACCGCCGGTCTCGATCCCCGGCAGGTGGCCGAGACGCGTGAGCTGATCGCCAAGCTCGGGCGCACACGCAGCGTCCTGCTCTCCAGTCACCTGCTGTCCGAGGTCGCCAACCTCTGCCGGCGCGTGGTCGTGCTCGACAAGGGGCGCGTGCTCGCCGTGTCCGACGTGGCCACGCTGACCGCGAGCGCGGGCGTACGTCTCGAGCTGCGGGTGAGCGGCGACGCCAGCCGAGCCGTGCGAGTCGTGACCGGTATCGCGGGTGTCGACGACGCCTCGGTTCGCGGTGACGTCGTGGTCGTCAAGGGAACCGGCGACGACCTCGGCCAACGGGTGGCGGCGGCCGTGATCGAAGCTGGCATCGGCCTGCTGGAGCAGCGGGTGACCTCGTCGGGCACCCTCGAAGAGGCGTACCTGAACCTCGTTCGCGAGTAGTCCCGCGGTATCAAAGAGGCAGTGCGACAAGCAGTAACCATCGCCGCACGCGATCTGCGCGCGACGTACGTCTCGGCGTTCGGCATCGGCTGTACGGCCGCCTTCGCCGCCCTCGCCGGCGTCTTGCTGGTCTTTGACCTACGCGGCGACCAGGCCCGCCTCGACCTGTGGTTCTCCTCGCTGTTCGTCGCCCTGGGCCTCCTCGCCGCCCTCGTGACCCAGCGGGCGTTCGCCGAAGAGGAGCGCTCGGGCACCCTCGAGATTCTGCTGACGTCTCCAGTGCGGTTCTGGCAGGTCGCAGTCGGGAAGCTGTTCGGCGTCACCGGCGTGCTCCTCGCAGCCATCGCCGCCACCATTGTGTGCCCGCTGCTCGTCGCCAGCATGGGCAATCCCGATTCGGGACCGATCATCACCGGCTACATCGGGCTCGTGCTCGTCGGCATCGGCTTTCTGTCGCTCGGACTGGCCGTGTCGGCGTCGACGCCGAATCCACTCGTCGCTGCCGCGGGCACGGCCGGCGTCCTCGTCGCGCTGTGGCTCGCCGGAGTGCTGGCCGGAGGGCTGGGGGGACGCCTCCACGTCGTCCTCGAGTACCTGTCGCCCACCAGCCACGTCACCGGTTTCCTGCGCGGCACGTTGGCGGTGACCGACATCGCCTACTTCCTGTCGATGACGGTCGTCGGGATCGCCGCGGTGATCGCCGTTCTCGGGTGGCGGCGGTGAGTCGCCGGGCCCGGCGCGCGCTCATCGCCGGGGTGATGCTCGTCGTCGTGGTCGTCGCCGGGAACCTGCTCGCCTACGGCCACAACGCTCAAGCTGATCTGTCGGCCACCCACCGCTTCAGCCTGGCGCCGCAGACCAAGGGCGTGCTCGACGAGGTGAAGGCTCCGCTCAAGGTCACCGCCTTTTTGAACAACGCGGGGGCGACGGCGCGCGACGCCCGCTTCCTGTTGGCCCGGTACCACGAGCTCAACCGCCACATTTCCTTTTCCGTCGTCGACCCCGACGCCGATCCGACGGCCGCCCGCCGGTACGGGATCAGCCAGTACTCGACGGTCGTGCTGACTTACGAGGGCCGTCGCGTCGAAGCGCCGTCGGTCGACGAACTCGACATCTCCACGGCCATCCTGCGGCTGGTGCGGGGCGGCGCCAAGACCGTGTGTGTACTCACCGGCCACGGCGAGCCGGCGCTCGACGACACAACCGGCACCGGGCTGTCGAAGATCGGCGACATCTTCAAGCACAACGCGTACGACGTCCGCACCGTCGACCTGACTGTCGGCCAGGCGGTCGTGCCGACCGACTGCGCAGCCCTGTTCGACTTCGGCCCCCGCGACCCGTTCGGTCCGCAGGAGGTGCAGGCCATCAACGCCTACGCCAAGGCCGCGGGGCGGGTGATGCTGGTGGCCTCGTCGCTCACGACCGCCGATCCCAATCCGTTGACGCAGCCGTGGGGCGTGCAGTTCCTCGGCGGCCTGGTCGTCGACCCGCAGCGCAGCGACAGTGGCGACCCGACGAACGTGGTGATCGAGGACCTGCCGTCGACGAGCCCGGTCGTGGATGGGGTCAACCGGCTGCAGTTCCCGGCCAGCGCGGGCCTCGCCGTCAGTCGCGACCTTCGGGAGGGGCTGACGGTCGAGCGGCTGGCGGCGACGTCGGGTGCCAGCTGGGTGGAATCGGATCCCGACGTGGCCCTGCAGTTCGACCAGAACGACATCCCGGGGCCGGTCGTGGTCGCGACCGCGTCCGACGACAGCCACGTGGAGACGAGCGGCGAGCAGCGCGTTCCCGGCGGTGGGGCGCGCATCGTGCGGTCGCGCGTGCTGATCACCGCGTCCGACACCTGGCTCACCAACGACTTCCTCGACCGCCTCAGCAACCGTCGCTTCTTCGTGAACGGCCTGGCCTGGCTGACGCAGGACGAGCAGCTGCTGGCGACGACGGCGCAGGTCAGCACCGACCGGTCCCTGCCGCTCACCGCTGAACGTCAGGCCCGGATCCTCGTCCTCACCGTGGGCCTCGTCCCCGGCCTGATCATCGGCGCCGGACTCCTCGCCCACTACGGCTTCCGCCGGCGCCGCCGCCGTTCATCGTGAGGTCCGCGTCCACGCTGGTCGCGGCGGCGCTGGCTGTGGGCCTGTCGGTCGCTGCTTGCGGCGGCGGTTCGTCGGGGTCGTCGGGCTCATCGACCGACGTCCCCGAGGTCGTCTCCGGTCAGCCGTCGACGTGGACGGACGTGACCGTCAGTACGCCGACGGCGTCCACGGACGTGCCCGCCAGTGCGCGCAAGGACCTCGCGCCGCTTCTCGCCACACGCGTCTTCGATCACCCCGAAGCGCTGTCTGTGTACGGCCTCGACCATCCGCAGGCGACGCTTACCTACAAGGGCCGTACTGGCGCGACTGTCGCCGTCGATATCGGCCAGCCGAACTTCGACCGCCACTTCCTCTACATGCAGCGCAGAGGAAGTCCGGTTGTCTACCTGGTGCCCGCCGACGCCTTCCGGCCGCTCCTGGCGATGGTGGGGATCGACATCGCTCCGCCCGCGTAGGAGCGCAGCGCCAGCACGCTGGCCTCCAGGGCGCTGTTGAACGACACCTCGGACAGGAGGCCGGGCGCGGCGACCATGTCGCCCACCAGGAAGACGCCGTCGCCACGCGCGATTGCCGGTCGGTCGCGCCAGCAGGTCCCGCGTAGGTCGAGGGCGCCGCTCTGGCCATCGACGACCGAGCGGCGTCGCCACACTTCCCGGCCGCGCCAGTCGGGGTAGGACACGTCGAGCAGTCGCTCGAGGCGACGGACGCCACCTTCGAGCGTCTCACCAGCACGCAGGCCCAGTTGAGCTTGCAGCAGCGAATGGCCGGCGGGCGCCAGCGACGGGTCGGGGGCCGTGAACCGCTCGACCCAACCGGCCTCGTCGAGGTCGGCGACGACGAACGGATCGCCGGGGCGGGCTCGGACTCCGACGTCGAGGAGTGCCGTGCGCGCCCCTTCCCAGTGCAAAGAGTCGTCGACCAGCAGTCGACGGGCGGCGGCGAGATCGGTGGCGACGATCACCGTGCCGCTGGGCGGCGTCGCCACGTGGTGGCCGAGCTCGATGCGGACGCCCAGGGCGTGCGCACGGTGAGCGAGGCCGTCTACGAGCGAGCCCCAACCGCCGATGATGTAGCGCGGTTTGGGGCGGACCTGCACGAGCACGCGCACGAGCCGTTCCCACACGAAGGCGGCCGACAGCCGGCCCGGGTCGGCGTCGAACGTGAATACGCCGGCCGCCTTCGACGCCACGGCGGCCGTCTCGGGTCCACAGTGTTCGGTCACCCACGTCCGGAAGTCGACGCCGATCGGCGCCTGGTGACGGGCGAGCTTCACAAGGCCGAACAGGGCCGCGGGTGGCGTCCGCCGGAGACGGCCGTCGCGGCGGAAGCGGATGCCGCGGATGGGGGAGCGCGGCTCGTCGCCGGCCAGGCCGCGCTCCACCAGCCACGTCCACAACGGTCCGTCGTCGTAGACGACGTGGGGCCCGAGGTTGGCGCGGAAGGGTCCCTCGGCCGTTCGACCTCTTCCGCCGAGCATGCGGTGGGCCTCAAGCAGACGCACGTTTGCGCCGCCCTCCGCGCAGCTGATGGCGGCGACCAGCCCTCCGAGCCCGCCGCCGATGACCGTGATCTCGTTCCTCATGCGGACTAGGAGCACAGGGCGCACGTAAAAGTTCCAGGGAACCTGTTGGGCTTTGGGCTACTCCTGGAGTCGTGGAGGAGCTCGTCCGGCGCGCCCAACGAGGCGACACCGCCGCCATGAACGCGCTCCTTACCGAAATCGCTCCCTACGTCGGTCGCATCTGCGGGGCCGTTGCTCTCGACGCCGGCGAAGACGCGGCCCAGGAGGCACTCGTCGCCATCTTCCGCAACTTGCCAAGTCTCCGAGACGCCGTCGCCCTGCGGGCGTGGGCCCGCCGGATCGCGGTGCGGGAAGCGTTGCGAGCCGCGGGTGGCCGGCGGTTCGTTCCTGTCGACCCGACCACCCTCGAGGCCGCGGTGGCCGATCGGGACCTCAGCGGCGACGTCGACGTGCGCAGCGTGCTGGCTTCTCTCGACCCGCTCCACCGTGCCGTGCTTGTGCTGCGTCACCTCGACGGGCTCGACGAGCAGGAGATGGCAAGTGTCCTCGACGTGGCACCGGGGACCGTGAAGTCGCGCCTGCACCGCGCGCGGGTCGCTTTCAGGGCAAGGTGGTCGGCGTGAGCAATTGGCCGACCGTCGACCTCCAGCCTCTGGATCGTCTGCGCGTGCTCGCGCGCGTCCTTCCGGGCGTCTGGATGGAGGAACGGGTCATCGACGCTCCCTTCGACGAGGTCTGGGGGTTCGTGAGTGACCTGGAACGAGCCCCTGAGTTCGACACCGATCTGCACTCGGTGAAGATCGTTTCCCGCGACGACAACAACATGAAGATCCGGGTTCGGGCCGATGTGTTCGGCCTGGCCATGCCCCCGACGCCCGTCGCCGTCGAGCTGCGTGAGGGATGGTGCTGGATGCGCTCGCCTTTGTACGTCGTCGGGATGGCCGCCGCCCCCGAGGGCGACCGCACGCGGTTCGGCCACCTCGAGGGCGTGCCGCTGCACGGGCCGCCGACGGTCCAGGCCCTGCTGCAGCCCATCGCGTGGATCTCCCGTCTGCGCCATCGGCGCCACATCCCCCACGACATCGACGGAATCGAGCGCTCCTTGGGCCTGCGGAGCTGACGAAAACTAGATTGTCGCTATGGCGGAGTACGCGCATCCGGACGCGCTGGTCGAGACGGCGTGGCTGGTTGACCGCCTCGACGACCCGAACATCCGAATCATCGAGGTCGACGAAGACACGACCGCCTACGAGAAGGGCCACATCCCTAACGCCCTCGGCTGGAACTGGTTCGAGGACCTGCACGCCAAGCCAAGGCGCGACTACGTCGATCAGGCGGGCCTCAACACGCTGTTGCAGCAGGCCGGCGTCGGCGCAGACACGACTGTCGTGCTGTACGGCGGCAACAACAACTGGTTCGCGGCGTACGCCTATTGGCTGCTTCGCTACCTCGGCTTCGACAACGTCAAGCTGCTCAACGGCGGCCGCAAGAAGTGGGAGCTCGAGGGTCGAGAGCTCGTCACCGAGGTTCCGTCGTTCACCGCTACGGACTTCACGGTCAGCACCAAGGTGCGCGGCAAGCTGCGGGCCTTGCGCGATGAGGTCCTGAAGAAGGTCGGCAAGGTGCAGTTCGTCGACGTGCGCTCACCCGAGGAGTACCGGGGCGAGCTACTGGCGCCCGCCCACCTGCCCCAGGAGCAGGCCCAGGTGGGGGGGCACATCCCCGGCGCCGCCAACGTGCCCTGGAGTCGAGCCGCCAACGAGGACGGCACCTTCAAGTCGGCCGACGAGCTGACCGAGCTGTACAACGGCGCAGGGGTGGCCCCCGACAAGGACGTGATCGCCTACTGCCGCATCGGCGAGCGTTCGGCGCACACGTGGTTCGTGCTGACCGAGCTGCTGGGTTACAAGGACGTGGAGAACTACGACGGCTCGTGGACGGAGTACGGGTCGCTCGTCGGCGTACCGGTCGAGCGCTAGGAGCGGTACCGGCGGGATGACAACCGAGGCGGTTCCTCCGTCAGAGCACGAGGACATCCCCGAGCCGGGCACGCTCGACATCACGCCGAGCTCTGCCGACGCTCCTGAGGAGACGTCGACGCCGACGCCCGCGGCTTCGCCCCGCAAGATTCAGGTGTCGGTGTGGCCCATGTGGGTTCTCGGCCTGGTCATCTTCATCGACCAGGTCGACCAGAACATTCTGCGCGGCGTCGTCACCCCGTTGCAGCACGAGTTCGGCATCGGCGACTTCGAGATCGGCATCCTGCTGACGGCCTACACAATCGTCAACGGGTTGATCACCGTGCCTGCCGGCTACCTGGCCGACCGGTGGAACCGCACCCGCACGATCGGGCACACGATTGTCGCCTGGTCGGGCCTCACGGCCCTGACTGCGGCCATGCCCAACTACGGGTCGCTGCTGGCCATCCGCTCGGCCCTTGGTTTCGGCCAGGCCGTGACCGAGCCGTCGGCGGCCAGCCTCCTCGGCGACTACTACCCGCAGGAACAGCGAGGCAAGGCATTCTCGGTGCAGCAGTGCCTGCTGCTCGCGGGAATCGGCGTCGGCATCGGTGTGGGTGGCATCGTCGGCGCCACACTGGGCTGGCGGGCTGCGTTCCTCATCGTCGGCACGCCGGGCGTCTTGATAGCGGTTGCGGTGTACCGGCTCCGGGAGCCGGGGCGGGGCGAGGCGGACAGGTTGCACCTCGGCCTCAATGCCGAAGGCCAGGATCAAGTCGAGGTCTCGCACGGCCTGTTCGACGAAGGGTGGCGGGCCTTCGTCCGAGACCTCATCGTCGGTCTCCGGGCCGACGCCCGCACGATCCTCGGCATCACCACGATGCGCTACGCGCTGGTCGGCGTGTCCGCCCTGTTGTTCACGATCAACGCCATCGGTGCCGCGCTCCCGCAGTTCTACGAGCGGGATCTCGGGGTGGCGAAGGGAACTGCGGAAGGCCTCATCGGTGTCCTCGTCGTGGCCGGTGGGATCCCCGGGGTCATGCTCGGTGGCCGCTTCGCGGACCGGTTCATGGACAAGGTGCGCGGCGCTCGCATGGCCATTCCCGCCTACTGCCTGCTCGCCGGCAGCGCCCTGTTCGCCATCTCGTACCTCTGGCTACCGTTCGGCCCCGCGTTCGTCCTCGAGCTCCTCGGGATCTTCGTCACGAGCATGGCGATTCCCGCACTGCGGGCCGGGCTGACCGACGCCGTCCCCGCCAATCTGCGGGGGGCCGGGTTCGGCTTCTTCAACCTGGCCTCGATCGTGTTCGGTGGGATGGCCCCGCTCCTGGTGTTCGGTCTGTCCCAGGCCACCGGCGACCTCCGCATCGCCCTCCTGCTCTGCAGCCCGCCGATCTTCGCCGGCGCCCTCGTGCTGCTCAGGGCGCGAGACCACCTCGACGAGGACGCGGCGCGCATCTTCCAAGCCATCCTCACGGCCATGCAGGAACAGCAGGCCCGCGAGGAGGAGGCGAAGTAACTAAGCCCGGGTGCCGACCGGGGCCAGGTTGGCGAGGAGGCGGTCGGTGGCGGCGGTGATCTCGTCGACGGCGGCCTCGAACGTGGCCTCGTTGGCCTTCGACGGCTTGCGGTAGCCGCTGATCTTGCGGACGTACTGCAGGGCGGCGGCCCGGGTGTCCTCGGTCGTGACGACGGCCTCGGTACGCAAGGTCTTGATGCTCCGGCACATGTCATGGAGCCTACGTTCTCAGTCCCGCAAGCTCTTTGGTAAAGAAATGGTAAACGTCGGTGGATTGCTTGCGGCGGGTGTTTCTCGTGCATAGGTTCGGCGGCGGCGTAAATGACTGTCGCTCTCCTTCGGGAAGGCGAGGGGGAGGGCAACATGAAGAGGTTGGCGATTCTCGCGATCGCGCTTGTCGCGGCCTCGGGCCTTTCGGTGGTGGGTAGCCACGCCGCATTGGCGGCCACGGTCGTGCATTGCCCGCCGACTGGGACCGACGACCTGCAGACCGCGATCAACAACGCCCCACCGGGCTCGCAGCTGGTCATCTACGGAACCTGTACTGGCAACTTCGACCTCAACAGGAACCTCACCCTCGTCGGTCAGAACGCCGTCTTGGACGGCAACAACAGCGGCACGGTGCTGTCGGTCGACGCTGGGGTCACCGCCGTCGTGGACTACCTGACCATCCAGCACGGCAACGGGTTTCATGGCGGCGGCATCCAGAATGCCGGCACGTTGACCCTCAATGGGGCGACCGTCTCGCGCAACATGGCCGTCGAGGGCGGTGGGATCTACAACCACGGCACCATGACGCTCAACGGCACCACTGTCTCGGGCAACACCGCGTCCGACGAGGGCGGTGGGATCTACAGCGACGGCACGATGACGATCAAGAGCTCCACGCTCTCTGGTAACAGCGCTTTCGACGCCACTATCGAGAACGACGGCACGCTGACCGTCACGGGCTCCACGATCTCGAACAACACGTCTGAGACCGACGGCGGTGCCATCACGAACGACGTGTCTCTCACGGTGACCGGCGCCAACCTCACGGGCAACACGGCGGAGTCCGGCGGAGCCATCAGGAACTACGACGTGATGACCGTCAAGAGCTCCTCCATCACCGCCAACGCCGCGCTCGACGGGGGTGGCATCTACAACGACGGCGCAACGACGCTCAGCAGCTCTACCGTCTCGAACAACACGGCGTCCGACACCGGCGGCGGCATCTTCGTCGAAACGGGCACGGTGACGCTTCGGGGCTCCTCTGTATCACCCAACAGTCCCAACAACTGCGCGCCGCCGGGCAGCGTCCCGGGCTGCACCGGTTAGCCCGGCGACTATCTGGGTCAGGCGCCGCCGAGGTAGGAGCTGGCGAGGGCTTCGCTGTCGCGGAGCTCGGAGGGCTCGCCCACGAACTCGATGCGACCCTTGGCCAGGACGTAACAGATGTCGGCGAACCGCAGGGCGTAGGTGAGGTACTGCTCGACGAGCACGATCGTCAGGCCCCGCTCCCGCAGCTCGTTCACGCTTTCGAATAGCTGCTCGACGATGCGGGGCGCCAGCCCCATCGAGATCTCGTCCATGAGCAGCACGCGTGGGTTCCCGAGGAAGGCCCGGGATAGGGCGAGCATCTGCTGTTCGCCACCCGACAGGGTTCCTGCCCGTTGCGACAGCCGTTCGCGCAGGCGGGGAAACGTCTCCAGCACACGCTCCAGCCGTTCTCGTCTGCTCTCGCCGCTGTCGTTCTCGCCGGCGCGAACGCCGATCTCGAGGTTCTCCCGGACGTTGAGGCCGGGGAAGATGCCGCGGCCCTCGGGTACAAGCGTCACGCCGGTGCGGGCGATCTCGTACGGCGAGCGCCCGTCGATGCGCTTGCCGTCGTAGCGCACGTTGCCTTGCCACACCGGCAACGTGCCCGAGATGACCTTCAACGTGGTGGTCTTGCCGGCGCCGTTCGGGCCGAGCAGAGCGACGACCGTGCCCTCGGGGACACCGATGCTGAGATCGTGAAGGACCTCGACCTTGCCGTAGCCGCTGGTAACGCCGTCAACTTCGAGCAGGGGCGGCACCGCTCACCCCCTCATCTCAACTGCTGTCGCGTCGTCGTCGGCGTCGTCGGCGTCGTCGGTTTGGTCCTCGGGCATGCCGGCGGCCTCGGCGCCGAGGTAGGCGGCGCGCACGGCATCGTTGCGGCTGATGTCCTTGGGCGCTCCTTCGGCGATCAGCTTGCCGAAATCGATGACGTAGATGTTGGCCGACACCGCCATCACCAGGTCGACGTCGTGTTCGATCAACAGGACGCCGATGTCGTCCTTGACAAGGTCGACCAGCACCTCCTGCAGGTTCTCGGTCTCGTTGCTGTCGAGACCGCTGCCCGGCTCGTCCAGGAGCAGTACGCGCGGCTTCGTGCAGAGCGCTCGGCCCAGTTCGACAAGGCGCAGCACACCTGTCGGCAGGTCGCCGGCGATCTCGTCGCGCGCCCATGAGAGGCCGACGCGGTCGAGGGTGGCGTCGACCAGATCGATGACCTCGGGCTCGTCCTGTTGCCTGAAGCGGAACACGTTGCGGAACACCTGACCGGGATTCGACGCCTCGGCCGCCACCTGGAGGTTCTCGAAGACCGTCATTCCCGTGAACACCTCGAGGCGCTGGAAGGTGCGGCCCAGGCCCAGCCGGGCCCGCTTGTGGGTCGGGATCTCGGTGATGTCTTCCCCGCCGAGGCTGACCTTGCCGCTGTCGGGTTCGAGCACGCCGCTGAGGCAGTTGAACAAGGTTGTCTTCCCGGCGCCGTTGGGCCCGATCAACGCGGTGATCTGACCGGCGGGCACGGTGAGCGAGACGTGGTCGACGGCGAGAAGGCCGCCGAAGCGCTTGACGACGGAGTCGGCTTCGAGCAGCGTCACTCTTGGCCGGCTTCCTCGAGGACCTTCACCGCGAACTCACTGGCGACGAGGTCGGGCTTCACGCCGTTCCCGGTGCCGTTGCCGTTGGCCGCCGTGAGGGCGCCGTTGGTGGTCCCGTTGGTGGCGACCTCGTGCTGGGCGACGGCGAACCGCTCCATGAGAACCTTCGGCGTGCGCAGCCAGTCGTTCAGCTTCTGCAGCATGCCCATGATCGAGCCACCCGGCAGGTAGCCGATGAGGAGAGCGCCGACAGCGATGAACGCGGGTGCCACATCGGCCAGTCCGAAGAAGGCGAGAAGGACAAGGCCGGCGGCACCGATCAACGCGCCTCCGAGCGATCCCACGCCGGCCACGATCACGGCGATGAACCACAGCAGGCTGCTGCTGATCGGTTCGAACTGGGTCGTGGGGGAGAAGGCGTGCGCCTGCTGGGACAGCAGCGCCCCGCCAATGCCGGCGATGAAGGCGCTGGCACCGAAGATGAACAACTTGTAGGCGCGCAGATCGATGCCGACGGACCGGGCCGCCGTCTCCGAGTCGCGCATGGCGGCCAGGATGCGGCCCAGACGTCCACGGCGGAGGCTGTTGGCGAAGATGAAGGCGAGCGCCACGCAGACCAGCTCGAACCAGTAAAAGGCCTTGTCGCCGTTCAGCGAGAGGCCGAAGATGCTCGGCCTGGCCACGCTCAGACCCGAGGCCCCCTTGGCGAAGATGTCACTCGAGAAGACGAGGCTGTAGCAGAGCACGCCGATCGTCAGTGTGGTCAGGCCGAGGAACAGGCCTTTGCGTTTGAGGGCCGGGTAGCCGGCGATCAACCCGATGAGCACGGCGACGAACGCACCGATGATCATCGAAAAGATCACCGGTATTCCGAAGGCGTTGCTGACACGGACAGAGACGAACGACCCCATGCCCGCGAACGCGGCTTGACCGAGGGTGATGTGTCCGGAGAACCCAGTCACGGCGACGATCGAGATGAAGATCACGGTCAGGGCGAGCATCTGCTGGCCGTAGTTGATGTTGAAGCCGCTCAGGGTGAAGGGCAGAAGGATGAGGGCGACCGCGACGACGCCGATGATCACGCGCGTCTCGACCCGGCGCTTCTTGCCCGCGCCGATGGACCGGGATATGAGCCCGCTCACACCGGATCCCGTCTCACCTACCTCGTCCAAATTCCGGTAGATGAGCAGGGCGGCGAACAGGATCAGGACCGAGAGGTTGGGCTTGAGGGCGGCGATGGTCTCGGTGAACCAGTGCGGGTAGTGCCAGTGGAAGATCGGCGAGACCGTGGGATTGAACTGGGTCAGCAGGCTCTGGAGGACGCCGAGCAACAGCACGCCGGCGGCGACCGCCATCGGGATGCTGACCAGACGGGCGACGACGGCGACCGAGAACGTCTCGATGACGAGGAGTGTCAGCCGGATGGGGTCGAGGCCTTCGGGTGCGAGCAGGACACCGGTGAGCCCGGCGAGACCCGCGCCCATCGCCCACGACAGCGACGCCACGCGGTTGGCGTTGATGGCCGCCAGCTGAGACAGCTCACGCCGGTCGACGACGGCCCGGATCTTCGTGCCGAGGTGCGTGAAGTGGAACAGCAGATACAGCAGGACGCTGATGACCGCGACCATGGTCACCACCGCCAGGCGGTCGGCACCGATGATCAGGTTCTGGGTGATGTGCAGCGGCTTGTTGCTCACCAGCTGCGGCCCCTGCCGTTCGGTGCCGGTCCAGATCTTCTGGGCAAGGCCGACGAGCAGAAGGAACACGCCGAGGGTGGCGACGAGCTTCTCTGACGTGCCCGCACCGCGCTTTTGGAGGGGCCGGAAGATGAAGCGCTCGAGGATGATCCCGATGCCGGGGCCGGCGATGAGAAGCGTGAGCGGCGCCGCGATCCACAGGCTCACGCCCCAGTCGGCGTTCAGCTGCCAGAGGATGTAGGCGACCATCATGGCGATGGCCCCGTGGGCGAAGTTGAAGATGCCGGTGGCCTTGTACGTGAGCACGATGCCCATGCCGGCCAGCGCGTAAATGCAGCCGGTTCCGATCCCGGCCAGGATCAGCGACAGCCAGAACTCCATCGCCTACGCCCCGATGCGGGTCAGGCCCGTACGGACGCCGTCTGGGGCTCGCACAGCCGGCACGGCTTCAAGCCCTGCCGGCGAGCGGCGCTGGCCGTGACCGGCTTCGCCTCCCGTTTACCGTGGATCATCGAGCAGTCGGCCCGGTGGTAGCTCGAGCCGCCGGGCAGGGCGAGGAGGGTGGTGGAGGCGCCGTCCGCGTACTGGCTGCCCGAGTCGCCGTTGGACGACGGGGTGGGCGCGTCGGGACGGCTGAGAAGGACGGCGTGCAGGTCGGCGACGAGATCCTCGAGCTCGTCGATGCGCTCCTGCGTGCGCTTGAGGTCCTCGGTGCCGACGAGCATGGCGCCGAAGCCGACGAGCGCGAGGCCGCCGATGCCACCTGAGATCAGATAGGGGAGCTGCTTGGCCACGAGCGCTTCGCGCGAGATGCCCAGGTAGCCGACGATGATCAGGATGATCCCGAGACCGACGAGGATCCAGCCCCAGACGGGGCGGGTGGCGCGGCCGACCCACTTCCAGAACAGCGACGGATCGGGCATGTCCGGTGCCCGCGACTTCTTGTCGGTATCGGACGTGACGATCGGCAGATCGGTCGCAGGATCAGCGGTGGCCATGGTCGCTCCTAAGAGACTCGTCGCGGACGTGGCACCAGCAGGCGAGAGCTTAGGCAGACGCCCACGAACGCAAACGCGATCGCGAGGTACAGGAGTTCAAAGCGGTGCGCGATGACAGAGCCGGCAAGGTCGGCCTCGAGCTGGTCGAGGACGCCACGGTTCCCCAGCACGCGCGGCCGGGTCGCGCGCGGCGAGGTCGAGCTGGCGAATCCGGGGCTGCCGGGCGTGCCGGGCGACCCCGGCGTGAACGATCCGGGCGTACCCGAGGTCCCCCCGATGGACCCGGATGACGAGTTGTCGGGCGTCGGGCCGACGCCGCCGATCGGCGGCGACTCGCCCGCTTGGCCGTTGCGGGCGTTCGAGACCGTCGCCGTGGTGCCGGCCACGCCGAGGGTGAAGGTCGCGAAGTACGTGTCGGTGAGGTTCGGAATCGGCAGCAGCTGCTCGATGTAGAAGTAGAGGCCCTGCACTTCGCTGCTGGCGGTCTTGGGGTCCGACGACTGCACGTCACCGGTTGCCGAGGCGACTGCGATCTTGGCGCCCATGGCGTTGAGGGCGCCGTTCAAGGCGTCGCTCAGGGGCTTGACCGAGTTGCTGGATCCACCGATGTGCACGCCGGTCTCGTCGATCGACGCCGGCTGGCCGGCGACGGTCACACCCGACAGCGTGAAGTGCTCGGAGTGTTCGGCGATGCCGCGTCCGTCGGTGCGGGACGTCGAGTCCGACGCGATGGAGGCGATCTGCACGGCGCCGCCCGCCAGCGAGACGCCCTTGAGCGTCGATGACGCGGTGACGAGAAGGGCGCCGTCGGTGTCGTAGATCTGCTTGGTGTGCGCGACGGCGCTGTCGATGTGGAGCGTGGCGGTGTCCGACGCTTGGGCGGTCACGGCCACAGCCGCCGCCGGGCCGTGGAGGATCGACGCCGCTTGCTTGCGGAAGGCGAGGGCGGTGGGAGCGAGTGCGGGCGTGCCGATCACGTTCACGCTGCCGATGACGGCGTCGCTGTAGGCCGAGTTGCGGTCGGCGTGGGCGACGGCGCTCGTGGCCGTAATGGTGATCGGCGCCGTCGAACCGATGACCTGGCTGCCGTCGGTGCGGGCGTCAGGCGTCGTGCTGTCGGCTTCGACGACCGTGGGGAACTTCGGCGCCGGATTGCAGATCGGATCCTTGAGGTTCGGCGGCAGCCGGCCGGGCGCGAAGACCTGGGTCAGGACCTCGTCGCAGATCAGGTTGACGGCCGAGGCTGCGGTCGGGCCCGGGTAGTAGGTGGACGCCCGGGCGTACTGACTGCTGGCGTCCCAGGCGCTGGCCGCATCCGGGAAGCCGGCGAAGAACGGCTTCTGGACGGGAAGGACCCCGTTCTTGGAGTCGGCCGTCGCGATCAGGGCATTCGCCGACGCCTGGCCGCTCCAGACGGTGGGCCGATCGGCGTCGGGATCGGACACCGCGGCCTTGGCGACGACCGGTCCGATGGCGGCGGTCGCGATCAGCAGGGCGGCGGCCAAGAAGCACGCGCGACGCACCCGCGTCAGAGCCTTGGAGGGCCGCCTCATCTCGCCCGGGGACGCACGATTCATAGGGTACAGATGAGTTCGCTGCCACTCACCGTGGTTCCTGCCCTCCCAAGTGCGCGTCACCGGCGCAAACAGCGCGAACTACACGCACGAACCTGACTCTAGTGTCAGGGAACGGCTACGGTCCGGCGCCGTGAGCAAACCGTTTCGATTCGGGGCCCAGGTCGCCGACAACAAGCCGGGCAAGGCGTGGGCCGACATGGCCCGCATGCTGGAGGACGGGGGCTACTCGACGCTCTACGTGCCCGACCACTTCGACGACCAGGTCGCGCCGATGGTGGCGATGACGTGGGCGGCGGCGGCCACGTCCGAGCTGCGTGTCGGCAGCCTGGTGTTCGACAACGACTTCAAGCACCCCGTCGTCTTGGCCAAGGAGGCCGCCACCCTCGACGTGCTGAGCGACGGTCGCCTCGACCTCGGCATCGGCGCCGGATGGATGCACACCGACTACGAGACGTCGGGCATCCCGTTCGATTCTCCGGGCGTCCGCATCGACCGTCTGCAAGAGGCGGTGACGATCATCAAGGGCTTGATGGCCGGTGCGCCCTTCTCCTTCGAGGGCACCCATTACAAGATCGACAACCTGATCGGGACGCCGCGTCCGGTGCAGCAGCCGCACCCGCCGATCCTGATCGGGGCGGGCGCCAAGCGCATGCTGTCGTACGCGGCGCGCGAGGCGGACATCATCTCGGTGAACTTCAATCTCAACGCCGGCTTCGTGGGGCCCGACGTCGTCGTCACGGGCACGGCCGAGCTGACGGCCCAGAAGATCAACCTCATCCGCGAGGTGGCCGGTCCGCGCTTCGACGACATCGAGCTCAGCGTGACCGTGTTCATGGCTGCGCTGCACGACGACCGCGAGCAGCTGGCTGAGGTCGTCGCCGGCAGCTTCGGCCAGTCGCCCGACCTCGTACTCGAGTCGCCTCACTTCCTCGCCGGCACCGAGCAGCAGATCATCGAGCAGCTCCAGGAGCGGCGCGAGCGCTTCGGCTTCTCGCACGTCGTGTTCGCGGGCGGCAGCTACGAGGCGATGCTGCCCGTCGTCAGCAAGCTGGCCGGGACGTAGCTACTCCGCACCGGCCGCCGTTGAAGTTACGGGCGGACGCGGATGATCGTCTTGCCCTTGCGCCGGGCCGTCGGGTTGAGGGCCGCGACGGCATCGTCGAGGGCGGCGACGTCGCCGATGTTCGTTCGCAGTCGTCCGTCGCGCACCCGCTGGACGATTCCACTCAGCTGCCCACGATCGGACTCGACGACGAAGTCGATCGCCAGACCGTCCGCGGGTCGCGCCTCGACCGGGCCGACGACGGATACCAGTGTTCCTCCGGCCCGGATCAGGGCTGCGGACCGCTTCTGGATGTCGCCGCCGATGACGTCGAAGACCAGATCGACTCGCCCGACGCCTTCCAGGGTCTCGCTGGCGAGGTCGACGAACTCTTGCGCGCCGAAGTCGAGTGCCTTGTCGCGGTCGCCAGCGCGGCCGGTGCCGATGACGTAGGCGCCGCTCTCACGCGCGAGCTGGGTGACCATCGCTCCGACGGCACCGGCCGCGCCGTGGACGAGCACGCTCTGCCCTGCTCGAAGGCGCCCGTGGACGAACAGCCCCTGCCATGCCGTGAGCCCCGAGATCGGCAGGCTGGCGCCCACGGTGAACTCGACGTCGCCCGGGAGGGGCGCGAGGTTGCGTGCCTCGACGGCCGTGTACTCGGCCAGAGTGCCGTCGCGATGCCAGTCGGTGAGGCCGAACACTCGTTGTCCCACAGACAGCCCGGTCGTGCCATAGCCGAGCGCGGTGACGATTCCAGCCAGCTCGTGCCCAGGGATCGACGGTGTCCGGTCACGACCGGCGCGATCGGTCCAAGTCGAAGGCCACTCCATCTCGGTGGGGACGAATCCCGACGCATGAATCTCAACGATGACGTCGTTGATCGCGGCCGGCGGCTCGGGCCGCTCGGCCAGCGTCATCCCGGCCGTTCCCGCCGCCCGGTCCGTGACGACGATCGCCTTCATTTCGCTGAGGTCAGGAGGACGCGTTGGCGAGCGAGGCGACGGTCGCGAGAAGGATGCTGGCGCCGCGCCGGTCGCCGACCAGGTCGAGCGCCATGCGGTTCATCACGTAGCAGACCGTGAGCCGCTGATCGAGGTCGTTCACGATCAGCGATCCGCCGTAGCCGCCCCAGAAACACGCACGAGGACCGAGCGGCACGACGTCGCTACCCAGCCCGTAGCCCATGCCGATCCGGAAGGGGGCACTGAGGACGCGGTCGGTCCCGTTCGCCTGCTCCTCGAAGACCGGTTCGCAGCCGGCCGCAGACAGAAGGCGCACGCCGCGGGCCTCGCCGCTGCCAGCGAGCACCGACTGGATCTTGGCGACCGAGCGGGCGTTGCCGTGGCCGTTGGCGGCGGGGATCTCTGCCCGTCGCCACCACTCGTGCCAGCTGGTCTCCCCGGTGATCTGGGGGTTGGTCAAGGTCCGCACAGGGATGCTGTCGGCTGGGCCGAGGAGCGAGAGGTCGACGGGTTCGTGGGGGATCAGACGGGCGATGCGGTCGTCGACCTCGGGCGGGGTGCCGATGTGGAAGTCGGCGCCGAGCGGACCGGCGATCTCTCTGGCGAAGAAGGTGCCCAGCGTCTCGCCGCAGATGCGCCGAACGACCTCGCCCACCAGGTAGCCCTGCGTGACGGCGTGGTACCCCGACCCATCACCGGGCGTCCACCACGGGGCCTGGTTGGCGAGCAGGCTGGTGCACTTCTCCCAGTCGGCCAGGTCCTCCGCGTCGAGCTTCTCGGACCAGCCCGACAGACCCGCGGTGTGGCCCATGAGGTGGCGAACCTCGACGGCTTCTTTCCCTTCAGCCTTGAACTCGGGCCAGTACCGGGCGACGGGAGCGTGGAAGTCCAGCTCGCCCCGGTCGGCCAAGATCAGGGCGCAGAGGAACGTCATCGTCTTCGTCGTAGAGAAGACATTGGTGACGGTGTCTTCCTCCCAGGGCCGCGTGCCCTCGACATCGGCGTACCCGCCCCAGATGTCGACCACGGGCTCGCCGTCGAGAAAGACCGCGACCGACGCCCCCACATCCTCGCCGGCGTCCAAGTTGGCGGCGAGCGTGTCGCGCACCATGGAGAACCGTTCGTCGCAGGTACCCCGGACCTCAGCCACGTTGAGCCTCCCGTCTCGATGGGGCCACGACAAGAGTTTGACGTGATTGCGGGACGCACCCCGGTACCGGGGAAAAATAGGACGCACAGTGAAAGTACGGGCCGGATGCAGGGCACAATTCGGCACACTCCGTGAGATTTGCCCTTAAGGGCCAGGTCGGGCGGGCCGACACGGTCACGGAGAGAAACGAACTGGGTGGGCATGGAGGTTCGCAGAGTGCAGCTGGCGGTGAAGGGCTTCATCGACCGTGTCGGCGCTGCCCTGCTTCTGGTCGTGTTGGCGCCGCTCATGGCCGTGGTGGCCATGGCCGTCCTCCTCGACGCGCCCGGGGAAGCGGTGCTGTTCCGCCAGCGGCGAGTCGGACGGGATGGCGGCGACTTCGTCATGCTCAAGTTCCGCACCATGACGGGGGATCCCGCGGTGGTCGGGGAAGCTGATCTGCCGTGGGCGCTCGGCATCGCGGGCGGGAAGCTTCCGGGAGTGGCTGTCGACCGGCGCACCCGTCTGGGCGGTTTCCTCCGACGAGTTCGGCTCGATGAGCTCCCGCAGCTGATCAACGTCGTCAGGGGAGAGATGTCCCTCGTCGGGCCTCGTCCCGAGCGGTCGTGTTACGTCGCGCTGTTCGCTGATGCCGTGCCCGGCTACTGCTCCCGCACACGAATGAAGCCTGGAATCACCGGGCTGTCCCAGGTGCGGGGCCTCGTCGGCGAAACCTCGCTCCACGCGCGCATCCAAACGGACAACCACTACATCGATCGCTGGCATCTCGGCCTCGACCTCACGATCTTGCTCAGGACCCTTCCCGCCGTGATCAGCGGTGCCCGTGAGCCCACCACTTCAGAGGTGGCGCGGGTCAGCTACTGACTGCGAAAAGGCGCCACTCGCCGGGCACGCCTTTGAGCTCATACTCACCGCGGTCGCTGAACGCGATCCCCGAGCCGGCGACCAAGTCCCGCACGGTCGAGGAGACCCATGTTTCGCCCCCCGCGGCGTGCTCCATTACCCGTGCCGCGATGTGGACGGCCAGGCCGCCGATGTCCGAACCGCGCTGGTCGATCTCGCCAGTGTGCAACCCAGCTCGCACGTCGACGCCCTGGCGGCGCAGGCCGTCGATGATGGCGTGGGCGCAAGCAATGGCCCGGGCCGGCCCGTCGAAGGTGGCGAGAAAGCCGTCACCGGTGGACTTCACCTCGCGTCCTCGGTATCGATCGAGTTGTTGGCGCACGATGCGATCGTGAAGATCGAGGGTCTCACGCCATCGACGATCGCCGACAGCGGCGAGCCGGTCGGTGGAAGCCACGATGTCGGTGAAGAGAACGGTGGCGAGCACACGGTCGACACGCGACGCGGCTGGAGCGCCGGTCAGGAACTGTTCGACCTCGGTGAGGGTTGGCTCGGTGTCGCCCGCCCAGTACAGGTGGTCAGCGCCGGGAAGCTCGACGTAGCGGGCGTTGGGAATGTGCTCGGCCAAATAGCGCCCGAAACCGACCCACATGAAGCCGTTCTTGGCGTGGTGAATGACGAGAGACGGAGCTGCCACCGAGGGCAACAAGGCCCGCGTGTCCAGGTGACCGATCATCACTTGGATGGCTGCCGCCGCGCCCGGGCTCACCGATAGGCGCTCGATCCGCGCCAGGCGATCACGGAAGGCCGAGTCGGTCCAGCGGCTCGGCGCGATGAGGCCGATGATCTCACCTGTGCCCCAGACGTCCTCGAAGGCCCGCATCATGTTGTCGAGGGTCTCCTGCTCGACACCCTCGTACCCCTCGTCCGCAGCGAGACGCGCGTAGGCGTCGATCAGAACGAGGGCCCGGGTCCGCTCGGGCCGGGAGACGGCGAAGAAGGTCGCCACCAGTCCGCCGTCGCCGTGGCCGACGACCGCGGCGCGCTCGGACCCCGCGGCGTCGAGGACCGCCTCGACGTCGTCGGTCCACTCTTCAAGCCTTGGGAGGCGGTCGAGTGGCACGGGGTCAGACATCCCCGTCCCCCGCTGGTCGAAGATGATGAGGCGGGAGAAGGCCGCTAGGCGTTCGAGGAACGCGGCTATCGATGGATCATCCCACTGGGCCTCGACATGGCTCCACCACCAAGGGATGAAGACGAGGTCCATCGGGCCATCGCCCACGACTTGGTACGCGATGTGGAGGCCGTCCCTGGTCTTGGCGTAGGCCGTCGCCGGCGAGAATGACACCGCCAACAGTCTGCTTCGCGCGGGCGCTACTCGTTGGCGACCAGCGCGCGGGCGGCGCGCAGGGCAAGGGCGACGAGCGTGAGGGTGGGGCCGTAGCCGCTCGAGGTCACGAAGACCGAGGAGTCGGCGACGACGACATTCGGGATGTCGTGCAAGCGTCCGAACGGATCGACGACCGACGTCCTCGGGTCTGTGCCCATGCGCGCCGTGCCCATCACGTGCTTGCTCTGCGGAATCGGTGAGATGAAGTCGCCATAGGGAAACGCTGCGTCGGGGCTTGTGGTCGCGATAGTCCACTGGGCACCCATGTCGTCGAGGATCGCGGCGAGACGCGGGGCGTAGTGCTGGGAAGCGGCGCGCTCGTACGGATGTGAGGAGTAGGTCACCCGGGCCACCGGGAACCCGCGAACGTCGCGGATCTTCGGGTCGAGGTCGACGCGGTTGGCGACCTGAGGCATGTCCTCGCCCTGCATGGTGAAGCCCCACATGCGTTCGCGCAGTGCCGACTCGCGCATCGACCGTGTGTGCGCGTCACCCCAGGGATAGAGCTTGGCCTCCTGGATCGGCGTACTCGGCCCGCAGTGCTCGACCATCCCGCCGCGGAACCACGGGAGCCCAGCGTCGCGTGCGGCAGCCTGCGAGAGCTCGTCGGGCACCATGTGGTCGTCGTGCACGTGCGTGACGGCGCGGCCGCGGTGGGGATGCACGCGCTGGGGCATCCCGCCCATGACCATGGTCTGGAAGTGGAACATCAGATGACGTCCGATCAGGGGATGCTCGACGTCCGAGAGCAGCAGTAGCCGGGGTGTCTCCATGGCGCCGGCGGCGAGGACGACGACGCGCCCGTTCTCGGTGTGAGTCTCGCCGTCGTTGTCGATGTAGTCGACACCTGTCGCCACGCCGTTGCGCACGTTCACCTTCGACACGAACGTCTCGGCGCGCAGCTGCGCCCGACCGGTGATGAGGGCCCGCTGCAGCGGCGCCACCGGGTCGCCCTTGGCGTGGATCGGGCAGCCGTATTGGGCGCAGAACCCGCAGTTGTTGCACGCCGGCCGGCCGTCATAAGGGATCGAGTTGGCACCCGTCGGTGCCTCGTACGGGTGATAGCCCAGCCGCTCGGCGGCCGCGGCGCTGAGGGTCGCGCCGTACATGGGCGCGCCGGGCGGCATCGGGTATGGCCCCGAGCGCCACGCCGCGAACGGATTGGCAGCGGCGTCGCCAGCCACGCCGACCAGTCGCTCGGCCTCGGCGTAGAACGGCTCGAGGTCGTCGTAGGTGAGCGGCCAATCAGCCAGGGCGGCTTTGTCGTCGATCGGTCCGTACTCGCTGAGAAGCCGGAAGTCCACGTCCCGGAAGCGGGGCAGCTTGCCGTCGGCGTGCACGCCGCCGCCGCCGACGGTCGACGGCAGGTTGTTGACGTCGCCGACGTAACCGTGGTCGCCCTCGCTGTCGTCTCGCCGGAAGGTGCGGGGCTCGAGCAGCGGGTCGGGCCCGAGGAAGTGTCGGACGGTGAACTTGATCTCGTCGTTCGAGTAGTCGGTTTTCCGGCGCGACGGCTCGTCGAGATCGATGAGGTGATTGCGACCCTTCTCGAAGATGACGACCGACCAGCCCGCAGCGGTCAGCACG